>Ga0209367_1003376_pt1 | contig 21714 bp, 9 predicted proteins | sample WorMetLIZISLAND2_FD_187412 | JGI IMG/M metagenome (GOLD analysis project Ga0209367, IMG submission 187412) | Marine gutless worms symbiont microbial communities from Max Planck institute for Marine Microbiology, Germany - Olavius geniculatus... ...
ATTTCGTCATTCAAGGTCATTGAATTCGGCGCCAATCGAGAGCCAGTATACGACTTCTTATTAGTAATTAATAGTAACCTAGGCCTTATCTCGCACCGTTACTGAGATACAGCGACTTATTGGCCAAAAATTGCAAATTTTGCCCACCCCCTCTCATTTCGCATCCTCGTTTGGGTTGACCCCCTTCAAATTTATGGAAAAGCTTTACGGTTCCCGAAACTAGAGTCCAAGCAGCCAACGGTGAAGATTTGGTAATTCTAGCTTGCACCGTTTTTGACTGATCCACCCGTGTGACAGACGGACAAACAGACGGACAGAATTGTGATGGCTAAGACGCGCTTAAAGCAGTAGCTGCTTTCACGCGTAAAAATGTACCATAAACGCTATCAGAAGTGAATATAGAGAATTAAAAGAGAAACATACTGAGTATGTAAAATCTTTATTGAATATTGTTTAAATTTTCAATTAGGCTACGACTACTGCAGCAAAAGTTTTTGTTTCCAAGAACTGCATTTTTTGTTTTAAAAAGAATGCTACATTTTCCCAGCAAGACCCAAATCTAGCTATGAAACCCACTGTGTGTGACATCATGAACAGTGACACCATCATTCACTTGTGCACATTTACAGACACTGATATTCAGTCACTAACACTTACGTGAAAAATAACACTACAATACAATGAGACAACAGGAAAAACTAACAGGTATTATAACTAGAAGTGACTGGAGATCACAAACCGCTGAGACTAGCGCTGCCACCTGGCGAGCAGAATATGATTATATTCTTTAAGAAATTCCTGCACCTAGACTATGATCAAGATAGCCACTTAAGTCAATGAGTCCTTGGAACGTTTCCCCACCCAACCATAATCCAATCTAACAAACAGAAAGACCTAAAATGTAACCTCAGCAGAGGTAGTTCACAAACTGATCTACTGAACTGGTGAGGTTGATAGATACTCAACGCATCAACTAAGACAAACCAGACTAATTACCCTTGTCACTCCTCACCAATTAGCCTGCTTTCTCCTTTCAGCGACAAGAAAAAAAATTTAAGCTGTACAAATAGAAAAACTCTAGACCGATAATAACAACAACAAGCTGCAATATACACGAACATGTAAGAAAAGTTAACAAAATAAAAACATCGTGCGTCACGGATGTAACGTCAACAGTGTTGTACAAACTTGTAAACAACGTTAGAATAAAAAAAGAGTATTTGGGGACTCTTAAAGACCACAGTAGCGGCAAAAACACTGATAAGATGATGTCAGAAAAAAACACATAACACCAAATAGTAACATCTGCATATGACAAAGCAATGGAATGCAAATGATAATTATTAATGTTACTCATGACAAAGTAATGATGCCAATGACTTGCCAAACAACAGCAATGGAAAGGAACCACAACCGACATTTATATTGCAAGTACATGCAACGTGATGCATGCTTAGACTTCCTAGCTGCCGACGAATATCCGGATCCACCGAAATTTTTGCCGCCGCCAAAAAAATGCGGGCGCCATAATCACCGCTGAATTTGTGAAATTCATTAGCCGCCGCAAAAAAACTTGGCTAACCTTCGTTCAGGTTTTGGCTTGGTCTGCCGTTTTTTAACCAATTCACACGGGCGACGCTGACGCGGCTCAACTGCCGTGACATCACGCACTACTCTTCTAAAATCTGAACTAAACATTTTTATTGTGGATTAATTTAAAGCCACAATAGCATGCAAATACATATGGAGTTTTTTATGTGCCGCTGAGAAACAAGTGTTGTAGCTGCATTATAGACAAAAATTAGCTGTAACTAAGCCGTAAGTTTATGTTCGCGACAAAATTCGGCTAATCTGAATATCAGACGTATTTTTGGTTCAGCTGGATTTATTTCTCTAAAAAAATTGGCTAGGAGTCTACGCATGCTGCACAAAATTATGTGCTCAGTGCATAACCAATCTTTCTGTTACTATTTTCCTGACAAACGCATCACTAATAATTAACTTTCTTCTCTGTACTCCAAGCATATACACAGAACAGCAATTCTGAATCAAAAAAATACAAATGACATAGAAAATTCTGTGGCTACAATTGATTCTTACAGTATAAACAACTGCGTAGCCCCACATTAAGATAAATTTGAGAAGTATGAAAGCTGTTTTGATTAAACAAGTCAGACATCATGACATTAAACAGCCAGAAATGAGACACTGGTGATATAACTGATTAATACGAGTATACGGTTCTCAGCAGCAGTGTGCAGCCATGGAGCGAAACAAGCAGCGTTCACTAATAACTTCCTTCACTCTCCAACATACCAGCCATCCTCCTTCCTTGTCCCTGGCAAGTTTATACAATGGATCTATTCTACTATCTACCGGGTGGTGCAAAAAAGTGCAACACCCATGCCTTGTACAGTTCTGGAAACAATTAGCCTCGATCACTGCAGTGAAGTGCAATCATCTACAGGGTGTGCCAAAAATGACCCAACTTGTTTTTGTCAGAACTTCATCAAATCTCTACCAAATTTGATAATTTTGGCCCACACATAGCCAAGACAATAGAATTATGTACAGTACGCCCACTGTCCACCACACATAATTTATGTCAATGAACTACCATGTAAAATGCAGATGCTTCAAATTCATTGTTACATTACATGGTGATTATCGGTATCAGATGGCTCACTTTTTTATTATCAATTTGACAGAAAGTGCCATGTGATGTAATAAGTTTTTGGTATTAAATATTTTATGCTGAAAATAGCAGACAAAAAAATAACTAATCAATGAGCTTAAAACACATATTTATCCATGAATAAGTGCTGTGCATTTTGATCAGTTGATCGTTAATGCCGCTGTCATCTGTGCCGTCATGTCTAGGGCATTGTGTACACTCTGGGCATAAATTCTGATAATTTGGAAGCAAGTTGTTACACAAAGTCATGCTGAATAACTCATATTTTACTTTACTGTGTTCTGAATTGAGTTGTTGAAACTTTTTCTTAGACAACAACTGATTATTATACAACAATCTGGAGCATCTGGGTTTTACACGGTAGTGCACTGACATAAACTTCGTGAGGTGGACAATGAGTGTACCTTACATATTTTTATTGTCTTGGCTATCCGTATGCCAAAAATTATCAAATTTGGTGCAGATTTGATAAAGTTCTGACAAAAACAAGCTGGGTCATTTTTGGCACACCCTGTAGAACACCTGAACATAGTATTCAACATGACAACCCTTCAATGCAATGGCCAAGGCTAACTGTTCCTACAACTGTCCGACTGCTCGATCTATGAAAGCAGGCATGTCCCACCTTTATGTGCCTCCCTGTACAAACACCTACTAACTACTGGGCAATAACAGAATCATTTCCAATACTCACTAACAAACAGATTCACAAAGAACAAAACACAATCTAACTCAAACATAATGTTAATCACATAAAAACAAATACATCTACATAAATTCTTTTTCATTTAAGATATGAAATTCTTGAAGATCTAGCTGACACAAATTTTACAAGTACACAAATGGAAAGGCATCCCTACAAAGCACTGTGGAGATGGTCCAAACATCACAAAAATTTCACTCGCAGAAATCAAAAAGGGCAGTAGCAAAGACCATATACTAAGCATAATGTTAAGTGGGGCCCACAGATTTCCGCGGGCCACAGAATTTTGAGCCGTGAGGCAGAATTTGCCTTTTTCTGCGGAATTTTGATAACGACACGGAATTTTGCAGAAGTTAAGAAATGACAGGTGACTAGTACAATTGTCGGCTTGATAACGTAAATGGACTAACTATATCACGGGGAAAATCAAACTAAACTGCCTAAAACTGCATCCCTACTAATAACTACCATCGTATATGGCACAATCGTAAATTAGCACAATGCAACTAATTGACAAATTGCACTTTTGAAAAGAAAAAAACCTCGATAATTTTCTTTCTATGTTGCTGGCATAAGTGAGCGTCATGCCAGCATCCAAAAACTGAAGTTTTTTTAACGGAATAAAGCTTAGATCATGCACAAGAGAAAGGCCACAGTAAGCAGCAGAATTTGGATAATTTTGCCGCAGTGAGCCGCGGAATTTTGCGAACTGGCCCGCGGAATTTGGCAAAATTTTCCGCAGTAAACTGTGGGCCCTAATGTTGAGTAAACTGCAAAAGTCACCACTGTAATGCATACAATAAAAACCAAGACACAAAGCTTACTACTATGTACACAACAGAATCATGCACAACATCAACATTACACCATAACAATTTATTACCATGCTGCAGCTACCAGGCGCATCTACACCATTTAATTCTTGGAACAAATGATCTACATTAAACTAATGATGAAGGTATTTCAGCATTAAATGGGTAAGTTTGCATAATTCAATAACTAAAATAATTAACAAAAAATAACAACAGCCATCAAAGACAAGATTTCTCAAACATTGCTCAGACAAAATTTAGCTTCTGCTTTTTCAAATGAAGAATAATCCGAAATCGATAACAGCACCAAAATGCGTTCAGCTGGGGCGGACTCCGTCCAGACCCCACTGGGAGCTCGGAACTTATGGGAGGGTTCCAAGAAAGGGACAGGAAAAGGGAGAAAAAAGGAAAAGAAAGTCAGAAGGGAACAGGGAGAATGGATTGAAGGGGCTTACTCTAGGATAATTTACTCTAGGGGCTAAAGGGGTATAGATGCCCACTGGTTGCTGCAGCTGTACTGAGCAATCTACACAGATGACATCGGACGATAAGCACAAATAATGTGTTCGAGATCAGAACACATCAAGAGATCGGGCCAAACAGGCAGACAAAATACAACAAACACATTCAAACTCTTCACTGGAAAACTATGAACAACGCTATCAATCAATAACATATATTATAGCTTACACAATATTCAGTGTAAAAGGTCACATGATCAACATTTATCGGTATCTGTCCTTTAACGTTAGAATTTAAAGTTTCTCTTTCAAATCCAGTTACCAAATTCAATGGTCGAAATTGGATTGTTCAAGAGCTGCAAAAATATCAATGCCACCACATGAAGGCTTGTGAACAAAGAAACATAAATGGCAAATAGCTGCATGCACAAACCGTTGGTAGAGTATATCGTAGCTTACACTGTCGTTCATTTGATCATGCTTGAGTGCACTCGTTGAGTTATCATACCATTATGCTATTGTTGAGCTATGCTAGAGATGGGCAGTACTAGCGAGCGTGAATATGGTGTAATTTGTCCGTTTCATGAGTCATCAAAGTGTATAATTGCAAAATATGAGTTACTGATCAAATTGTTGTCACGGTCATTTCGACAAAGAATGAAAATTGTTAACACACGAATTTCTAGTTCATTAGCGCACTCACTTCACAATACCAGACAACAAGTTTCATGGACTGCGTGGGGACTCGGGACTTCAGCCTAGTTAGCAGAGCCAGACTTAGGCATGCTTAGTCAAACAGGACACCACCAAAAGCAAGCCCCCACAATGCCAGAGAAAGTCGAAACATTTTCTGGCCCGTGGTGTGGTGCGACATAAAAAATTAACTCGGTGCAACATGAAATTTCCTGGTGCAGGGGCTCTGTACGAAATCTGCAACTTACGATGTTACTTTAAGTTTTTTTGTTTATTAATATCAGAAAATCTATTTAGAGTGAGGGCCCATGTTTCTAGTAAAAAGGGCCTAATTCCATGTAAATCCGGCTCTGCTAAATGGCATAGCATATTGGTTACTCAGCAATGACCAATGACAAAAACGTGAAAAATCTCTAACCTAAAACGATTTCTTCACTTTACACAAATCTAACAGTAATAACTGCAATGGTTAATGAACCTTCATCCCAACTAAATACAAAGACACAAATTAAGCCTATCAGTCACTGTACAAATTGTCACTGTAAAACACAACAACAACAACATTACAGGACAAATGCACTACGATTTACGACGGCAATTTTTCTCAGTCTTCGACGAGAGCATTTTCTTTGGTTTTCGACAGGTGGTAAGTCGATGCTGGTTTGAGGACACTGGAAACTGAAGAGAGTCATCATCGTCATCATTGGCTAGTTTGTCGTTGGTATCGCTACCAACATCGACATCTTCATCTTCATCGTCGCTGCTGTCATCCGACGACATGCCAGAAGCCTGACAATCGATTTTGATCTTGCTGACAGCGGCGGCCGAAACGGCCGTGCGTGATGAAGAGAAAAGCGGCAGACTGGAGTCGACGGTCTCAAAGCGACTGTCACGAGACGCTGACTCACTCTTGACACTGTTACTGTCATCATTGTCGTCATCCACTACAGAATTCTCCTCGTCCTCGTCTGCAACCGATTCGACGCTTGCCATGGTGGTTTTGTGGAATGTTTTGGCAGAATGTGGAGCAGTGCTGCTGCTGCTGTGGTCACCCAGTGAAACCGTGTTGAGGGTAGTCGTTCTGCCAGCATTATGACCCAGGACACCGGCACCAAGGGTCTCCTCACTGGCGCCGATCACGCCAGCTAGCAGCCGATTGCTCTCAGCACGACTGATCTGGTGCACGAGTGTCATATGACCCTTGAGTGTGATCACGTTGAAGTATTTGCGCTGGCAGAATGGACACAGCAGCTGCTTGTGGTTCAGCTCGTCTGTCTTGACACCCATGCTCGGCAGACAGGTGGCCAGCTGGTGCGCACGGCATTCCTTCTGCGTTGCTGACCGCTGGTTGCAGTATGGACACAGGTACGAGTAGTGCCGGACGTACGTAAACAGGCGCCGGCCGCCCGACCCACCGTCAAAGCACGAGTCTGGCGCAGCAGCACGATGCTCACGCTTAGCTAACTTGGTGCTCAGATCACGGCCACAGTTTGAACAGAGATAGCTCACGATGCACTGCATGAACACATTCTTGTAGACGATTCCTTTGGCAGTTCGGCGCGTCGGCAGCGTGTCCGACGCCATGACTAACTTCGACCGCAGCAATGCAGCTTCCTTCCGGCTCTTGGGCGTGGAATTTGTGCTGTTACGCAACGTGGCATGGGCAAGTGCTTGCAGCACCTGCTTCTGAGTCTCCGGATTCGCAACACTGCTATTTGTTGTTGTTGACCGTTGGCGCTTAGCTGCTGATATCTCCCTCAGGGTCATCTGCAGGTCGTTGTTTAAGAGCTCCGAGGAATGCAGGATGTGGCAGTGCCGACTGAGGTATTCTGCAGTGAGAAACTGCTTCAAGCACCAGGCACAATGGTGCATCTCGCTAGCTGGGACAGCAGAAGCTTCGGACTGCTGGCAGATGTAAGTGACGTGGTACCACATCAGCTGCTGGTCCCGGTAGCGCATGTCACACTGCATACAGCAGTAGATGCTGGTGCACTCCACCGCACATGCTGCATGCACCTTGGTAGCAGTTGCATGCCGGATGGCGGAGGCCCGGTCAAGGAATGTCATAGGACACATGCCGCAGCGATACTCGGCAAACTCATACATGGCAATCCCGTCGTGAATGACCTCGCGACCTAGCCGACCCACCTCAGCGCCAGCATCCGCAGCACCCACACTGCTGCTTCCATTCTCCTGCGACAAGCTATCGCTAACAACGGTTATTGGTTGGCAGGTGGCATCACCATCCGATGGAACAGTACAGAGCAGCGAGTTCTCAACGGTACAAAGCAGCTGTAACAGGCTTGCTGCATCTACTTCGACGGGCTGACTACCAGCCTCGCCCGCAGCCGTCTCCATCCCCGGCGACTCCTGAACTAAGACGCTGGTGTCCTGTTCACCACTCCACTGAGATTCATCTGGATGAAAGGCTTCGCCGCTGATCTCATCCCCAACGCCCGATCTACCCGGGCACGTCACTATGTGAGCAGTCAGCCACGAGCAGTCAGGCACCACTTCGCCACAACCATCGCACACACAGTCAGCCAAAGCATCAGTCTCGCCTCCAGCATTATCTGCATCTGCTGAATTATCCAACTTCTTGGCATTTCGCTCCATCTCCAACTCTGCTTCGACTTTAACCACATCAGTTTTGTCAGTAATTGGACTAATCTCTACTATGCAGTTCTTAATCTGAACACCATTAATCGCATCGACATGGAGTGTATCTGCTTTCTTGTCCGACTCCTTGGTGCAAGCATTAGGAGATTCAGTGTCAATCGGGATCTGGCTGTCTGACTCTGTTAGGTCAATCTCGGGAGCGTGCCACTTTAATTTTCCGGCATCAACAGCTGAGCAGCTGGCACCTCTGGCCAACGACTTGCGACATGGAACTTTGGCATGCTGCAGCAGCTGCCTCCTGGTCCGCAGCTCACGATGGCAGAAACGACATTCCAAGCCATCTCGACCGATCTGTCGGAACATTTCTTCCACTGTCCGATGTGACTTCAACTTTTCGTCAGTATTCAAATGCATCTGATTCTCTTCACCAGTACTGCTGACTGTTCTCCTCTTCTTCAGTAATATCATATTCTTCACACATCCATCCTCCATGCTACTTGCTGTTACACCATCAGTCACACTGCCATCAGAGTGTGTACTGACATCACTTCTGTCACGTGTGACTGAATAACTTCTTTTGTACTTCTTTTCATCAACTTGCTTTCTAGCACTTAAACCACGTGGGGCAAGACCACTCCTGGCTGATGTGGACTTTTCGTTTTCCTTGTCCGAGGTTGGCCGACTGTTTGCGTCAACTGCAGCAAGGCTTGCTGAACTGCTGTCACGATTTTCAGCTCGAAAGTCACTCTTCATCTTTCGCTTCGTAGTGACATGGGTGTAAACATTATGATGTGCTGACGAAGCAACCTCGTCATCAATGTATTCAACGCCTCGACTTGCACGACGCTTCTTTACCTTGCTCACTGAGGCATCTTTCAAAACTGACTTCACATTCGACTCGGCCACAGCATTACTGGTGTTTAGTGATTGAGAATGCTTGCCATCCGAAGACGTACCGTTCGTTCTTCTAGTGCAGATTCCATTCACTGCATCACTAAACACTGTTTCCACTGGTTGTGTTAAATTCTTCCTCGGACGACCTCGACGCCTCTTTTCTGGCTGATGATCTGTACCCTGTACATCTTGTGCACTTTTCAGCTTTTCAGTCTGATCAACATCCTTCACTTTACTTAACTTACCCGCTTTAGTACTATTACTCCGCGACAGCCGCAGCTTCACACGCTTCTTTCGCAGCTTTGGCTTATGTGTACGTGGACCTTTACCTCGACCTCTGCCGGCAAGCGATTCCTCCACAGAGTTCGTGGCAGGTTCGCCTGCATCGTCTCCATTAATGCGAGCAGTCAGCTTCGACAACGAGATTCGGATGCTGGTTTTTGGCATCTTGCTGGTGGAAAAATCATCGGTGTTTTTCTTAGCTGGACATAGATTAGTGTTTTTACTGCTGGTTAGCGCAGTACCATCACCATAAGCTGGTGAGTTAGACAACTCATCTTCTTTGCCAGATTCAAGTCGGACTTCAATGTCTCCTTCTTTCCACAGAACTTCACCTGACGTCTCGTTTCCTGCTGCAGTTTGATTAGTCCCAATACCTTCGGACAATTCTTTTGCATCATCGGCATCACAGCCATTTTCACGGCCAGTCTTTTTACTGCACACCTCTATCAACAGTTCGTGATCATCATCATCGTCATCATCAGTGATAAAATAATCCTCAGCGCTACTTGTACTGGCTCGTCTTGTGACCGGCAAATTAGCGGCATCGTCGTCCGCTACATCAGTGTCTTTTCTACAGCGGTCACTATCCTTTCCTAACTCAGTCACCGAATCCGAATGCTTGGCAATTTTGTCTCCGTTTTCCACTGGCCTAACAACTCCATCCGTGCTTTCTTCTCGTACAGTCCGACACATTCCATCGGAATCTTTCTCCACTGGCTTCTTACCCATCGACTGACAATCCCCCATTCTTGTAAGTCCCCCTGATGTGTCTGCTACTGACTCTGTTTCAGCTAACAGGCGATCTTCTGTCTTGGGCTGCTCACACGAATCGCCGTCAGTGTCAAGGTTAGCAGACCTGTCAGCCATGGTCGGTGTAGATTTCTTAACCTGCCCATCATTTTCACTCTCCGACTCTGTCTCCAGCTTCACTTTGAATGACAATGATTCGATGGACTTGAGCAGGCTGCAGTACTGCTCCGCGTTGATGCCAGACATATCACTGGTAGAGATTGACGCATCATCATCATCAGAATCATCAGACTCCATGTCAGGCTGCTGATGCTGCGGCTGCGAAATATTCAGTCGACTTGTTGCACTGATACATGCCTGCACAAAACATTCCAATTCTTTCCTTAAAACATTAAACGGCAATCGGAGCATGCAGACCTCCGCCACCAATGCTATATCAATTTTTTTCCATCACGTTTGCCAGACAGCATAACTATATGTATCATATCTGATAGCAGTAAAGAATGCTTCAACTATATCCTGGGTCCAGATGCTGATCCAGAGCATCATTAAAATCTAATCAACTCTAGGTTGGGTCAAGTTTAAACTTCCCTGAAAATTTCAGCCAAATCCATCTGTAACTTTTTGTGTAATTCTGCTAACAAACTAAAAGATAAATAAATAAATGTGCTTTATGTAGTACTAAAATCATGCAAAATGTGTCAGTAAACATAGTTAACCAAAACTGTTGTAAATTTTGCTGAATTGCAACATTATATTGTTAGTTTGCTTTGTTTAATTTGTCGCTTTTTCCGTGTATTGTCGTTATTTTGGTAAGAAGCCGAGATGTCGCTAGGGAAGACGTGCTACAGCTTATACAGTTGCAGTTGCAGTACTGACCTTCAAAATCATTCAATGTCAACGATTTTCATCTCATCTGAAAGGCGTATGTGATTTTATGTTAGTGATCAATAGCAACCTATGCCCTATCTCGCACCGTTTAGCCACAATACATCCGTAACCCACAGATGGACAGACACACAACAACGTCGTTAACCCGTGCCACAAACGCTCTACAACATAGCTGTAGCATGTCACAACTCAAAAACTAACGATTACACATTTGTAAACATTAACAATTACGTCATGGCACCAAAGTCACTGTGTATCGAACAATTGTCAGCAATTAATTATTATTCGATGTTCCGCTATTCATTGTACGAAATTACAGACATTAGGCTACAAATATTTAAAAAACATAAATATTAGGTGTAAAATACCACAATATATCAAAAATATCGCGATATTTAAAAAGAATCACAATACGATACGATACAATACCGGGTGGCGCTAAAAACGTCCCAAACTTTGCATAACTATAACAGCGCGTATACTTTACGGAGATAAATTTCCTTTGGTACATTTGTAGACCAATATGTACTCTTACTTGCTTATAAATTTCAGTGACCTCACTTATGACACTACTGGATGCTGCTTAATGATGTAATGAGAGTGAAAGATCCAATTATGTAAGGACAGCATTCCATCACACCGCATCAAAGCTACTCAAATTTCCTTCGACACAAAACATCCAATTTCATCAGCTCACAAAAATGTACAACACATTCAACAGATTTGAATCCCCACTCATTGTTTAGTTTGGGATACCTTGCAAGAATTTGGCTATGTCTATGAAAGAATGCGTAAACCGTTTTTCAAACCTCAAACGTCTTCAGAATGTTATCAGAGACAAATGGCACGATGTCAACGTCAGACAACCAGAATCAGAAAAGCCATAAAGCAGTGAAAAAAGCATCTAGCAACAGTAGCAAAAGAGAATGGAAAACCTATTCAGTATATTTTCTGCTGATTAGTTAACTGATGATTCGGCCTACTGTGACGTTTTGGCATAGCCTGCGTACAAGCAGCAATGCAAATAATGAACCGCTTGCAAAAATTGCTTTATGGCACGTGACGCTATTTTGTTTGTATCATGGTTCATACAGAACCCCACTGAGGTCAGCCACCATGATGTGGTGGTGGGGCTTTGCTCCGATGACCCGAAAGATTTCTACAATCTGGAGGATAGGAGCGTACTAAGAGCTGACCAAATACGTGAGAACATTTACTACACGTTACCAGTGCTTTTGTGCTGGTTTCGGCTTTATAACCGACTACGGCTTTATAGCCGTTTACTTACGGCCTCACAGCCGTTATTTACAGCTTCACAGCCGTTACTTGTAACCTGTGGTTACTTTTAGGGACGCACATTGGGCCGAACTGATACGGCCTCAGCGCTGGGCAGGTGTAAGAGCCTGCCCACCCCGAAGGCAAGGCAAGGCAAGGCAAGGAGGCTCATACAGAATTGTTTCAGGCAAAAATTCCTACACATATTCAAAAATGTTTGGTCATTACATATATGCTTTTGCACTGATTCATTTTGACTGCTCAGGTGAATAATGCATGCAAATGTTCGGGACGTTTTTTTTGCGCCACCCGGTATATCGATATCGAAAACAATATATCAATATTTTCGATATATTGAATCATCACCAGTTTTAACCAAGACACAAAACACCTGCGCATGCAATTATATTATTCCTAAACTGATGTTTACTGCACTGCACTGCAATACCGTTCAATACTCTGCAGCAAGACAATCTGTCTATCAACTTGTCAGGCTCTGCATTTCCAACATCACAAAGCACTGCCATGGCATACCTGGCACATCTCTGCATGTCCACGGTACAAGCGACGTACCATGTTGCACACACGAATCAGGTCACGCTTCGTACAGTCGGCGTCAGACACAGCAGACATCATATGAGACAACTGATGTACTGATGCCTGCGCCAAGCCGCTGATCACTGACCCCAGACTCATTCCAAACTGACAGCAAACACACAATCTCCATAAAATTCCGTATATGACACATACTTTCAACAACAGCCGGGCTTCAAATAGGATTTGACTAAATACCACAATGGATGACAATAAACCACAGCACATCTAGGGGATGCACAACTATCAGCCATGATGGCAGACACTGATAAGCATGAATAAGACATCCTCATGATCTTGCCCTCAGAACCACAGCTTAAACATTTTCCACATTAGTGGCACATTTATTTTTACTTTTTTTTTACGCTAACATTATTACAACTTCTACCATTTCTACCAAGTTCAAAAGCTATAGTGCTTTCCATCTACATGTTGCGGCACACCTCCAATATCAGCATATCAATGTATCTACAGAGTGGCACCAAAAAGCGAAACATACATGCCTCAAAATACATAGATCAACCAATCCAGAAATTCTGAAAACGATTAGTGCTAACCTACCATTGTAGTGAAGACTGGTCACGTTAAGCACATGAACAGCGTTCAACGTGACCAGCCTTCACAGCAGAGATCTTTGCCCTCGTGGCATAGAATCAGCTTCATTAGTTAGGCCTACGTGTGACATCGGTCACCTTCTCTTAATTCGGGATTTACCGATACAAGCTTTTTGTTCCAACTCTGGAATTAGACATAAGTTGTGTGATTGGTCAAGACAAATGTAATACAATTCACATTCACTATGCAGCCACCTTCTGACAAGCAATTTGAGCAAAGCTCATAAGACGCCTTAGCAGTTCCTGTTCGCGGATTGTCTTGATCTATCTTCAGCCATTTCGTCATAATTCACCCCTGAAGTGTGCACCACAGCTGGAGGTCACAAAAAATCATTATTGAAGTGTGCACCACAGCCGGAGGTCACAAAAAATCATTAACACCCCTTACTTTGGAGGTTCAAGGTTGTTTAAGGTCATCGAGGTAGATGCCCCCCCCCAAAAAAAAGCTCATCACTAGTGCTTATTATGATAAGCAGCATATCTATGCCTATCTGCAACTGTTTTCACACTAGACAAGCCAATATCAGTAAAATAACCAATTTTTACACGCGAGACATAGCATAGCTATAGCGCGTATTAGCTACAGTAATTCTGTCTGTCCATCTGTCTGTCCGTCCGTCCGTCACGACCCGATACCAATCCAAGACTAGGTGAGATAGAGATTTCGGGTTTTCACCATATGATAGCCTATTGTCTCTAGTATTTCGTGACAACATTTCATCCCACTGGGTAAAGGGGATCGCGATTTCGGGCTGCGACACGCATTTCAAAAATAAATTGCGCCAAAATGGCTGGAGATAGACCAAAACAACCTGCGTACGAAATTTTCAGCATTGAATGTAGATTTTAGCAGTCCAAGTCCGAACCCTCTACGTTCAAGGAGGGTTGTGAAAGTGGGTATCACAAAGGGATACCCTTCTAAAAAGAGGTTATTTATCCATTGTTGGCTTGTCTAGTGTGAAAATATTTGCAGATATGCACAGACATGCTGCTAATAACAAGCACTAGCGATGAGCTTCTTAGAAATGTCAACATCGACGACCTTAAATGACCTTGAACCCTAAAAATATTGGTTTTTAGCGATTTTTTTGGCGGCAAAAGAGTGAATTGCGATGAAATGGATAGAGATAGACCAAGATTACCTGCGAATAGGAACTGCTATAGGCTCTCGTGCATCTCATGAGCAGTAGCTCAGATTTCTTGTTAGAAAGTTACCCCTTTTTGACGCTCGTGTGCGCAGGCCTCCTTGAACCTAGGGGGTTGAGACTTGGACTATTAAAATCTATGTTTGATGTTAAAAATTTCATATAGAGGTTGTCTTGGTTGATTTCCAGCCATTTTGTCGCAATTCACTTTTGAACTGTGCACTGCAGCCAAAAAATGCAAAAAATTCACCAGAACCCCTCTTTTGGGGGTTGAAAGTCGTTCAAGGCCATCGATGTTGATAAAAGTTAAAACTAAAAAGCCTGTGACCAGTGCTTGTTATGATAAGCTACATGTCTGTACTTATCTGCAAACATTTTCACACTATGCGAGCCAATAGTGGCAAAATAACATTTTTTCTAGGAGGTACCCCTCTTTGACACCCTCGTTCGAGGAGAACCTGCTCAGCCAGAGGCACAAAATTTTGTCACAAAGAACTAAATCCCTGTGGCAGCTGACAGTGAAGATTTTGTGATCGTAGCTTTTGTTGTTCTGACACAATACTGCAGTGTGACAGACAGACAGACGAATGCCTCAACAGTGGCTAAGATGCACTTAACACTACGTGCTGTCGCATGTAAAAAATTCCACACATTACTATCATTACAGAAATGTGCCTAAATTTTCCACAGTCATCCTCTTAAAGACAGTCAACAATGCAGATGAATATCAATTATCAAACCTTGCGAACAAGAATTTTAAGAAAGATAATGCGATGCCGATGTCCAGAGACCAGTTCTAGCATCTTGCTAATGTTTTCGGCAATGACTTCAATTGACGACTCCTCAGTTTTCAACACGTCCAGCCATATTTTGACCAGTTTCTGCAATACATTCCAACAGTACGTCTGTCAACAGCAGTTCTATATATGGTATGCTGGAAGTTATTACCAGCAGTGCTTAACGTTTTCTCCAAACACGAGCTCACGAAAGTCACTTACAGTAAACACAATTTAAACATCATTTATGCAGTGCATCATTACCACAGCCTCTAATCCTTTTCAAAAATGAACAGTGTCACTTCAACTCAATGTAGCTTTTAAATTTCCATGTACATAATTTTCGCTAAACTTTACATCTTTCTGGCCACAGGACACATTTAGTTACCACATCAGGGAAAGAATTTTGCTTAGATGCTATAACAACTAGAGAATAATTATCGATTTAATCAGTGTGTCGATTAGCGGCCTACTTTGAACCAATTTACAGAGTACAGGAGTCAATGCCACTGAACAGTGGGGCAGTGGACACAAGAACTGTTTAGCAATGGCTGCCAACTTCCACATGCCATTCTCAGCCCACCGACCTCAGTGGATCTGCCATGAGATCAACTGTTTAATAAAAGGTATGTACAACAAGAAGCCCAGCTATTGCTAGAAAAAGCTGACTGTACCGCCTATGTCCAAAACCAAGCGTCCAAATTCCAGTCACAAAGAGAAAGCGATTTGTCAGAGGTGACACAGTTCCTGCACGCCGTCACTATGTCACACTGTCTCGAAAGCTACAATGAACGCCAGTACGATAACAGATATCGGACGTGGTCATTTTGCCAGGCAATATAAACAGCTACAATTCTACGAATGTGGTCATCTTGCCAGGTGATATAAATAGCTATGTCACAGAGTAAATAAACAAAGAGAATATCAGACACAGGTTTTGTAAATATTTCTAACAATAAAAACGCCTTGCTTGGGAAGACACACTATGGCTTATACAGTTCCTGTTGCAGTACTGACCTTCAAGATCATCCAAGGTCAATGATTTCCATCTAATCTGACACGGTGTACGCCACTTCCTATTAGCGAATAATGGTAAACTAGGCTCTATCTCTCACCGTTTTGGCCAGTTTTCCGCTAGAAAATGCACATTTTTCCTACTCCCCTGTCTATTCAACCTCCAATTTCAAAATGTTCCCCTTGGAGTAGATGGCTGAAATTATGCAGGACAAAGTTTAACACCTATGGCTAATTATTTGTGTAAAAACTTTTCCCCTACACCCTACCCGTTAGCCACAATACATCCATTACAGACGAACAGACAGACAGATGGACGGACGACAACCATGACAACAGCTTGACCTTTATTAAAATACGGTCAACCAGCAATCGACCAATATGAGATTGGCAATGACCGACTGTTAGGAGCCGATAATCGGCTAATCAACAATTGGCCAATGTCCTATAGAAGTTAGTGGCACGGTGTAGCGATAATGTGTTGTGTCTCATCAACAGAGTTGTTTGACACTGGGCTGGGTTAGTACTTGGATGGGTGACTGCCAGCGAGCAGGTAAACCACATCCGTATGTAACCAGCCACCTACGTCTACTACGCCTTCCATCCCTCCAGGGCAGATAAATCGAGTACCGGCCTATCTGGCTGGGTCTGAGGTAGGGTGCGTTCACCTGCGTCAAGTGGCAGGTAACACTTTGTGATCCATGTGACGCTACATAGCTCTGAAATGGGCTTCCATTAAAAGCTATAACATTTTAGATAAGTGTCTTAACGTCTGTCAGGCAATGCTCCGAGTCCTTAGCTCTGAGATGTGTTTCCTATAAACAGCTATACAGTATACACCAACTTTAACCTTTTTAATCTTTAACGAATGCAGTCAAACCTCAGTGCAACAAAGTCTAGCTGGGTTGACAACAGTCTGTAGCAGAACAATCTCCGACGCTAGTCTGAGACACTTTTCCCGCCGCTGCAGCATCAGATCCACGACGTCAGCAGCCAGGCAGCAACTCATCTGACAACACTGCACACCCAGCCAACCACCGCCATCATTTACACCTACCTACTGTGATACCACTTGAGCTACAAATTCACCAATGACAGCACACAGACCAACATTGTAATGGGTGGTGCATAGAGAAGTGAAGCGTAAATGTTTTGCATAGATTGAGCAATTTGGAACCAATCAGCAGCACACACTGAAATTCCATGGTTAAAAACTTTCTAGAGATGAACATGGCATATGGCCGTCAATCACACCATGTCCAGTAAAAAACATTCTGAACATTTTTGATTGTAGCTGAAAGAAGAATTATCAGATTTTAGTAATTTTTGATAAGAATATTTCTGATACAACTGGCCATCAAATGACCATTTAATTTTCCACCGCACCAAATGTCTGTTTCTGCACTACCGTGGGGAAAATAAAACCAACAAAATATTGTATTTTTTGTCTAAAAGAGCATTTCTGTCACTTGGGCTGATAGTTCATCCAATTGTCTGTTTTTCAACTGCCTGCAGTAAAAAAATGTTCAGAGTGTCAGCCCATTACGTGACCACAGGCACAGAGATGGTTTCTCCTTTCGTTGACAACAGTGTCAATGATGTTCTGCTCTAAAAAAATCCAGACTTCACCAATCACTTTTTGGAATTCATCAACATTTCTGAAGATCATCTGCTAAACACGCTGCTGCATGACAGTCCAGCAGCGTAACTGACTGGCTATTAGGGGACACAAGTCCAAAGATATATAATTTATTGAAGTTTTTTGTTCATTTCAACGTATATGTCACTTGTTTTGGTTTTCCCAAATAGTGCAGAAGCAAAAACTAGGTGAGGTGAAAACTAGAACGGTCGTTTGATTATTATTATTATTATTAAAGACATTTATATAGCGCACTTTCGCTATGCCCCAAATGCGCTGTGCAAACAGAAAGATAAGAGTTAAAAAGAGCTGCTTTTAAATGTACATGAAATGTTAGTAATGTCATATCATCACAACGCAGTTCAGTTGGCAAACTGTTCCATACTCCAGGACCACGGAAAGAAAAGCTTCCGTCTCCGTAGCATGTCTCCGTCCGTGGAACAATTAGTTGATGTGATTGGGCTGAGCGCAGATAAGAACGACTGGCCGTGGGGCGTGGATGACGTCATTGAACAGTACGTCGCCAGGTACGGTAGTAGCAGGCTATGCAAACATTTAAACAGCAGAACTGCCGATGTAAATGTTATTCATTGTCTTACTGGCAGCCAGTGTAATTCACGCAATGTTGATGGGCAGTTGTGTCAAAAATGTTTGCACCAAAAGTTATTAAAATCTATCAATCCTTTTTCAAGTTACAATCGACAATGTAGGAAATGTTTTTGACGTATTTTTGTTTATTTCAATGCATATTTTGTTGGTTCGGTTTTCCCTAGGTAGTGCAGGAACAGACACTGGGTGAGGTGATAAAATGGCCTGTCGTTTAATGGCAAGTTGTGTCAGAAATATTCCTGCCAAAAATTATTAGAATTGGTCAACCCTTCTTCGAGTGACAATCGATAATGTTCTGGATGTTTTTTCCAGACACGGTGTACAGTCAAAAATAATGGTATACACTTAACTCAGAGACTAGTTCGAAAAACTCCCATAAGCCAAAAATAGCCAGGAAAAATACTGATCAGCTAAATGAAAAAAGCATTTCAGCCACAAAAAGTAATGATAATGATATTGTTCAGTATGAGTACAGTACACTGTGGCTCACTAATACATGGAGTTCCGTGTCAATCAATGACTGTATGTGTTGTCACTAGTTAGAAACAAGCCGCTACAAAACAAAACAGAACGCCATACCTGGGAATGAAACTCATCGTAATGTCCAAGCTGATGCACTAGTCGCAGGTAAGTATAATGTGCCTTGATGTCATTACGCAGGTGAAAACTCTTGATGCAGAACTGGAGCAGGCGCGTGGCAGTGAGCATGGCTGCCGTGTTACTCTGCTCCGAGGTGACGGACATGGCATACGACCACAGCATCTCGGCATTGTTACTGTCATTGATGAAGCATAGTGCTGCACCAGCACAATCCAATTCATCGTGAACACAAGCTTAATCAAAGCATGCAACTAACAACTAGGGCCCACAGTTTTGGGCAGGCCACGGAACTTCAAGCCAAGCTTCGGAATTATAATGTTTCCGCGGAATTTTGCAGAAGTTAAAAATTCACTAGCGATAAGTACAATTTTGACTTAATGACGTATTTTTATCATGGAAAAAATCAAACTGAACTGCCAAAAGCTGTGGGCACTACTAACAGCTATTGCAATATGGCACAATCGTAAATTAATGCAACTCAACTTGACAGATTGCATTTTTAAAACAAAAAATAGGTAATTTTTTGTACGCTGCTAGCATAACTCAGCAGTCAGCACCATGTCACTATGCCAGCCGGCCCTTTGAAAAAGTAAAGTTTTTCAACAGGATAGAGCTCAGTTTACTTACAAATGGAAGGCTGCAATTACCAATCAGCCACAGAATTTAGATAATTTTGTCGCAGTAAGCCTTGGAATCTTGCAAACTGTAAACATGGCAAAATTTTGCGCGCAAAACTGTGGGCCCTACTAACAGCTAGTGCTCTTTCAAATATCATCACCAAATTTCACCAGTGACAACCGCTAGCAATAAGGACAGGCTACGGGCATAAGGCACATAATGTCCAGTATGAGTTTGAAATGCCATACACTGCTGTACTGAGTTTCTGGTTTGGAATGTGCACGTTTAATGCACTGACAGAAGCGCATCACTAGCAATACAATAGTAACATTAACACGTGGCAACAGTGCTGTGATCAGGCGAAAGCCTGAGCTTTCTAACTTGGCCAGAGTTTACTTACTCTTGGTGGCTTTGATAAATATGATGAATGATTAAGTATTCTCAATATAAAATGAGCAGTAATACAATACAAAAAAATAGTATTTACCCTGCTCAGAGTCCACTTCGTCACCATTCAAGATTGCAGTCAGCACGGGATCACTGGACAGCTGCTCGAATCGGATTTTATTAAACTGAGCTTTGCTGACCGCCATTTTGCTAGCTGTTACCAAGTCAGTAATGCAGATTTAACAGCTATATATACTGATGTGATCCACAGCTGCACCATATAACAACATACTATATAATAACATACTATATAATAATAGAATAGTAACCATATTTTAAGCTGTAAAATAGGTTCTGTCTCTGTGGGTATAAAAAAGACAAAAGCAAAAATTCTAATAAGCTAAGCAACTGATTAATCCAACAACTGTGGTAATTTCAGGCATTTTAGCAAATTAGCGATTAAACTGCAGTAATTTGATTGCTGAAGCAATTTGAGAACGACAGCCACATTTAACCAATTTCTGCATCATGTGCTGAGGAAAATTCCGCTGTAGTAAAAGCCAGATTTTGCTTCGACGGCAAGCGCTCAGCTGCTCCAGCAATTATTATGCCGTGTAACAACCGATTTTCTGCTGATGTGGGAATTTTTAGAACAGCGGAAATTCCGTCGACATAACAAATATGCGGCATATATCGCAGCGGAATTTCTGCTGTTGTAGCACCGTGCATCGACAAATCAACTAAATGCTCTAAATCACCTGACAGAGTGACATATTATACAGTTTGACACAGATAAAAACTTGAAATATTCATATATATGAGCAGGGATCTTTAAACACTGTTCAATACTCCTGATAAACTCCTGTTCAACTGCTTCGAGCTGTGACTCGCGCCGTGGTCTGTTGTGCTAATTAGTCCGACCGCTTTAAATGCCACCAGACCCCACCCTCTTCTCTGTTGAAAGGTATGATGAAACATTGTACAAAGTCATGCAAGCTATGATTTGTCGGGTTTATTTAATGCAATATTTCACAAAAGCTAAAAGCTTCTAAAAATGACATAAAACATGTTACATGAATGTCACGCTTGTTTGGTCACCAACGACAACTTGTCAGTATGTATGGCGGATAGCGGGTGCTGCACTAGTGGCGGGGTATGGGTAATTTGCGGAAATGCGGAAAGTAATTTGCAGAACGAAATCTGCGGAATGAAGATAATTGGTTGACGGGCATGATCACGTGATCAGCCGGATTCCGCAAATTACTGCCTACTTTCCGAGCTTGACGTGGTGGTAATTTGCGGAATTTATGGTGCGGAATTGCTGTAGTTAACAATGGAAAATGACGAAAACGTTGCAAAACGTAGAAAAAACGATAAAAAACGTTAACACTCCAAAACGTACAATTTGATTGTGAACTGTGACTCTGTAATAAACTGATTTAATTGTACAACTATAATATTATTGATTATATATTTTTTATTTCTTTCGATGTTTGAATATCAGTTATATGTACATGTATTTTGATATTTTTGTTATTTAGGCAATGTGACTTCCATAGGAGTTTTTTTGTATTGATGTGTTTTTCAATTTTCATTAAACTAGGCATTATTTTAAGTATTTTAAGTATGGCTAGTATGGTAAT
>Ga0209367_1003377_pt1 | contig 21713 bp, 15 predicted proteins | sample WorMetLIZISLAND2_FD_187412 | JGI IMG/M metagenome (GOLD analysis project Ga0209367, IMG submission 187412) | Marine gutless worms symbiont microbial communities from Max Planck institute for Marine Microbiology, Germany - Olavius geniculatus... ...
GTTGCAGATAGGTACATACATGCTGCTTATCATAACAAGCACTGGTGACAGGCTTTTTGGATTTATTAACATCGATGACCTTGAACGTCCTTGAACCCCTCAAAAAGAGGTTTTTTAGTAAATTTTTCGCAATTTTTGAATGCAGCGCACATTTCAACACTGAATTGCGACGAAATGGCTGGCGATAGACCAAGACAACCTGCATATGAAATTTTCAGCATTCAACGTAGATTTTAGCAGTTCAAGTCACGACCCCCTAGGTTCAAGAAGGCCAGCGCAGGCGGGCGTCAAAGACAGCTATCCCCCTAAAAAGTGGTTATTTTACCGCAATTATCTTGTGTAGCGTGAACACGGTTACAAATAGGCACAGACATGCTACTCATCATAACAAGCACTGGTGACAGGCTTTTTAAATTTATCAAGATCGATGACCTTGAATGATCTTGAACCCTAAAAATATTGATCTTACGTGATTTTTTTGGCGATTTTTGGCTGCAAAAGAGTGAATTACGATGAAATGGATGGAGATAGACTACGATTACCTGCGAACAGGAACTGCTATAGGCTGTCGCGCGTCTCGTGAGCTTTGCTCAAATTACTTGTTTCACAAACTGACCAGTGGGTAAGCAGAGTGAGCCTTTTAGTCATTGGTTGATTCGTATGTGAGTGTAGTCACGTAGGCCACCGACACCGTTAGACGGTGCCTACTCTAATGCATTACTGCTTGCCCATTGCTCAGTTCGTCAAAAACTAAACCGTGTCAGTTCAGTTCAGTTACGTCCCTCTGTACGCGCCTTTATTATGCAGGTTCTGGATGATGTTCGTTGCCCTGGCGAGTGGTCTCAGTCTGCTGCTGTGGCTGTGTCGCGCTGTCGTCTACGCTGATCGGGTGCGTTTCGTCGAGAACCACCTGCAGATGGCGGACCGCATACAGACCCCGGCCGGGGTTCGCGAGGCGGAGCTGGCGCGCAAGTTTACCATGGACTACCTGCGTCAGGACGGGTCACTTCTACTGCGTCTGGTTGCTCACAACACAGACAGCATCACGACCACGGAACTCATCTGTTCGCTGTGGGACGGCTGGAAAGAGAGTTACGTCGACACTTCGACGCCGGTCACCGGGACGGTCGGTAGCGGCAACCGACATCATCTCTATCCGGACACGATGGAGATGAACGGCCTCAGGGATATGAAGCCGGGCTACCACAGCGAGAAGTAGTGACACGCCTGCCGTCTTGAAACATCTAACAAGTTTTATTAAACCGTCTTCTCAGTGACTGTAATGTCCTCTTTATCACAGCAAGAAGTGATTTTTCGACACACTGCCATCACGAACAGTGGCGTTGTGGCATGGGGTGGCCGTATAGGGACAACTGCCCCCCCTTTTCCCCAAATAATGTTAGCATGTTCAAAAAAATTTCTAAAAAGAATTTTGTGCTGGAAATCCTCTATTTTGGTAGAATTTGGGATAAAATTGAAATTCTGAGCGTGCATAATCTCATCTATTGGAAACTTGCAGCCGTTTTGTCAGAAAATTGCTGTTTTCTGCCCTCCCCCTAACACTTACTTTTTACCCACGACGCTGCTGATCTAAAATGCTATTAAACTGGCTGTAATTTCATCTGAAAAAGTTACCCTATTAAGCGTATAAACACAAAACATGTCCATGCTGCGAGCATTCCTGTTGTTTTAGATCTTAGCCTAACATTTGACAGACTTTTCTTGTACGTGAATCTTTATTTTTGCAAGGTGAGATTATCATTCCGACTATGGCAGCCAATAGATTACCTCGAGCTACGAGGGTCGTTCGATAAATAAGTTACAAAACAGCATCATTCCATTAGTTTTCTTAATCTAAAAAAGTCTCAAATAATACATTTTGTAGGGAATTTTATTCTAAACGCGTGTACAAATTTTTTTGATTATATCATTATTGTGACGTCATCTGCTCATAGAACCAAGGTCGGCGATTTTCAGTGAGCATTGGGGGGATGGACTAGGGGTTCTGGGCTAGCACTTTTTATTAAAAGGGTAGACAATTTTAAATTAGCAGCAATTTTTGCATGGAAATGTTTAGAAAGTCGCCTAAAGTACAGAGTTAGAAATTCAAGTACAGGTACATGTAAAACACACAAAAGTTGCAACGAAATGAATGCTTTTGGCTATTACTTGAACGCACTAACTCAGGGGCTAGTTAGGATTTTCAGTTAGGGGGCGTGAAGTAATGGGGTCTGGAAAACAGAAGTTTTCTAGTGAAGTCTAGGGACAGGGCCCTGGAAAGGGGTCTGGAGGACGTTGTGCCCCAGAAGCTAAAGCTTTTTGTGTATAACTGTGTAACTGCATGAGGTTTTGCATTGGCGTAGCTATAGGAAATTTTTCCTGGGGAAACAAATCCATAGAGTCCCTTCCTTTCCCTCTTCCTTCCCCTTTCTCCTCCTTTTTATTCTTTGCCTTTTCTCTCATTTCTTCCAAACTTACCTCTCTATTTAGCTCTTTTCCCTTTCCTTTTAGTCTTTTCTCTGGCTTTAGAAGAGCTCCAAAATTCTGGTTATAGGGAGGGTGGGAGTGTTGTGGGCTTCCTCAGCAGGTTCTGTGACAACCCCAGCCAAAATCAAATTTCATGCATTAGGGCCTATAGCCTTAAAATGAGATCTGGTCAACAATTTTTACTATTTTCCTGAGAATTTAACTGACCACATTTAGTGCAGTTTAAACAATAGGCCTACACCTAAAAACAAACAAGGGTGGCGCCACAAATTTAAAAGTGTGCCCCAGAAGCTAAAGCTAAAGCTTTTTGACGCTGTTGTGTATAACTGTGTAACTGCACCGAGTTTGCTCAAACAATGGTCCTATCTGTCAGCAAACTTCTGAATGCCTGATGCAAAGAACGATGCTGGCTGCTGTCCATGCCACTGAAGAACGGCTGATTGCACCCTCGTATACGATACAAATTTCTGCCCATCTAGCATTTTCTTACACCAAACATGAACTGTTCGCTTCGTAAAGATTCTGCCATATACTGCACGCGTCTCAGAGTGAATCTGGTTTGCATTAATTTTTTTCTGCCCACAAAAATACAATTACGGAATGCTGTTCGTTATGTTACGATGTCAATGGCAATGTCGTTGAATTTAATGTTTATGAATGACGTCACAGTGACGTTATCGTCATAAAACTCATACCTCTAACTCAAAATTAAATTCCCTACAAAACATATATTTAAGATTTTTAATATTTGGAAAACTAACAGCATGACACTACTTTGTAACTTATTTATCGAACGACCCTCAAAAATTTTGCATAGATAAATTAACAGCAAACGTGTGCATAATTATCAATTGCTTTTATTTTTAGTTTGTTAGTCGTCAACTTACAGAAGACATTGTCTGGTAGCATTCATAGTTTGTCAAATATCGTATTTATCGGAGTAGTTTGTGATGCAAAGATGTCATGTCATTGAGGATTTTATTTGTGTTTTTGCTGCATTATTTTGTGTTTTGAACTGTTTTCTGCTCCAAACTATTGTGAACATTAGAGTATAATAGATTCGTGTTAGTGTGGCGCTATTTTGTATCATGTTGCCGTGATGTATTATGCGTTTAGTGTTTGAGTGTATTCTGTTCTTTAAACTTTATTTTAATACAGTGCCATTCATATTCGCAGTTTTTCATTTTATTCTGTATTCGTCGTTTCGTCCATTTTGCAGTGGCGTCGTGGCAGGGGGCCAAGTGCCCCCTAAAATTTAGCCTGTGTGAAAAAACTGTCCAAACATTTTTAAAAAAAATTTGAGGCTGAAAATCCTATTTGGGCAAAATTAAGGGCAATTTTGATCACTTGTATCCTGTCGACCTTTTGTCTCCAACCTTTTATATTCACGACGCTGCTATGTAGAACATTATGCAAGTGATTACTCTCAAGGGCAGTCAGTCTGTAATGAGTGCTATTTTTCAGTGCCTTATTGGCATAGCCAGCTTGCCATGAAAAGTGGAAGGGAGGGAAAGGCATGCAAGTGGGAACAGCAAGCGTCATGGTAACTAAGGTAGAAAAGGAGAGGGATATTTTACAAGCCAACACTGTAGTCCCCAATGCATATCTGCTTGATTTTCAGAAAATGCTTTTGGGAAGTTTCCGCTGACATCAACATCTAGAACACTCAATTTGCATTTGAATTGACAAAGTAGCCTTTGCACTGCTAGTAGTTGAGTCCCATACTGGCTACGTCACTGGATACAACTATGCGGCTGTCCTAACAGGCGGGCGGCACTGGACGCAGACGTTGCCAATCCGTCTGTTCATCCTGTATCGTCTAGTAACTGGAAAACAAAAAGGTGTAAAATTACCAAAAATGGTGTAAACATTCCCCGGGGCAAGAGTTACTAAATGATGTGCCAGTTTTCAGCTTAAGCAATGGGGGGTCAGACGGTGCACTGGTAGAAGCAGATGGCCGCGTAATATATCGACATCTAGATGGCATTGTGCTTTGAGTTAGAAAAAGTACTGTGGTGCTTTTGGTGCATTATTTCCACTGCCAGTCAGTCATTCTAAACTGCATGTTAATGTAGTGTGACGTTTGAAGTTATGTTTAGTATTTACTTTTATGTGTGTAACTGTAATGTTTGCACTGAAATATTTTATATACAACAGTTTCAAGTTTAAACTATGGTAATAATGTTTTTATAATTTTTGTTTTCACAGATTATCCTGAATGTCCACTTTACTTTAGCTAGTGTGGAAGATCATTTCAAAAGGGTGACCGTTACTAAAGGTCTTTCTTACATGCATATCATATACAAATTATTCACTAAAAGAAAATCGGGCTGGTTTAGATTTAGCAAAGCTGTTATTAATAGCAAACTGTCACATTATTATAAATGGTTGCTGAAAAATCTCCCAAAGAAATCAACACTATGAAATGTGCAGCAATTCTCCTCATGAAAATAACAAGTATGTGCAAATAAGTCGGTTAACAGATAAGAATGTAATCGATATGTTATAATCAAAATCCAGTGCAATACGCATTATCTGCATGTGCATTGATGCCATTGGACAACTGAATAACTTATGAAAAGCTGACGGGTTACACAAACATCACGTATAACAGCAGTAGTAAAAATGTATTAAAATATGGCTGGTACCAAGTAAAACATTCTGATCAGTTAATCTACAAAACAATTCACTTTGATTAGTCTATTAATTTTTACCTCCGCCAAAGAGGTTATGTTTTTGTCTGACTTTGTTTGTCTGTTAGCAAGATAACTCAAAAAGTTATGGATGGATCTTTCTGAAATTTTGAGGTATGTCGGGCATGGCATAACCTACCAGTGATTCAATTTTGGGCGTGATCCGGCAGGAATCCTGGATCACTCTGAAATTTTACCATTGCGTTAAAGGGGGCATAAGCGAAACCGCTGGCAAAGCGAATACGGTGCTGGCACCTAGTGAATAAAATGGCATTGAATCAAGGTTTTTAGGTCACATCGAGGTAGGACTTGTGTTCGTCGGACAAGCTGTGTCGAATCAATAGCCTTGGCGGAGGTACCTGCGGGCTTTGACTGCTTTTCTAGTTAACAATTTTGTGGTCAAACAAAAAAATCACAAAAATTGTGGCTTTCATGAATGAAGGCTAAAGCCCAAAAAATGACAATGACTAATTTATTCCATAATTCCATCCATGTGTAGGGAAATTACTAGTCTGGTGATGAGGGATCAACCTCACAAAGTGCTAAACTAACAGTATACAAACAGTACAAAAGTAAAATTTTATTCAAATTTTAATCGATCAAACCAATAATTAATCCAACAATTTTCAAAGACTAATTGATTAATTATTAATTGTTAATTTCCTCAACCAAGAAAACAAGCAAGTAATGTGTCTACTGTGCAACCACACCCAATGTGCTCCATAGACTTTAAAATGCAATAGAAAAAAACACAATCTTGAGATTAAACATGTACAAAATAACCAATGATAAATACAACAAAAGAACATACACGTAAGTTTAAAGACGTACGGCCTTCACCTTTGGTTACTGTATGTTAATTACTGATACGTTTGCTGACTCAATTCTGGTAAATATAAAGCTGTAGACATCAGCACCATTAACCAGATTTATTCTGCAGATGCTCTACTATGCCACATTATGGGTCTTGCTCACACACCTAACTGTCCCATAGGGACTTCCATTGGGAAAACAAAAAAAAAAAAAGAAAAATGAAACTGCTGCAAACAATCCCAAGGGGAGGAGAACCAGTGTTCCAATTTCCCGTTTTAAAAAGTCAAAGATTTGGGTCTCTAGGTGGATGGCCGCATAATATGTGGGCACTGAGCCAACATATTTCTCTGGCTTTATAATCACTATATAGACAACCGAGAGTGCCAAGCCACAGTCATTCAAACAACTCCAGATTCCAGCTATTTCAGTCGTGTTAATTTCTATACTCAGCATTGCAACAGATATATTACGGGTTAAACTAAACCGAGAACGTAGACATTATTCTATACTGGCACTTGTGTTGCCTACATCCAACACACTTTCCACAGTGGCATATTGCATCTGTAACACATGGGTCATGGGTGTAGTTAGTGTGACAAAAAGAACAACTGTGTAGTGTGTATGGCACGTAACTACTGTCTGTTGGCCAGTGTTGAATAAGCATCGGTCACACCACCATATGGAACACTCAGATGGTGGAGTGTTCTGAAAAAACAAGTTCGATTAACTCTCATTTATTCCATTACAGACATTGGTTTTGCATACACATACCGCAAATATGGCCCATTTAAGCCCACATGCAAATGAATAAAGTACACCACTGAGTTGGACTCTTATAAAAACGACCCTGTCCACTTTGAACCCTGACTATTAGCAGTGGCAACTGTAGCAGTTAGCTGACCAAGTCCCCAGAACTCTGCTGCTGCAGCAGTTTAGCAGGGTAAATATCATGACTGGTAGCATTTATAGCCACTGACAGTCGGTCCGTGATCCACGACGGTAGAATCGTCATGAGACACATGAGTGTGCGCGTCCCACGCCCGACTGCATATCTTGCCGCGGGCCGTCGGGATAGCAACGCAGTGCGCATGGCTGCCACAACAGGACTGATGTCAGAGGGGTACGTCAGTACAGAGCTCTGGAAGTTAGCATAGAGTTGTGACAGGTATGCCTCACCATAGACGACTTGAGTCCTCGCATCCAGTGAACTCCAGATCTCGGCCCGATGCGCAGCTAGGACTTCCGGACTTGTGGATGCTAACGATACAACGTACATTCACACGCTACACTCTAGCATTACAGATATTAGGGTGCATCAAACCCCCCCATGATTTTTTGAAGTTCTGAATTTTAATTTGGTCCTACAACAGCAGTGTTCCACTTTGTGAAAAAAATTTGTGGTAAATTTTCAGAAATTTCTGTAGCCATTTACCGGGTCCACATGAAGCACGAAGATTTGAAATTCTGGATTTTTCGTAAATATTTGCAAATACAACTTTCGTTTGCTTTTGCATGCTTTATTAAACAATAATAGTATAAAACAGTCCAAAAGCTGCTAGAACATTTAAAAATTGTTGTAAGCAAGATTTAAGTGTCACTTAGTAACTATTTACGTGTTTTAATGAGTGTTTGGTTGTTCACCATAACTTACCCCCTACTTTCCCCTCTCTACTTTCCCTCTCGACGGGCACGGGTGCGTTAATAACGCATTGATTGATGCGTTAAAAAAATTAATGCAGTGCATTAATGCGCTAAAAAAATTGACGCTTCAACAGCTCTAGTTATTACTTAGCTTGCAACATGAAAGGTATACCAAAAGCAACACAATTATGACTATGGCCATTTTGATCAAACATGAAAATGTGCGTCAGAGTATCTGTTGGACTTGGAAATGTACCTCAAAATTACAAAAGTTATTCAATAAGTTCAATAATAGCATGGAGTGCAGTTTGATGATAATAATATCATTAGACCTTATTCCACAAACAATCAATACGTTATGTTTACATTTGCTTTACAAATGACAATAAATGCGCCAAAACCAATAAACAATATTTCAATAAAAGCCGAATAATAAAGAATAAGCAGACCAGTCCGGCAGGCTTGTGGTTCAATGATAGACACACGTACATCCCATTTCCTCATTTCTAGTCGTAAAATGTCGCTGTACATTTCAACCGCTGACTTAGACACAGCATAAGCTCCAATGTGCTCAATAGCAACACGCCCTGCTCACAGTTAATAACAGAAAATCAGTTGAAGAACTAAAGTAAAGAAAACAAAGTACAAATTATCATTATTATAATAAATAAAACAAACATTTCTAACAACCGAAATGTAATTATTGTTTGTTTCCGTTAATAAATTCCATCTGACTGTAATCTGAGTGTTTTTTAATCAAAATGTGACACATTCTGACATTGATCTACAAAAATTTCTTACAAAATATTATCGACATAACATAGAACATGCAACTATTTTAATTACCATTCTTCCGATTTATCTGCAAATGTGCATCCTACAATAAACTGCCAATCTTCAACAAAACCTTAGGAGACAGCTGCAGCAGCATTTTTATAAGGCTAATATAATTCCAGACGCCCAAGTAATTGCATTAGCATTCAATTCCGAGTGAGTGAGTGAGTGCTTAAGGCACAACATTGAACGACCACAGCCATTAAAATAATATCTATGAAGTTACAAGAAATTGCCAGAAAAACATAAGCCTACAGACACAGTACAGTGTAAAGAACCTGCAATGCTGCTGACGTTCACAATACGGCCCTTTGCCAGACGTATTAAAGGCAGAAATGTCTTTGTTACATTGACCATACTAAGCAGATTAATATCAAGAATTTTACGAAACAACTTCTCCGAAGTCATCTCCAACTCGGCTAAATAGCAGACCCCGGCATTGTTAACAATGCCCCATAGACCTGTATGAACAAAAACACAAAACAAAAAACTTTTCACTGTAACATGCCACAATGGACAATATAAATCACAAACTTTGCAACCAGGCTATGTAAAAACTTTCACATTAGAGATATTGTTAATAGCTTCAACAGAACAATACATAATAATTTAATAATGTAACTTTTTGAACACCCAATATTCACACACTATGATCTTAGATGTTTGTCTCTAATAATAAAAACTTGATGTGTCAAAAATAAAAAAAGATTGACAGCAGAAAAAAACTAAGCTTCACATTCTAGTAAGTAGTAAGCACTCAATGAAAATATTAGAACCGTCTAACACCCTATATAGTTGTAAGTACTGACCTTCAGTTCCAACACAAGACTCGATAAAGTCATATGCTTCTGAAATCTGTTTCTCATCTGTAACATCCAACTGCACCAACTTCAACCTAACACATACAGCAAACAGCACCCGGTCACACAGCCAATAAGGCCCAGTGGGTTTTATTTGGTAACACCAATAAAAAGCTGCCAAAACTCATCCCAAACTTATTCCAATTTTTACATGCGAAAGCAGGAACTGCTAAAGCACGTCTTAGGCTCTTAGTCATCGCAATTCCATCTGTCCATATCTCCATCTGTCTGTTCGTCCATCACACGGGTGGATCAGTCAAAAACAGCACAAGCTAGGATAACCAAATCTTCACCATCGACTGCCTGAAAGACTCTTAGTTTTTTCTGGATCTGTGAAGCTTTACCATAAATTCCACAGGGGTCACCCCGAGCGAGGGCACTAAATGAGAATGGGTAGAGAAAATTTGTGATTTTTAGCTAATATGGCTGCACAAGACCGATCATGCCTTCTGGCAAGTGTAAATAAAACAGTCATACTATAGATACTTCATGTCAACTGATGGGACTGGTGAGCTTAGATTGTATTCACACATGGCCTTCAAACATGCACCATTGTCACACATTCCCCTTTGCGTTAGCTGGCTTCTCTTGTATTTTCTTGTTTTAATAATAATGATATATTTTATTGCAGTTAAGTTTTTAGCTTTTAAACTCATGAATTTGCACTACGTTTTAATATTCATTTGAGGAAGACAGTATCTAACAGTGCTTATTCTAATAATTAAGAATACCCCAAAGCACATCAAGTTGGTCAAGTTGGGCTTTTTTAAACAGGTTCAACTTCAACTCCCCCCACCAAAAAAACATTAAAACCCAATAGGTTGAGCTTTAAAAATGTTTTCAAACCATGCAATGACTAAAAGTTAAGAATGTGATGCATACCTATCAGAGCATGATGAAAACAATTGTTTGGCACCATCGCTGCTTGCACACAGACAGCCAGCAAACACATTAGTACCAATGCTGTCCAGCTCTCGAGCCAATGCATGTCCAAAACCACTGTCACAACCTGACCCACAATGTGCCAACTGCAAACTATAATGTTAAATAACTCATTCACACATGTTCATGACAATAACGGCTAACCAGCTTTGTAAAACCAAAACTAAATGTGTGCATATTCAGAACTACATAGTGTTGTCTATAATATGAAGAATACCTTATCTCATGCTAATTAATTCACTTCATTCACTAATTTGGTAATATTTCTGAAAAAATTTTCATCCAGTTTCTTATTACTGACCTGGGTAATTCCACGATCAAGACATCACATCAAGTCTAACATTTTAAGCTAAATTACATGATGTTCCAATGCTAAAAATTACCACAAAGTGTGCTGTAATAATTATTTATCACAACATGTGATAAATCACATGCATCTGATGTATGTTTATCACATCTCCCAGCAGAAATAGCTGTTCACTCACATTAATATTCTTAGCGAGTATGTTCAAAATGCACTATCAGTGTGAATTGCATTCTCCTTACACCGTCCCAAACAAAGAAATACAAGAAACGAGAAACATTATTGTAGCAATTGCTGCAATAAAGTTAAGTTTCATAATTAATTCAATTAGTTCAATAATAAATTACAAACCCTAACACAACTCTGCATATGCCATAAAAAAAGTGCAAACCTGTTACAAGTACAGACTTTCTTGTTGCGGGCAAGTGACTAGCAGGAAGAATTGAATAAACGGCTAAACATCCAAGACCGAAAACAATAACACCAGTCGGTCCACGAAGAAGAAAATGACAGAGAGGTTCGCCAATAAAGACGACAATTAACGTCAGGAAACCTCGAAAACCAAACTCAACATCGTTGGAGAAGAACTTCGAGAGTACAGCCATTCCAAAAACGACCGTTATCGAAGAGTACAAATGCGAAAGAAAAAGAAATTCGTCATCCAGCAGTTCTTCTTTGCCACTGTCAATCATCTCCAACATCATTAGTCGAATATAGATAAAAAATAGCACATATAATTAATAACTTACATGTAATTACATCGCATTGTTTACTTTAGCATAACCGGAAATAGAATTTCACCGGCTCCTGATTAGAGGTGCGCGGATTGTGTTTTTTCTTCCAAATAATCATTCACAATTTGAGAAGTATTTCTGAGCCAAGGATAATGTTACGTGCCGTTTTACTGTCGTGATTATTTGCTACGTGACTTAAATTATTATTAAATTATGACTTAAACTATTTTTTTGTTAAATTATTTTGCCGTAGCCTAACACTCACTCTCTCAATGTATCTCACGAATCATTCATGATACCATATAACAGCATATATATAACCTTGTGGAACAGCCTTCTGGCTTGTCTGACTTTGAAAATGAGACAAACTGGCATTAGGGCCTAACCTCGAGCAGTTTAAGCGCTTGCTAGACATTTTCGTTTGGCAGTTGAGATCGCGGTACAATGTGGCTATAAAAGGTTAAATTACACTTCTTAGGCCAATAATTACTTACTTACTTACTTGCTGACTTACTTATATGTAGGCCTGCATTATCATGGTGTGATAATTGGTGATATCTTTACTGGTTAATTGGTTACTGTTGACTGCCACTACAGTATATTTGACGTAGTCAACAGTGAGAAGAGGCCTAATGATGAAGAAAAGGTGTATCCGTCTTCTACAGTTCGGCTTCAGGCTTGGCTTTAAGAAACACTCCTTATTATGTGCAAAATTTATCTCTAAAACGACCAGATTTTTTGTTTGCTTAGGCCCTAAACTACAATGGCGCACGCAAGGAAATGAGCAATGGGGCCATGTCTCCGTCACAATGGAGTGGGTACCGTAGGGAAAAAAAGATTTGCAGTTGTAACTTGTAATAAATCTCGTAGTCATCTCCTGAAAAAAAACATTTAGGCCTAAGCCGAGTTGCAATGACATATTGTACACTATAAGAAGCAGAACCAGAAGCCTAGTTACAAGGAAGTTTTTGTAAGCCTAAGTTCCACATAGGCCTAATCATGAGTCACGACATAGTCAGTCTTCAACGCTACTATATTTTTGAGACCCCTCGCCCAGGGCTTAAAATAACTACGTTTTTGAAGACAATTTTTCTGTTTAGGTTTTTTTTAGGTTTCAAAGGATTTTTTTAGGTTATTTAGGTTTTTAGGTTTTTTGTTCAATGAACACCGTGCACAAAATACTACCCAGAAAAACGTGTTATACACTCTTTTATGAGTAAAGTAAACGATATATTGAGTGATTAAAGTCATAACTCAAATATCACGATTAAAGTATAAATTATAACATGAGAAGTGATAAATTTCAAAGCAAATTAAAAAAAAACTTTAAAACTTAAAACTGGACTTTTGAGGTTTTTAAAGTTTTTTTTAAAATACCTAAAAACCTATTTTTGGACCTATTTTCCAGCCCTGCCTTCGCCACTTTGAATAGTCTGACTATAGGCCGATCTTAAAATGTAGCCTATAGTCTATGTCCATGTTTATGTTAATACTTAGTCAAAACAGTCAGACAAATTAAAATTATAAAGCCTAGACAGTGCATATAAATTTTTACAATAAAAGAAAACACAGTAAAGCATGATTATGAGATGTTCACGTTAAGACACAGACGTTGAACATAGTGTGTTTATTTATAGTCTTGTTTATCATGTATTTTCTGTATTTCTTTTGTTTTCCTTAGTAATGTTTCCAGTTTTTTTTCTTTCATTTTTTTTCTTTCATTTCTGTAGTTTTTCTTTACTGTTTTCCTATGTTATTGTTCTTGCGCTTTTGTCGCAAGTGTTTATTACATATTAAAATAAAATAAAATAAAAAACATATAACATTGTGAGCCAAATCATTCAACATCTACAATTTCCAGATTTCATATTTCGCTTTGCGTAAAATATATAAAGCCCAACGCGTGCAAAATAATCGAAAAACGTTCAGCAAATAGAATATACGAGACACATCGCTGCTAACTGCTTGCGTATCGGACACGTTTCCTTCTTTTGCAAAACTCAAAAGTGATCGAAGAGGTAAGCATAAAACGGCGGAGAGAATCAGGGCCCACATATAGCTGACCCCTTTCGACATTACCACTCTTTCTGGAATTTCGGGTGGCTGAGGACTAGGAATTGCAGGCAAGCTTTTTGTGCGTGATGGCAAAGAAATAATCACAGGTAAAATAACCACAGCCGATGAACATCTATTTTACACATGCGAGACACAAAAACAGACCTAACAGGCATTCGTTCGGCACGCCATCAACATTAACAACAAAGTGCAAAAAGCATCGAGAAATAACTGAACACAAAACGTTCAGCTTCAGCAGCAGCTAATGCCTTTGATCTCTATAGGACGATCGTCGATGAGATGTTATCTGTTACAAGGCAAGATTGAGAAATAATAACAATATAATATAATGATAATGATAATAAGTGTTATTATTATATTGTATGGCCTAGTGGATTGTAGCGCTATAGACGACGACGACGACTTAGTCATCGTAGGTTCTAACGATAAGCATCACATCACAATCACAGACAAACACGTATGACAACAGCTTAAGGCCCAAACTCCACTTCCACTGGCCTACTTCGACTTGTTGTACAGAACGTTGCACAACAAATCCGCAACAAGTCAAAGTAAGTGGAATTTAGACTTAAGGCGCGTACAGAGCGGCGTAACTGAACTGATCTAACTGACACATTTCAGTTTTTGACAAACTGAACAATGGGCACCCAGTAATGCATTACAGTTAGCACCGTCTAACGGCGTCGGAGGCCACGTGACTACACTCAGGCACGCGTCAACCAATGATCAATGAGCTCGCTCTGCTTGCTTATTGGTCAGTTTGTCAAAAACCAAATCGTGTCAGTTCAGTTCAGTTATGTCCCTCTGTACGCGCCTTTAGCATCACACAACAGACGAGCACACCGCACGTTCAGTCGACACTTTCACGTAAGTAAACTTATTATTCAAAGTCTACTAACAAAACGTGTACATCTACGAGATTGCAGCCATATGCACGACCTCTTCAACAAAAGACGTGAAAATTCGTCGCAGGCGGCCGCAACAAGCATTGCAGCTACACGATAAAAACATTCAGGAAACTATACACAGCACGTGCGAAACAGACAGCCGGAAAACAGTTGGACGATTTGTATAATATAGCGTGAGAACAAAAACTGTGCATTGCATTGCATGGCTATGGGTGTACGCGGTGCACACACGTGCAGGATAAAGACGCACCGAACAGGCCGGACAACGTGTACAAAAACAACTTGACCTCTCGAGAGTGTCTTCTCTTTTCTCGACCACAATAACACTCGATGCTTCTTCGCATACACTCCACGCGCGATATGCCACGTTGTTAGCGGAATGTACAAAAGCGTGCTTGATCAATGGAATATTCGCAAAAGGGAACTGAATTCACACAATATTTCGTAACAGACTTATTTTGACTTAACACCAGTGAGGTCGCCAGATATTTCCGTTGTTCGCTCTCCCTCTAAATTAAAAACAAACGCACTATTTAGTGAGAGAATTAGTTACAGCGGAGGCGCTGAAAATGACGGGCATGAAAATGACGGATCATCAAAATGTACATGCATGAATTTGACGGACGTGAAATTGACGGACCAAGTGTCCGGGCATGAAATTGGCAAACATAAAATTAACGGACGTGAAAATGCAAGACATGTTTCAAGTGGCTGAATATATAGATCAAAAATTTCAAAACTATGTTTAATAGACTTCGGTTAATCATTCCTCACCTGTAGTAATTTTAGGTTGATTTTTTCGTAATATTTTATGCATTTCAACATACTATACTTTCACAAGCATATTATACAATTTACTTTGCTGTTGTAACTTGTGTTCTGCCGTTCTTTGAAAAAGAATTGCACACTGCATTGTAATGTAATTTATTTTCAAACGATATAATATCTTGTCCTCCAATTTCATGTCTGGCAACTTCATGCCGGGACACTTGGTCCGTCAAATTCATGACTGGCATTTTTAGTCAACCCGTTACAGCATTATGGTAATTTTGTCATTTCAAGAAATAGGCCTATACAAATCTAACTGAAGTACGAGTGATCACCATTCACCACAGAGTTTGGTATCCTCGATGTTCTTGGCATCGTGGTTCTGTAATGTACATCTTGACGGTGGTGACCTCTCACGTCGTCACGACGTTATAAAATTACATATATTTCAGTCCAATCGTTATACCACAGACTGTATCTTAGCCAGGCTAATAAACAACAAAAGACTCGTTTTAACAGTATAGCTACAAACTTACCGCAGTTTGCCGAATAACAACTTTAAAGTAAATAAATACACAGCATTTGTTTCATCACGAAATGTGAACAACAACTTGCACATTTACATATCCGTATACGAATTGCAATAACAACAGCATTTATAATACATGCAGCCTGTATAGTACCGTACACATGCACGGAAACTGCTTATAGCAAATGCGAAATATACACTGACACAGTTCTATGAAAGTGGTATCCACACGACGAATTGCTAATTACAAGTTACCGGTCTAACAAACTTTACCTCTTTCTGCTCGTTTCTGCGAACCAATTCGCACAGTTCTTTATCACAACACAGTCTTAAAAACATCTATAAAACAAACTTGCTCTGTATACTGAAGCGTCAAGCTGTTACGGAGTTACACATGCATCTTAAAATAAACTAAAATAAAATAAAACAGCTGGAAACAGTCGCCGTCGACTCCGTTTACCATTTATCACAGAGCAGAACGTGGGGTTTATGCGTGCTGCAGTGCAATAAAAAATTATCCAATATTAACGAACGAAAATTTTACTTTATTTTACTGCAAACCCCGGCGTCAACTTTGGATATATATTGGAAAGTAGAATTCAACTTCCGGTGGCGGCGACAGCGCCGGGCGCCGCATCAAGCCATCGCGTGCCGCCAGTGCCACTGGACGTTGCTACGACCGTCTGTTCTCTGTGCATGCGGCGCAGAATATTCGACTTCCACTTGAACGATTTGTCGTCTGTGCACGTGGATGCTGTGTCGGTTGACGAGTTGGTGGCGCCGGCGATTGCTCGCAGCGCTGGAGGCTGAAGCCACCGCCGACGTAATGACTCATTACGTTTCTGAGTGTCACCCTCAGAGGATGACGTCATAGGGGGACACCTATCCTCGGCCACGTCGGTGTCCACCAGTATCTGATCGATCACACTCAGCACGACCGACTTCTCCAGGGGCGCCCAGACGTGCCGCGGCGTCTCTCCGGCAGTGTCGCCGCAGGTCGCCGCCGGCGGCGGTGCAGGTTTCCTATGAGGGGCACACAGCAGCGGTAGCGACGTCGTCAACAACTTGTCGCCCGGCACGTTCCATGTGTCGTGGACGTGCACGCGACGCTGCCACGCCGACTTGCGTCTACGCACCAGCAGCGAGCTGGGCGACGAGGTGCGGAGAACTCGCTGGGTCTTGAGCGGAGGCGAAACCTCCGTCTGAGCGCTGGACCTTGATGACGCGGAAGTTAGAGACGAAAGAGGCAACGGTACAGTGGCGCGCTTCGTCAGTACAACGTCGACACCGCAACTGCCGGTCCTGAAGGTCAAGTCACAGCGACGAGGTGACGTCATCGTCGTCATCAGCGGCTGGCGGAACTCGGACGTCGAACTCGCGGTTGTTTTCAACGACGACGACGATGACGATGATGATGATGATGACGACGGTTCCAGACAACTGACGGACAAACGCTCCACAATGCTCACCAGTACATCCTTGTCGATCGGCGCCCATCCGTCGCCGTCGCTCGCGCCTATTTCTGCTTCCGCTTGTTGGCGCACCAGCAGCGACTTGCGTTTCCGCTTCAGCCCCGACCTCTGCTCGCCACAACTTCTGTCGTTGTTGAACTCCGCTGGTAATACTTCGGGTACTATATGATGCTGAATTTGCTCTCTAGTGTGCTGCTCTGCTGCTGTAGCCAACTCGGAATGATCCACGCCGTCGACTCGCGTTTTGACTAAGTGAGTGAGCAGTTTCTGAACGAAACATCAGCAGAAAATAGGCCATTCAGCGCCATAAATAGTGGCAAATCCAGAATTATAAAATAAGAGGTAAAAGAAATGTTAGTGGAGTCTGGGGAGAAAGCGCTGTTTTTATGCAGAAATAATGCATTTTCGCACTGATGCATGTGAATCTGCCGCTGGCCATAAATGGTTATGAAAGCAGTCAAAAAAGCTTTTAACGTAAGTGTTAAAAACGAGCAATCAAATAAATTCGCTAAGATCAAGGCTATTAAATACAAAACAACTTTACATACAAAAATATTTGTAAAAGTTAATAATATCTGTAATAAGAACGCGATGATGCTGCGAGACCAAACATTTAACAAGAAATATTATTAGATTGTGACCAATAATGTACTCATCGCGCGTATCATTTTCTTCTGTATTTTTAAAGAGCTTTTTCGTTCCTTTCGGTTTGTATTAGAGACCCGGTGTCTAATTGAGAAACGTTTAATATTATACTAATAGTGACTGGCGTCGAGGTCGTTATTGGAAATTGTCTCCCCGAAGTACATAAAATATTGCCCGCTTTTAGGAACTGGGAGGAAAAGATTTTCAATAATGGTCGATGACGCTAGTTGCCATTTGTCTTGCTATACCTCAACGCATGCGTCTATCTGGCACCGTTACGAAGATATGGCGCCTCAAAGATAATTGGGTCACGAACTTGACCTTTTGGGGTCACGTGACGTTATCGATCACGTGACCATTCGATTCTCGGGGGTCGACTTCTTACGGGTGGTCCATAGTGACCATGCGTCTATCTAGCATCGTTATGGAGATACGGCCGTTTGAAGTTTTTCCAGGAAGGCTCTTCCAGAAACAGAGGTCGGTCGTTGGTCAATTCATTTAACGTTGTATAAGCGCTGATGTAAAACGGCAAAAATCAAAAAGTATAAGAACGAACTAATGTATTAGTTTAGACATTTAATCTGTTCTCAGTAGCCAGATATAAATGTCTAAGCTAATGCATAATGCATAGTAAATTTTCTCACAGGGGGTCGAGGCGTCGCAGGCATTAAATGGAGTGGGAAATGCGAGAGAGCGTTTTTCTCCTAGTCTATTATGGGATTTAGAGAGCGTCGTAAAATCCCGCAATAGGCTCCATCGGCCGAAAATAAAGTCGGTAAATTTTTAGCCTCACAAAACATTTCTGGCAAAACGATATGACTGCCTTCCGAAAATCTTGAAAGTTGTTTCCCCCTCCCCCGCCTTAAGAAATGTAACGCGCTTTAAGCGCAGTCTAGTGAATGGGCGAAGAAGACTACAGACGCCCGTGAATCCAAGGACTATTGAGATATTACTGAAACTATTGTAATACTGTTTTTGTTGCTTGTTTGTGTTGGTTCTTTGTAGGCCTATAACACTTTTTGACATTTCACATACACATGTTTTCATGTGTTGCATGTTTTGTTATATATTTCACTGTATTATTTAGCAATTCAGCCTTCATGGCTACAAACTGTGCTAATAAACTCAGTGTCAAGATATCCGAGCGCCTGCGCCGTGAATGACTTACATTGTTGTCTTCGTCGAACAAGTCTTTGTCGACGTTCTGCGTATCTCGTCGCCGGCAGGTTTCAGCGACGATTGCCGACGTACCAGCAGCTCGCCGACGTTTACCACCACTAGTCAGGGTCGCGTCGTCATGCAGGCGTCGGCGATGGTAGGCGGGAACGCGTAGACACAACGGCTGCTGCTGCTGCTGCTGCTGCTGCTGTGATGACTTCATCGTGTCACGTGACCCACAGCTGGTGCTCGACGATCGCTTCGTCTTCCGGTCTTCTTCGTGCTGCCGGATGTCGGTTGCTGCGGCGGAGGCGCCGAGGCTGCTGTGCCGGGCAACCAGTGACAGCGGCTGCAAACACTTGGAGGACGGCGGTAGAGGTAGACTGTCCATGTCTTCTCCCGGCCCGTCGCTAGCGACCAGTCTTCTTACTGCTTCCGGTGACCTGGTGACGTCAGCACGCGTGGACGTCAGCCGGTCGACGTCAACAGGTGAGTCCGTAGCTGCACTATCGTCGCTGTTTGTGACATCATGGCCAGTGACGTCATTGGTGGCACTGAGCAATCGCAGCAGTTCACCCTGACGACGCCCTGACGACAACGATGTCGCGCATGCGCGCTCCACCGATGATGACTGTGACGTCATATCGGCCAACGCCACGTCCAGGATGCGCTGATAGTGGGTCCGACTTAGCACGAACCACGGCTCTATTACGTCATCCGTGGTGCTACTAGTTCCGGTGCGGCGCCGACACCGTTCCATCACGTACATCGTCGCCGCCATACTACTTCCGGTTCTTGTTGTCGCTGTCACGTGACTCACGCGCATACGTTTACCCGGTTGTCCTCATTCTGCAGCAGCAAATAAAAGTAATAAAGTTATAACAGCATGGTTGTGCCAGCAAGATTACAACTTAATTTTAATTTTAATACTGTGTTATGTTATGATATTTAACATATACTAGAATAAAAGTATGTCGGTCCAATGCCGACATACTGTGCGTGCGGCCGTCCGTTTTGAGTTGCGCAACCCTAACTCTGATTAACACCAGTCGTTAATCTTGTGAACTGATAATTGGCACACCTATTACTCGATTATTACTCATCTCTATGGAAAACTGTTTTTTTTCTGTGCGTTTTCGTTTTCAAGTTATGGAGCCCGTAATTAAGGATAGACAGACAGATGGACGGACGGACAGATAAGCGGACGGACAACACCTATATTGCGACCTGTTAAGAGACGGCCGCGTGATAAACATATGGGACTACTTTACACATTTACAACTCTCAATTTGACCTAACTGCTCAATTAATATGACAACGAACTTTATTTATAGAAGAACGCCCATAAAGCGTTCCCCGTTCTGTTGTCCTGGCTTGCTTTGCGGAACTTAAAATAGTCCATAAGCCTACAGATTCTGAAATCGTGGAATTGTGTATTTATATTACCTGTTAATTGCAAAAAAAACTTTGTTCATTAGAGTTGAACTGAAACTAGGCCCCGATTAACTTTTTGCTGCAACCACGCATGCACCGACATGACCTAAATTCACCGATCAACGACGTTACGATGATAACGCAATACGGAGTTATAGCCTATATACGATCTATCATCTAGGCCTACACGAGAAAATAGGCTCATCATCGACAATAAGCCTACCGTATACAATTACAAGCCAGCTGAAGCAACAGACCAGTTACCGCAGAAAACTGGACAAGATCGACTGATGCAATTAATCATATGAGCATGTTACGTACATCCGACCGACAGAGAAGTCAACGCCAGCATAGTATGACAACGTGATGCAATCTGGACTCGATGGAGTTTAGACCTGAAGACACTGACTGAGCTGCAGCAACTAACACACCGACGTCAGACGCTCGCTGTTCCAGTCTCAGTTTAAATCTCACCCAGTCGCTGTACGTAATGTAATGTATCAATTGACGTCATCGTGAATCCCTATAGAGTAGACCGGCTGACCGACAGGAAGGGACGAAAAGTCGCTCGCCGTCTGTACTCAAGCGTGTGCCACACGCGGCAGAATCTCGGACGAACTTTTCTCGCGCTGATCTCTGAACGAGCAGCGCAATATACATGCTGCGGGTGTCCGACAAAAGTTACTTCAGTGCATATGTACTGACGAAACAACTAAGCAGTCTATTTCACTATTTATTGACGCCGCCAGGATTTAGTGTGAGGGACCACGAGACTGAAAGAAAACACAAGTTCACAGCCAAAATACTGCGAGGTTTATATCTCAAAATGTTACACTGATCTATAGGCAACTACATAAAGACCATGCAATGACAGTGTTTGTGGCTCCGGACTTCTGAAGTGATCTGAAAGAATTAAACTGTTGAAAATCGAGAGGCTCGTTGCGGTACATTATGCTGGACTATTTAACCAGCAGAACGCTTTACACGATCTGAGTCTCAGAAAATACAACACAGAGCCAACAGAAAACAAAACGTTAAATGTGACTATGTCGTTGGCTTAAAAAGAATGCTGCAAAGCGTCTTTTCTTAAACGCTTAGATTCAAACTGAGAAATGTCCGGGTATGCAAAAAAAACGGGGAGATGTCCGGGGGGAAATGTCCGGGGGATGTCCTACACCCGCTAATTTAAGGGCATTTTGTTAAAGCAAGTATTTTGCAAACGTATACCGCGCAGTCACGTGACTACTAAACTAGGGAGCATTTACTCTGTTTTGAGGTGAACCGACACTGAACGATTTTAGCAGATTTTTCATTGTTTTACAATACAATACAATACAATGAAAAATTTGCACTCAAAAACTGACAAACACACTGTCAGTTTAATCTAGCACATAAACTAAAAAGAACTGAATTGT
>Ga0209367_1003378_pt1 | contig 21712 bp, 17 predicted proteins | sample WorMetLIZISLAND2_FD_187412 | JGI IMG/M metagenome (GOLD analysis project Ga0209367, IMG submission 187412) | Marine gutless worms symbiont microbial communities from Max Planck institute for Marine Microbiology, Germany - Olavius geniculatus... ...
GGCATGTGGCGGCAGAGGCTGGTGATTCGACGAAGAAGGCCGTGTCATCTGCGTATACTAAATCGGTGAAGAGATCACGCCCAACGGTGATTCCGGGTCTGGATTTCATGTGTTTCAATATCCAGTCGATAGCCACACAAAAGAGTGCTGGGGCGAGAACATAGCCCTGTCTTACGCCGGAGGTTGTTAAGAGTGGGTCTGACAGCTGCTTCCCAAAGCGGACACGAACAGAGGTGTTGTCGTGGAGTGCTATGATGAGGTCCAGTAGGACATCCGGAATTCTCCGGCCTCGCAGAGCCTTCCAGAGAGCGAGTCTATCGACGGAATCGAAGGCAGCTACTGATGAGACGCAATAACGGGTTCATATTGCGTAAATTGTTGAATAATGCACTTTATTATTTCAATCGCATGACCTTTTAGCACTGATTATATACCCGCATATTGTAGTTGGAAGCCATGCTTGAGCAATATGCACCGGTGTCGAAGACGGCCAGTCCACAGCCTTCGTGCGGATACGCCAACCAACGATTCTGCTCATAAAAACGCACTGACATTACAGCATAAGTAACTCGTGGTTATGTACATGTGTGTATGCTGTGGGCCAAAAACGTTGGCACCATTTTGTATGTAAGCTTATGCCTTATCCTCATCAAATAAATATTAACCGATTGTCAAAATTTTTTCACTGTCAAAATCAGGAAAAAATGTACATTAACGCTGTCAGTTCCCACCACACCTCAAATGTGTCGCTACACTACCTTGTGTCTTGTAAAAGCACCACAACACAGCGTTTCGTTGACCGCGCTATTGCTCAGTGGCGTCGCCGGGTTGAGTGCGTCGTCCAGCAGCAAGGCGGACACATTGAACATGTGATGTAAAAACTACATGATGCGACAGTTGCTATTTAAGACAATAACCGAGACCAAAAAGTTTTTATCTGTTGTTGATTTCTTAAAATGTGTTGCTACAAAAGTCTTGTTTTCAATTGTTGCTTTTACAACGCTGACATTTCGTGATTGCACAAGGTAACGTAGAGATGCACTTCAGGAGTGGTGGGACTGGGATCTTTAATGACAGTGTTATTACAAATTTATCATGATTTTGACAGTAGAAGAATTTTGAAAATTGGTTGATATTTGACGAAGTTAAAGAGTATAAAATATGGTGCCAAATTTTGGCCCACCTTATAGACGCATAAAGCAGACTAGCAATTTAAAAATTAAAAATACTTTCTAAGCTCGACTTCGAAACATTAGTTGCAAACTAGATGCTGCTAAGTCATTTGCGAAATGATATCCGCTATGAAAGTAGGACCTCTGGCTTAGCTGTGTACAGAACAGGTGAGAATAGTTTTTGTGACGGCAAAACAATGTCACTCAACGCGCCCCTTTTAAAATAAGCATTTTTAAAACACTGGGTCTCATATTAACATCATATTTTTTACACGTATGACAAACGACTGAAAACAAGATTGTGTAACTGCATCAACCGTAGTGTAATAAAATATATAAAATATATAACACGGCTAGTTAAGTGATCATTCCTAATTTCCTGTACCAGGACCGGGATAGTCCTGTAGAAAGTATACTGTCCGCGTGTTTTTTGTCTCATCGGCCCTGCAAGGCAGCTCGCAAGTTACGCGTGCAAAATCAATGACTTAAGGACGAGGATATTCCGAAATGTTCCAGTACTACCAGTCCACGGACGACGTTGCAGCTCGCGCGTGACTATACGAGTCCAAAGTTCTGCAGACCACACTGAGATGGTCGTCCGTGTTGACGTACTCAGAGCAGCTTCCGTCGTCGGCGCCAAGTTTCATCAACTACCGCTGGCGTCGTGGCAATAACTGACCACGAACCTCCCCCTCCCGAACATTTTGGCTGTCGGAAAGTCTTCTTCTTGTCTTAAAATTTTCGTCGAAAATGCAACTTTGTGCGGCTGAAAACCCTCATGCCAAGAACATTAAATTTTAGGGGCAAAATGAAATTTTGAGCATCGAAAATCTATAAGCTTACTCTGTTGAAAACTTGCTGTATAGGTGTAGGCCTACACTGTATCCGTCGGAAAATTGCAACTTCTTGCTCCGCCTACCTTTCATGTCAAGTAAGTCGCGACTTTCTGATTGTACCTACTTGTAACAATAAACAAGCGCCTCGGAGAACTTTGACAAAAGTGTTTTATAAATCTACAGATCGACTGATCGGCTGACTGACTGACTAACCTTGCCAAGGAAATCGCCGCATTCGCAAACCGGACCGACAACGTGGAACACATCTCTATCAACAGCTGCACCGGCTGCAGGCTCCGTTAGTTCAATGTGATGGTAGGCTCCGTACAGAGCCGGTCGAATCACCTCCGTCATTGAACCGTCCACCACGATGTACCTGCGTGCCGTCACAGACAACACCTGCAGGAATGATGAGCGGCCGTCCGTTCAACTGCCGATCGAACGTCTCAATCGTGGACAGTAATTAGGTCACTGCAAAAGATGTGCTCAATTACACCATTTTCGTTTAACCCGCCATTTTTTCGAAACTAAAAATCAATGCCTTTGTATTTGCTTGACTAAATAAATGATTTGATTTGATTTGATTTGATTTAGGATAAGCCGCACATCACCTCAGAGCAAAGTTTTGTGAACTGTTTGATCGGACGCTTTAAAATGCCGGATGCTTTTCCTCTCGCCAAAATAACAATATCGAAGGCTTCAAAGCTACAAAAAATGAAATACAGAGGTTTGTACTGATGGCAACGTAAGAAAGCAGAAGGGAAAAGACGTACTTCTGATTGTCATTGCGCTTGCATCCGATGACTTTGGTGATAAAGGTGGCAGCATTGCCGACCAGCGATCTTCCCGGCTCAACAATGATGCTAAGTGTTGCCCAATCCACGGCTGTCGACTTCAGTTGTTCCCTCACAGCATCCACGAGATCGGCCGGACGCGGCATCGCCATCTATGCACGTTACAACCATCCGGAAGCATGCAGCTTCAGCAGCAGGTTGTCATGCCAACAACATCTCTTGCCTTTTCATCGAATGTCCGACTGCTGGCCCCGTATGGGCTCACAAACCGATGCAGAAAACCGAAATTGGCCTGAACGTTCTCCGGACACCACCGAAGCAGGTGTGATCGGTGCAAATTTTCAGTTCATTTGATCAAAGATCATGGCGAGGGTTAGGGCTGCGCGGCCGTAGGCGGACGGCCGCACAATTATGTCGACACGATATGTGAAACGTGAAATTTTCACTGTTCATCTCTAACAATGACCCATATAAAAATGGTCGAAGAAAAGAAGAAACTTACTCTTCATTACCCCCAAATCTCCCAAGAGCGCATTGTAGATTGCTCGTCGGTCTCAAAGTCGTCTACACCCGTTTACCGGATATGGCAAACTTACGACGACCCATCTAGTGAGTGAGTGAGTAGGGTTTAACGTCCCGCCCGACATAGTACTAGGTCATTTCGGGTACGGCCTTTCCAGGCAGAATGCACACAAACATATAATGACAGAACAGTAAGTTTAACCTTTACAGAAACACAAAACACAAAAATGGGCTAAACCTAAAATTGTAAAACTCCATTAAATGCGTCCATATGTAATTAAAAATAGGCCTAATAGTGGTTCTAATAATCTTCCGTTATCTTTCAGACAGTCATCAATCTCATAATGCTGTCTACTTATTAAACGCATTCTCTAAACCTTTATCATACACGTGCTGGGTGCGCTTACAACTCCGCCTAAATTACCTATATCAGCAATATCTTCTCACCATTTTTACCTTCGACTAATGTTGCTATTTTTTTCGTGTAACACCTCATTTTTACCTGAATGTTAAGCTGGGGGAAAATGTTGTGCAACGATTTGAGCAGCGGCAAATAGTCACGTAGTAAAGCAGAAAGTTTGTCAATATCTTCTTGCAGTACAGTCTCTCTACACAAATCAGATTTACTAAATAAACGTCACTATTAAGCTGCAAAAGTTTTGCAAAAAAAGCAGCAGATCGAAAGGAATGACAAGTGTAATTAGGCCTATATTCTTCGTGTATTGTACAAAAACTGTTTTAGCTTTTTAGCTTTTAACTTTATAAACTCGTCAACTTTACATGCGCTACGTCTTTTAATCTTGTCAATGAAGACTAATCGGCATCTTGTCCGTTTCCAACGTGCAATAATAGCCTACCGGACATTGGACAACTACATGTAAGCTAATACACGCGCACCAAGCATCTAAGATTAATTTGCAACTGAATGCAGATAGCACAAAAGTAAAGCTACTAAATCTCATAAAATTACATTTTCCATTATGTACGTTGAAATAATAATCGTCTGCAGCATCAACTACATTAGGTCCTAGTTTGTTATCTCTATTGTTATTTAAGTGTTTGTATTGGACATTTAGTTTGTAGGTTTTTCTTTCTTTTCTTCTGTCCCTGTCTATCTTTTCGGTTGTTCTTGTCTGCTCTTGTGGCGAATAAACGTATATATTATCTGATACTTGTCAGTGAGTTGCTGAATCAGGCTGCAGACGGTCGGTGTCAGTTGTGCGTCGCGCGTTGCAGACAGTCTCTGCTGAACGATCCCATAAAACTCTCTCAGTTGTCGTCTCTGCTCCTCGCCATTTGCTGCTGCGTCACACGGAGCCAATGTACGCCGCGCCTACATAAAGTCCACACATCAACGTATGTTCTTTCTTTATTTATTCATTTCCAAAAAAAATTATCATTTCCGCCGTAGGATACGAGTATTTTATTTTCTTTTGGAAAACGCACACACGTATCTTAACGCATTATTCTATTCTAGCATAAGCGCATGCGCATCGTCAAAGCTCGACAATCCCACCACGCAGTGAATGACAGTGACTTATATGTACATGTTGTTCGTAGTCGATGCCGAGGCCACCGCCGAGGTTGATGAACTGAAGATCTGTGAATCCTCGACGTCTCAGCCGCTCAGCAACGTCCAGCAGCACCGCCAGACTCTCCCTGCATTGCGCACATCAACATTACCAGCCTAGGCCTATCAGCAGTCTGCCGGAGTCGGTCCAGTCGTCTCCGTCGTTGCAAGTTTTCCGCAGCAGACTGAAAACCGAACTTTTTGCCTGATCTTACAGTCATGACTAACAACGTCTCATTGCACTGACTACTACTACGTGACTTCACTGTTTAGGCTTATTGTTACGTGTCCTTGTAGTCTTAGAACTTAACGCCACGCTAAAGTTAATTCGTCCTTCATCATCATCATCATCAGCAGCAGCCATTATCATTATGTCCGCCGAATGGAAAGAAAAAGAGGTTATGCTTTCAGCTTTGCCTGTCTGTTTGATTATCTGCTGGATTAAGCCTAAATTCCATTACGCCGACTTTGCGACGAAGTCCGCAGACTTTCCCCGTGCAATGTCACGGACTATTAGAGCGACACAAAGTTAACGAGTTTGTCGCAGACTTGTCACGAACTTCGTCGCAACCATCTCAAGAGGTCGAGATGGTTTGTGTCCACGACTTTCACCGAAACTTCGAGTGAAAGTCGGCGTAATGGAATTTAGGCTTTACCGCACACTTTTTGCGTTCACTGTGTTTGTTGTGTTCTTGCTTCTGTGCTTTGTTACGCAGGGGTTTGAGTTGCGCTGCGTTGGATGGAAACCTTGCTTTATTATACCGGACTGACCGAAAGACGAAGACGTTGTCGATGGTGGATCCAAGGTGACAGTGAAGGCCGACCAGTCTCAGCAGCCGAGGCTCGCTAGCAACCACGTCCAGTACGTCATCCAGTTGACTCGAGTCGATGCCGAACTTGCTCTGTGCCAGCCCCGTCGCCAGAAACGGATGCACCGCCTGCAGTCGATAGACATATTACAAAACAACTACAACACTACTACTACTAACTAATACTACTACTACTTCTGCTGTTACATTGTGCTAATTATGTTCCCTGTTCTCATTGTGCCCTCGTTCATAATTGCATAATGCATATGAAAAGCGTTCGAAAAGTTTTGCAAGTCAATATGTTAGACTGAAAAACTTTTTAAAACCTATACCAATAAAACGCATATTTCTCCCAAACTCATGTGAGCTTAAAACGGATGTGACGTCATTATAACTTATGACGTCATAAAACGTTTAACATCTGTTCTTCTAGCCAGGCTTCCACCACAGACTTGAGTCATTCATTGTTTGAATAGCGGACACCACAGAGAAAATTTTTGAAATTCAGAAGAGAATAATATTTACTGTAAGTCAGGCCTTTGCTGCAGGTAGAGTGATATTGTACGAAGCTAGAGTCACGAATGAGAAATTCATTGGCGTAATTGTCAGGGCTTTCATAATATCACATGTCCCAGAGGCTCATATTGGAAAATCCGGCTGTGGGCTGGAGAAATGGCGTGCAACATCTAGCCTAATTTTACGCTGTTTGCGCTAGCACTTCAAATCGTTCCTGTTTAACGCCCTATGACGTCATACATTATAATGACGTCAGATCCGTTTTAGGCTCATACGTGTTCGGAAAGAAATACGTTTTATTGGTGTATACATTTTAAAAAGTTTTTCAGTCTAACATATCGACTTGCAAAACTTTTTTAACGTCCCTCGTATCATCACTTTATTCCCAGAAAATGAAAAGATAATGACAGAACGAGTACATAGTCCAAAAAGTTGCTCTAACAACTAACCGTAAAACTTGACACAAATGAAATTTTATACAGAACCGAAAAAAAACAAAAAGCCCAGTTATCGCTAGGGTGGGGCCGACCGTACTAATCGTCACTGACCTTGAAGGTCATCCAAGGTCGATGATGTTCATTTCATCTGAAAGGGAGTATGCCACTTCACTTCCTGTTAGTGATTAATAGTAACCTTGGTCGTATCTCTCACCATTTCAGAGATATAACAACTTATAGGTTGAAACATTATCCATTCCATATGCGTTATGACCCTTCAAGGTCATCGAAAGTCAATGATTTATGTCATTTTAAAGCCAGTATGCGACTTCCTATTAGTGATCAATACCAATAGGCCCTATCTTGCACCGTTTAGCCACAATACATCCGTGACAGACAAAACAGACAAACGAACAAACGACAACCACGACAAAGAGTTGACCTTTAAGTTTACCAATTATACAAAACAGAATAAAACAGCGACTACAGCAGCGGTAAAAGTCTGATTTTCGTAATTTTTGGTTGATAATTGGCGCGCGGAGTTGACTGACGGGATTGACGGCTGGGTTGAGTCTGAGCAGGATGCGAGCGGCTGTTGTATTGATGTCGCAGACGTCAGTGGCAAGCGAGCGGCAGACGCCGAGCAGTCGACGCGCGTCGAACAGCGAGTCGACGTTGACGAGACAGCCCAGTCTAACGGCAACACTCAGCTCCCAAGTCTGCTTGCCGTTGCCGTTGAAGACGATGCGGTCGCCGCTCAGTCCGCAAGAGGTCGCCAGCTCCACCTCGTGACCGCTGACTGCCACCGCGCACGTGTTAGCGTGTGACGTCACCAGTCGCACGATCGACCGGTTGTAATTCGCCTGTGCATGACCAACGACTGTGTCTTGATCAACATGTTCCAGGTCTAGCAAAGTATAAGTAAAGTAAAACGTGGATTTGCATAAGACATTTCGTGAAAAAACCTTTAATGCGCTGGTCACGTAGACTGAGCAGGTAATTTTCTTTCAAAACTCTCTGAAATCACCGGAACCACACGTTGGCTGGATCTCTGAGCTTGTCCTTGGCAGAGAGTTCCAGACCGTTCGACCGTCGAACTATCAATCTTAAAAGCTCAACGATGAGTTGATTGTCCACTATTAAGCATAATACACTGTACATCGAATTTAATCTTTTTGCACATGCGACTTTCCGGTTTTGAGACTCGGACATTTAACAAAAGTCAGACACTTGACGAACGAACGACACATACCGGGGTACACGCAGGCCTACATGTACTACATAATTTATTATATGACATTCAGACTAGCCTATACATGTGACACAACAATACAGCGGACGTTACCTTGATGGAGTAGCCGATAAGGTATGGTAGGTTGATGGAGCCGAGAGCAGAGTTGTAGGCTTCGACATTGGACATTATCTGCCGTCGACTGTAGGCGAGGAATGGACTGCTGCCACGACCTTCACAGCATTCCTGTTGCAGTTTTTCCTGCAAATAAGTTAGCAGCAGCCAGCAGATGAACCAGAACTAGAAAGAAATGATAGCCTACTATGTTTCTACAGTCGTTCCACTAGGCCTAACACGGTACCGGTATGTGGCACACTTATATAGTTTACCTTCCTAGTGAATGTCATGTTTTGTGGGTATAAAGCACCAACTCCTTTTTTACATCATGAAAAAATTGGTCCAGGTCGAGTTGGGCGGACCACAGCAACATCAATATGTACATATGGTTTGCGCGTGTGAAGTTTTTCGCGAATGAATTAAATTGTCACAATAAAAATACTTAGACTAGCCTAACATGGAACTTCAATCCCCAGGAAGCAGCATATGCTTGTATGCACCTAATTACGACCCTGTGTGGCAGGCGTGTTACAACTGAACTATACCGGTAGCCTATATAGGCTACTCATCAATTCACCTGCATGCGCATATGTAGGCCCGCCCCAAGTGGATGAACTTGCTTACTTGTAGATCTTTGATCCGCACTTCTTCGCAGTGGAGATAACCATTTCGAAGAGATAATGTCTCGGAAAACTGAAATTCGCCCATCACTGTGTGTATAGTCACAAGTGTGCAGCGGCTGCAGCAGGCTACAATCATACCGGTAGCCTAATCAGTGGCGTAGACAGGGACGGGGTGTACGTGCACAAGCAGGCCCGTCGAGAGGAGAATAGAAGGGGTAAAGTTACCCCGGGCCCCACGACGTTTGGGGACCTCGCCGTCGCTCAAAAACCCAAAGTACACCAGAAAGCGCCATTGAAAAAAGAAAAATTCGAAAATTTTCTTCCCAGAAAGGCTTCGCGAGAATGTTTCCCCGGGCCCCGCTGTGGCTCTCGACCGGCCTGCCCACAAAATGAGTAAACACGTTTATCTATAGCATATTGAAAACTGGGAATAGTTTAACACGCGTCAGTTTACTACAATGAAATAACATTTGCAGCTGACCCCAGACTGAGTACACCCTAAATAGTAAATACTGGCTCGCGACGCGTACGTCAGTAACAGGGTGTTTACACGATCGAGCAAACATCGAGCAGCTAGCTCGACGTTCTATGGTAATTAGCATGCTAGTTAGGAGGGCGGGCGGGTTGTAATTGGAAGGCCTATATAATACGTGATCAGCTGTGAGCTAAGATGGCCTAATTGCCTATACTTGAGCCAGGGGGCGGGGTTCCAATAGACCTGCTTAAGCCAGCTGGATATTTGTTTCGTATAGGCTATGCTTTATGCATGCGTCATATTTGCTCGATGTTTGCTCGACGTTTGTTCGATGACTGCTCGATCCGTCGATCGTGTAAACACCCTATTAAGTTGCCTTATTATTGCTCAGCGTGACGGTGTGCCGACGGTGGTAGGCCTACGTGCGGCGTCTGTCCGCACCTGCAAATAGTCTACGTATCCAGGTCCAGGACCGTCGAGAAGGGGGTAGGGGAGTAAGTTACTCCGGGACCCGCGAAGTTTGGGGGCCCGCCATCGTCGCTCAAAAATATAAAATACACCAGAATGCGACATTTTAAAAAGAAAATTTCAAAAAAATTTTCCTATAGAGAGACCCCGCGAGAATGTTCCCGCTGTGGCTCTCGACGGGCCTGTACGTATCTCAGCAATCGAGCATCGACTGTACTTCTAGGTATTCGGGGTAGGCGCTTGGCGGAGCCAATGGTCACGTGACCAATGACGTCATGTGGCCGTAAAAGTCGTGACCCAAATATTGGATCGCGACGCGTCAGCTAAGTTAGGCCTTATTATTGCTCAGCGCGGCCGCGCGTGCCCGAGACTGGCGTAGCCTATACGTGATACGGTGTCCGAAGCTCGGGAGATAGAACTATCTCAGCAAGCATCGAATCCACTTCCGGTTTGGTCATGGTCTAGGGTAGGATAATCGGGTAGGCGGATGCAATGATCACGTAACAGATGACGTCATGACATCACATGACCCCAGGCAGTGGCTTCTATCCCTATACCTGGTGGGCGCAGCTTGAGCGCAGTGAAAAAATAGGGGGAGAGTTTTGATAAGGTTGTACATCAAAACTTCTCCCTTATTTTTTACTTCCCCCTATTTTTCACTGGGCAAACTACACCCTTAACAAAACTTTCGCCCTAGAGGCAGTGTTTGAATTGCCGGGAGGGTTGGGAAGGTTGAACCCCCCAACTGTTTTCTCAACTCCCCTAACAGACTGTCAAATTATGTACTGGGGGATCAGCTATATACATAGGATTTAGGTCTACATCACAATTTTGGTCGGGTTCCAGCCGTTGAAAAGTCCAACCCCCAGCTCATTTTTCCCAATTCAAACACTGCCTAGAGGGAAAGAAGCCCAAAATGGAGAAGAAAACTTGAGTCAGAAATTAGGGGGAAACCTCACCCAAAACTGGAAGAGGGGAAAGTTGCGCCCGATTTTGATTCCAGATTTGAGGGGATAGAAGCCACTGACCCCAGGGCAGGCCTTGTATCTTGTGCAAAACGAGACGCCTGGTCATCATGGACCAGAACCACCAATATGAAACCAAGTGCTTCAACTCGCCCACAATTAACAGTACTGTGTTGTGCCGTTGTGCGTCTTTTTCGTGTCCTCCACGGTCTGGAGTCTGGACAGCTAGCCCACATCATCTAGAGAACTGCTACTCGCAGGCCCCCGGCTGGCACCGCTTCGTCACCGCTCATCTTGTTCATCGATCGTCCCAGCCAAGTGCTCCAGTTTTTAAACGAGCCTTCAACTTTCCGCTAAAAATCGTCGCCATGCCGTCATCGCGAGCCACTTGCGTGGGCTACCGATCCCCCAAACAGTGTTGCAAAATTAAGCTTATACCTGGCTTAGACCTATACGTTATAACAGTGCATACGCACGTATCTAAGCGCTTATACGTTTCAGCAATAGCGTTTAAAAGCGCACTATCAGACCCTCTGATAGTGCGCTGAAACGTATTCAGAGCCATAGGCCTACGCCGTACGCGTACAGCGCAGTGTTGGCCACACTACAACACACAACACAGGCAAACCTCAGGCCGTGGTTATAGGCTACTGGAGTACCGGTAAATAAAGTATTTTGCTAATACCTTTTATGTTACGTGTCACGTAACCAAATCCAATCTTCGCTATGTCACCAGCATACAGAACAAAGGCCCTGCGTAATAGGGTGTTTACACGATCCAGCAAACGTCCAGCATTACGCTTGCTGGAAGTTTGCTAGACGTTTGCTGGATTGTGTAAACACCCCATAAGTTAGCTTGCGTGTGTTGTTTTGGAGTCTGGACGGAACCACGCTGTGACGGAACCAGACGGAAGTTCACGGAACGCAAATCCCAGTCAAAATTTACCTACAAGCGCAGTAAACACTCATTACTTCTTTATTGACGGCCACCAAAATTACCGATAACGCGGGTATGTTTCATCTGTGGAAAATTGAGTAGAGAGGAATAACATATTATATAGTTGTTCATATTTTAGTTTTTCCTAAAGTGTTGCATTCATTGAAATTTAACTGAATAGTAGTTACTAAATATGGCATTTATGACATTTATGTTTTTTTAGTTAATGTACGATAGACTTTAATTTGCGAAGGTTTAGCTGATGATGACGTAATACGGCTGCGTAGTGAAGTGGTGTCAACTAGAATTTCTGGCGGTTTTTGACTGAGTTAGTATACTTTCCGTATATATCTTGGTGGTTTTTATGAGCGTGTCAGTAAATTTCAAGGCAGTTTGTTCTGACATGGAAGATAAATGTTATCTTCACTCAAAGTATATGACATTATGAGGCGTCTGCTTAAATGTTATCACCATTGTTTTCTTCTTGTTTTGTTTTGTTTTATATATTTAGTGGGCAGGGCCCCCAAACTGGGGCATCGCACCGACGGGCTGTGGTGTGTGAACAACTTGCCCAAGGTTGTTACTTCAGAGTGCAGTGGTTAGGGACTGAACCCCGACCTCGTTGTCATTCTGTCCAACACGCTAATCACTAGACTACCAAGCCACACCAGTATTCAGCACATAATAATTATAAGTGTAACAAATAGGACATGACAGTAGAGGATGAAGGCAACTAAAGTTGCTGTGATAATGTTCATAAACCAAAGACTACCTACAAGAAAACTGTTCTGAGTGTCGATTGAGGACTACGCCCAAGGGTGCGACAAAACACCACACCGGCCTCACCGACCACACCGGCAGGAAATTACCGCACCGGTGCCTAAAACGACCACTAACCCTAACCCTAAGACAGCGTCCAATCGTCTGCAGCTGCCACCGTGCTCGAAGTGGTCGTTTTGGGCACCGGTGCGGTAGGAATTGCTGCCGGTGAGGTTGGTGCGGTGTTTCACCACACCGCTACGCCCAAAGTATTACTTTTCTCAAGGGGGCAACTTTTATGACTGGGGGGGAGGCAGTAATTGTTCCACCAGAACCTGACCAAGTGTTTTGTGAGGCTAAAAATGCATCAAATTTATTTCGGTTGGGGCTTTGCCACACATTCCCCAATAGTGTAGGTGAAATATCTCTCCACATCCCCACTCCATTTGATGCTTTAACCTCTTCCTGTATGGAAATTTGTTGGGCACCTGCCAATGGAGGCAATGCAGCATTTTACTAAGCTTGAGGTAGGAGGAGTTTCAGTTGACATTGGGGGGGGGTTAAATGTTGGAAGGAAAGTATGGGGGGCTTGCATAGAGTGTCCAAGGAGGGATAGATGCCCCTGCTGAGTATGGTCAAACTTTAACAGGTTGAAAGACTCCTGACAAGTGGACATGTTGGGAGGGCATAGTGCAGAAATATCCAGGTGCAGAAGCAGAACTTTATTGCTTGTAAACTACCGGGTATTTAAACAGCTGACAGTTCTGTAGAAAAACTCCAGAAATCCAGACTATCTTGTGAATTATAAATTAAAGTCATAAGGAATCACTCAATTTTTTTGCATGTGCATATAAAACTAATTATTGTATGTCCAGAAGCTGGTGTTGCTAAAGAGATACTACTAGAATACTAGATATTTATACTCTGTATGATATGTCAGGAGATGTTGAATTTGAATGTGTTTTTATACAGGTTGAAATCAACGAACAGTATTACTAGGTCAAGGCGGGAGCACACACATCAAATATGGCAGATGTGGATCCAGAGACATTGCTTGAATGGCTGCAAATTGGCCAAGGAGATGAGCGAGATATGCAGCTCATTGCCCTTGAGCAGCTCTGCATGCTGCTGCTCATGTCGGATAATGTTGACCGATGTTTTGAAAGGTAATAAGTTTGAAATAATAATTGTCATTACACATGCATACCCAGTCAGTTTTTGTTTAACTGGCTTAGTGTTTCCAGAATAACTTGTGGTTGATTCAGATTCAGAATTTGAAAACTAATTGTAGATGGTAATCATGAATTCTGTGAACATTCCACCCATTATTTGACATATGCGCTACCATATTATATACTTATAGATTTTAAATACATTACACATTTGTTATAAAATTAAAGCAAAACTTGAGATGTTGATACAGAGAAACAAAGTACATGTTGGCATTAAGACAAATTTTTCACTTAAGACTGAGCTAATCTCACAGCTTACTATTGTATTTTTGTTTCTAGCTGCCCTCCACGGACTTTCTTGCCGGCACTTTGTAACATATTTCTCGATGAAACAGCTCCAGACAATGTGTTGGAAGTAACGGCCAGAGCAATCACATATTATCTTGATGTGTCTGCTGAGTGCACTCGGCGTATTGTGGCAGTGGAGGGAGCTGTTAAGGCTCTCTGTAATCGTTTAGTCGTTGCTGATATGAAATCTAGGACAAGTAAAGATCTTGCAGAACAGTGCATCAAGGTAAGCAAATAGTTGTTTTTGTCACAGAATACATATAGCTAGAATGTATTGCACCACTCTGTTATCGCTCATCAATTGATGTCCAACTATCAGTATCTTGTGTACCAGTACTTTTATTTGTACCATGATCTAGGTGTGCATGGGACTTGTTCCTGAAAAAGTCATGCCATCTTTGTCTGTTTAGGAGCTAAGCACTCTTTTTCATTTGTTGTATACTAGTTTCTTGGCTCTCTGTGGAGATTTCTGGACACTGGCACTTGGTTGTATGCAATGCATGGTCATTTTTCACTGCAGTTCATTGTTACCCATATTTTGAATTTCTTTTGTCAGACAGTTGTTTATCACATTATGAAATAGTTAGTGCGATAGTGTCTTACCATAGACCAGTTTTCCACCTATTGCATGAAACATAAACATGTTTATTTTTTGCTCTTAGAAGTTTTATTCTGTCTGTTCAGTTCTTATAGCAAATTTTGTAGGTTAATTATGAAGACACTGACATGTACTTTTGCTGCTGTTCTTTGCTACAACTGGTTTGCATTTAATTGTGTTTTTTACTCTTTTTGCTCACGTGTTGAGTTCTCTCTTCTCAGTTAACTTTGCTTCTTACTCTTAGTGGGATGTGAAATGAGTAGTAGCTTATGAGCTTTGCGTTGAAGGCCTGGTGTGACTGATTTGGGTAGTGGTATGTCTGCTGGCTCCACCATGGGGCTCCATTTGTTTTCTGGCCATGTGTTAGGTGCTGGAGTTTGTGTGCACACGTGAGTCTGGTGCGGTGTATGAGGCCGGTGGACTCAACTGCGTGCTGACGTTTATCAAAGAGCACGGTTCAGTCACGCAGACTGCTACTGGCTCAGCTCATGGCCTCAAAGTCTACACTGACACTCTTCACTCCGCAATGACAGTCGTTTCACGGCTCTGTGGCAAGATGGAGCCACAGGACAACTCTCTGCCATCTTGTGTCGAATCTCTGTCTACGCTTCTCAAGCATGATGATCCATTTGTGAGTGAATTACTGAACCCTTTTAATATGTTACAATTTTACAATTGAATTTTGTCTCGGCATGTTTGAGGATTTTTTTTGTTTTTAATTGAGTCCTGTTACTGCAGCCAGTTGATTACGAATGATCTTAAGTGGAGTAAATGTGCTGCATGCACTACAATGAAGTTCTTGCGTTTGTGAATTATATTTAGCTATAAGTATATGATTCCGTCATAGACATACTTACTTAGCTGTCTGATGTATTCGTTACTGAGTACTCCATTGATTTCAGACGTGCAGTTTGGGAATAGGGATGGTCTAACCTCAAGGAACTGCTTATGAACAAGATAATGTTCATATGAACACGGAGTCTGTCCAATGCATTTTGACAGTTCACAGTATATGTCCATATAAATATAATCAGCGAGCTGTTTATACCGGTAGAAAAAAATCAAACAGTTTAATTTCAAATTGTACAGCAGCAATGATCCTTTCATTCTTCTGTATTATTTTAACTAAACAATAAACATTGCCAGTTACGAGCATTCGATTCGTCACCAGCGCTTTACCATAAAAGGTCGATTGTCACCATGCGCCTATCTAGCACCGTTACAGATATATGGCACCTCAGATATTGGATGCATGGACGTGGACACGGAAAGAAAGATGGAAGAAGGGAAAGAGAAAGAGGAAGGGGGATGCGAAGGGAAGGGAAAAGGAAAGTGGAAGGGGAAAAGGAAGGGAAAGGGGAAGTAGAAAAGGAATGGAAGGTAAAGAGAAGAGGAAGGGAAGTGGAAAGGGGAAGGGAAAGGAAAAAAGAGAAAGGGAAAAGGGAAAGGGTAAAGGAAAGGGGAAAGGGAAGGAAAATGGGAACGGATAGGGGAAGGAAAAGAGGAAAGGGGAAGGGAAGGGGGAAGAGAATTTAAAGGAAAGGGGAAGTGGAAGGTAAAGGAAGGGAAAGGGGAAAGGAAAAGGGAAGGGAAAGGAAAAAGGGGAAGGGGAAATGGCAAGGGAAAGCGGAAGGAAAAGGGGATGGAGAAGGTTAAGGGAAAGGGGAAGGAAGATGGGAAAGGGGGAAGGAGAAGGGAAAGGGAAGGTGGAAGGAAGATAGCTTAAGAAATGTCGGACGGACGCATTCATGCACGCACGGACGCACGCACGCACAGACGGACAGACGGACAGACACTCAGGTGATTTTATACTCTGTCCAATGCTATGCATAGCATATGCATAGACAAAAATTGAGCTAAGTTGAAAGTAGTTGACAGTAGTGTGTTGTCTGTATGACTGACTGGTAGGTGGCTGATGGAGCACTGCGTTGCTTTGCATCATTGGCTGATCGGTTTATTCGTCGTGGTGTTGACCCGGCTCCATTGGCTCTGAATGGACTCACACAAGAACTGCTGCAGAGGCTGGCAGCTGCCGGCTGCTCAGCTGTGGCTGGCACTGCAGCCTCCTCCCCCGGTGAACTATTAATTTAATGTATTGTTTAGTATTGATGTTACTAGTTCAATGCAGCTGATTGTGCTAGTTAATTCCACCAAGCTAGGTGTGTAGTAATGACAACATGCTGTGATTATTGGCATGATTATGACACTGGGTATCTCTAAATATCTCTATCTGGGTATCTCTAAATATTCGAGGACTCATGGTCCTAATTAGGCCTACACACAGCTTATTTCGCATAAAAATGCAGCAAACATACAAAGAAACACAGAGAAAAAGAAAAACAAAACAACAGAAAATGTGTTAAACGCAACGCATAGCTCGGAATAAAACTCCAAAATCACCGTCACAACTCAAAAGTTAGTTTACGCATAAACTTCAAACGTCTGTCGTAAATCGTAGTGTCACTTTCCTGTTTTAGTTTATGCAAAATTTGTTTCTTTTGTTTAAATGTGCAATAATGAACGCTCATTTTAGCAGCATTTAGTTTTATGCTTGATATTTGCATCAGTAGCTGAAGATTAAATGAAAAAGTTAGAATAGGCCTATACCTCCCCCCCTGCACAACAGTGTCATACTTACTTACTGACTTACTTACTACCCGATGGGTACTCGGGTACCCGCTAAGCTACCCAGTCGGGTACCCGGGTAACGAATTACCCGATAACGGCAGCCCTAGGCCTACAGCAATAAGATATTAATGCATCTTGAACTTAGAGTACTTAAATGTGAGGAATGTATAGAAGACTCCTTGAATTTAAGAGATTGAAACTTAGATTCTTAAAAATGTACGTTATATGCTAAAAATGTCACACACAGGTTGTCCAGGTCCATCTCCAGCCATTTTGGTGCATTTCACTCTTAAAATGTGTGTTACAGCCGGAAATCGCAAGAAAATTCACTAAAAACCCCTGTTTTAGGAGTTCAGGGTCATTTAAGGTCATCGATGTTGACACCAATTAAAAGCTTGTCACTACTGCTTGTTATGATAAGCATCATGTTTGTACCTATCTGCAACCATTTTCACGCTACATGAGATAATTCTGGTCAAATAACCACTTTTTAGAGGGGTAGTCATCTTTGATGCCCGCCTTTGCTGGCCTCTTTAAACTTAGAGGGTCGGGACTTGAACTGCTAAAATGTACGTTTAATGCTGAAAATTTCATATGCATTTTGTCTTGATTTATCTCCAGCCATTTCATCACAATTCAGCGTTGAAATGTGCGCTGCATCCAAAAATTGCGAAAAATTACTAAAACCACTTTGGCACTTTTTGGAAGGTTCAAGGTCGTTCAAGATCATCGATGTTGATAAATGTAGAAAGCCTGTCACCAATGCTTGTTGTGATAAGCAGCATGTCTGTGTCTATCTGCAACCGTTTTGACACTATACGAGCTAGTACTGGCAAAATAATGTCTTTTTAGGGGGTACCCCTCTTTGACGCCCTCGTTTGTGGGGAACCTTCGCACCCAGGGGCACAGAGACCTTGAGGCAGCCCATGGTGAAGATTTTTTTGATCTCAGATTGCACCATTTTGACACAATACAGCAGTGTGACGGACGGACAGACAGACAGACGCCCAGGCCGTGGATAAGACGCGTGAAGCATTTTGCTATCGTGCGTAAAAAATAGCTGGTTAAACAAAAGTCAAAAGGTAATTTATTAGTAATCGTCTTTTTTAGTGAATATGGTTTGCTCCATATTTTAGCCTTGATGTTATTGTTAGTTCTACTTCGATTTGTCTGTTGACTATTTGTTACTGTCTGCTTTTCTGTTTATGTTCATGCCATGAACCTTTGCTCCAACTGTCTTGCGGCTTGATGGTCCAATGGTCAGGGTGTTGGAATTTATGAACTGTACACAATGTTGTGATTTCAGCTTTTGGTCAGGTTGCTATAAAGTGGTTGCTAGTCGGATGGGTGACACTTTGCATGCTCGGAAACTATTGCAGTATATAACCAACTCCAAGAACAACTTAGTCTTTCATCCTCTCAGGATAGGTAAATCAAGTACTACCCAGCCTGCCTGGCTGAGGTTAAGGTGGGGGATGTTCACCTGTGTCAGGTGACGGGTAACACTGTGTGATTCTATATGGCAGGTGAAGCTGCATAGTTCTGAGACGGGTTACCATTAACAGCTACAGACAACCTTTGATGTATCCGTTGGATGTCTTTTGTTGTGCTCAGGTCCGGTAGTCGTAGCACCGACCGACCCCAAGTCAAGTCCGAGCATATCGACAGTTATCAGTCTTCTGTCGACGTTGTGTCGCGGTTCTCCCGTCATTACTCACGACTTGCTGCGCTCTCAGCTGCCAGAAGCCATTGAGAAAGCTCTGCAGGGTGATGAACGGTAAGCACAGTTCTGTGAACTGTTTAGATCATGTTGCTGAAGAAATTTGCTAGCAATTTTTAATGGCATTGAGTGCCTGAATTTGTCATTAAGGAACTGTTTGTTTATGTACTAGTACTTGATGGCCATTGTTAGTGCACTATGCACTATGCAGCAGTCTTAAATTTCTGCTGTTGGACAGAGTTTAACAGATTACGCACACTTACTATGAGCTGAGTGTGATGAGTGGATGACATGATGTAGTTTATGTGGAGGACTGGGTGATTGCTTAGGTGTGTTCTGGACACTACGAGGCTGGTTGATCTACTGCTAGTGCTGCTGTTTGAGGGCCGAAAGGCTCTGCCCAAGTCCGGTGCAATGCCTGTGGGTGGTCCGTCGGGTCACATGGCTGGCTTGCGGAGGATTGACAGTGCCGGCGAACGTTCACATCGGCAGCTGATTGACTGCATCCGCAGTAAAGACACCGATGCACTCATTGATGCTATTGACAATGGAAGTCAGTGTCTGCATGCTGGTGTTTGTTCAGTTTCTTATCTTAGGTTCTGTGTTCTTGTCTTAGGCACTATGTAAGTAAGTCTGCTTATAACTTTCAACTTTGCGATGCATTGTTGCAAATGCTGTACTGTGAAATTTTCGAAACAGATTTTCTGCTTATGGGTAGAAGACAGAATGATAATTGAGAGTTCAGATTGAGGTGATCTGGAAATGTTGTACGTAAAGTCAGTTGTGAGTGTTGATAATTTTATGAAAATGGAGATTGGGGCACGAGTCATAGGGGCTGACAAAAAGATGATGTGGTAGGGTGGGATTATGTGTCTAGGAAGATTTGTCTCATGACTAGGGCCCACAGTTTTTTGCGGCAAATTTTTGCCAAATTCCGTGGGCCAGTTCGCAAAATTCTGCAGCTTACCGCAGCAAAATTGTTTAAATTCCGTGGCTTGTGAATAAACTGAGCTCTATTCTGTGCATAACCTTCAGTTATTAAAGGCTGGCATTGTGCTCAGTTATGCTAGCAACATTCAAAGAAAATTATTGATCTTTTTTTTTCAAAAGTGCAATCTGTCAAGTCGAATTGTGTTTATTTATTATTGTGTGCCGTATTGTGATGGCTATTAGTAGGGCTCACAGTTTTGGGCAGGTTAGTTTGATCTTTTCCATGATAGAGTTAGTCTGTTTAGTCACGTAGTGAAGCCGACGATCGTACTGGTCATTGGTCATTTCTCAGTTTCTGCAAAATTCCGTGAAATTTCGCTGAAAAAGGCAAATTCCGCGGTGTGACTTGAAATTCCGTGACCCGTGGAAAACTGTGGGCCCTACTCATGACCGTGTTAAGTGCAGTGGAGATTGATAATCGGAGAGACAACTGGCTGAATCATGTTTATCTGGGTATTGGCTGCTATTATATTGTCCATGTTTGTGAACGAATGAATGGATGATGTATTTATGTTTTGTTGGATGGTTGATGCGACGCAGCAGCGCAGTAGTCTGTAGACGGAAATATGTTTGATTGTTTTAGACATTGAGGTGAACTACACAGATGATGTTGGACAGACACTGTTAAACTGGGCATCAGCATTTGGAACACAAGAAATGGTATTCTAGCATATGCGTGTCATATGTAGCTAATATTGCAGTTGATTTGGCTTACTGTGACTAATTTTTAGCATTCGTTGTGTTAATTTCCTACGCCATAATTTCATGACTTCAACGACGCTATGTGGAGACATCATGTTTTTATGTCAGCCATCCATTTGCCCACGGTGTTTTTGCTGCAGTATCTGTGGTTAATGGTTAAAATTGGGTGGTGCAATAATGAATCGAAGACCATAGAACTAGACGGTGTGGCTTTATGAGGAAAACTTAGCGGAATGGTGTACATTGATGTATTGTCATGAGATGGAGGAACTAAATGCATTTTGAGGTCGAAAGGTCACAGGTCATTAGGTCAGATATACATAGCCATACCAGTCCAGTTTTAGCCATCTGTTAATTTTTGTTGTTGTTTTTTTAAATTGCATTTTTGTTTGGGTTTTCTTACACGTCATTATTTTTTTCATCAGGTGGAGTTTTTGTGTGAACGAGGCGCTGATGTAAATCGTGGTCTGCGGTCATCTTCGCTGCATTACGCCGCTTGCTTCGGCCGTCCTCAGATAGTCAAGGTGACAATGTCTGTTAATATTTCTTCACGGTCAGTACTTATATGCCTACTGCTGTTAACTCTGGTTACTGGTTAATTGGTTGCATTCAGACAGTCTAATAAATGGAGGTAGTAGTTTATGGAGATTGATAAGTAAGGAAATAAGTAATAAGACTGCAATAAGTTCTCTGATGAGCCTGGCATGTTTTGCTCATGTAAGCATTATCGCTGCCAACTTCTATTGATAGATTGTTACATTTACCTTACCTTGCCTCCGGGGTGGACAGGCTCTTACACCTGCCCAGCGCTGAGGCCATATCAGCTCGGCCCAATGTGCATCCTGAACGTAACCACAAGGTTACAGGTAGTGGCTATAAAGCCGTAGATGGCTATGAAGCCATAAACAGACGGCTGTAAAGCCATAAGTAGACGGCAATAAAACCATAGTCGGCTGTGAAGCCGAAACCAGCACAAGAGCACTGGTAACATGTAGCAATCTGCCTACACGAGTTTGGTCAGCTCTTAGTTGGCTCCTCGCCTCCAGATTTTAGAAATCTTTCGGGTCATCGGTGCAAAGCCCCACCACCACATCAAGGTGGCTGACCACGGTGTGGAGATTGTTACATTTTATTGAGCAAATAAAATAATGATGGACTTTTCAACCAAATATGTGTTGATATAGCCAGTCATCATCGTCATCATCGACAACCGTGGGCTCAATGCCCGTTGGTGTCTGACGCCATTCTTACTATCGCTGCCCACCGCTGCCTATCTAGGGCAGCGTGGCTTAACTCCTGCAGGGTTGTCCCACACCACTGCTC
>Ga0209367_1003380_pt1 | contig 21704 bp, 12 predicted proteins | sample WorMetLIZISLAND2_FD_187412 | JGI IMG/M metagenome (GOLD analysis project Ga0209367, IMG submission 187412) | Marine gutless worms symbiont microbial communities from Max Planck institute for Marine Microbiology, Germany - Olavius geniculatus... ...
GGAAGGGACAAAGGAGGAAAGGGGAGGGAGGGAAAGAAAGACGAGGCCCCCTCAATTGAAATTTCTGGCTACGTCACTGTCTAAAAACGTTATTTTACCGCTATTGGGGCGTATAGATAGACATAGACATGCTGCTTATCATAAAAAGCGCTGGCAATAAACTTCTTAGGAATGTCAACATCGTTGACCTTGAATGACACTGAACTGCAAAAATAGGGTTTTTAGTAATTTTTGGCAATTTCCGACTGCAGAAAAGTGAATTGCGACGATCTGGATGGAGATAGACCAAGATTATCTGTGAACAGGAACAGCTATAGGCTCTAGCTCGCGCGTCTCATGAGCATTAGCTCAGATTTCTTGTAATATTTTGACTTTGACTTTCTGGGCTGACCGCTAAGTTGTAAGCTTAAAAATCGGCCCAATTGTCGTGATTGTCGTCCGTGGTCCGTCTGTCCGTCCGTCTGTAACGGATGTATTGTGGCTAAACCGTGCAAGATAGGTCCTAATTGCTATTTATCACTAATAGAAAGTCGCATATTGGCTTTCAAATTATCTGCAAATTATCGATTTTAGACGACCTTCAAGGTCAATGACAACCAGTAGCCTACTGTGACTACTGTCGGCCCCACCTTAGCGACAGCTGAAATTCTTGTTAGCGCTACAGCTATGCATAGCATCTGGGTGCTAGGATTGGTACGATGTGTCTGTTTGTCTGTGGGTAACGGATGTATTGTGACTAAACGGTGCGAGGGCCAAAGTTGCCATTGAGCACAAATAGGCCTAAAAAGATAGGCCTACGCATTTTCAGACGAGATAAAAATCATAACGACCTTCGATGACATTGAAGGTCAGTATTCGCTATTGTGGCCTAATGGTACGTACGTCGTATCTATGAAACAGTGAGAGATAGGGCTTAGCTTGCTAATTATCACTAATAGGAAGTTGCATAAGCCGTTTCAGATGAAATGAAAATCATCGACCTAGGCTACACACTGTTGTGGCTAAACGGTAAGCAGTGCAACACTAGCTTAGTAAATTGTTACGGAAAGGGTACACGTAGACCACGACAACTGAAACGAAAACTGATATAGGCTCGTGACCGCTGGTAACATTTCTTGTTTAAACTGAAATAGTACGCTACCATTGTGGTTTTCTACGCGGTATTTAGTAGCAATTTCGGATTAGACGGATGAACAGACGTAGTATGTTCGAACAAAGCACATATTGTAGGCGTGGTATTGAAACTACGTACTGGTACTGGACGGCCGCATAAAATACCGGTACGGACACTTGCTGACGACGTCATTTTACTTACTAAAACTAAAGTAACTTAGGCGTGGTTTTGTTCAGTGTTTACGTTTGTTGTGGTTGTTTATCTTGTAGTCGAAGTTTCGATTTTTGAGTTTAATTTGCAAGAAATTAAGAATTTACTTTTCTCTGTCGCTTTACTTCTTTTTCGGGTTTTTTAAGTGATACGCAGCAATAGTATGTTAGTGATTTTTAATGTCATTTTGTAGAGTATCGAATCACAAAATGAGACTTACATTACATGGATTTACCATTATTGATGTACCGCCGTTTACGTGGAGATGTGATTGAGACATATAAATATCTGCATGGAATATACACGATTAAAAGTTCATCATTTTTGCCACTTTCAGTTTCTGACTCTGGTGTTGTCACACGAGGTCACAGTGTGAAGCTGCAGAAAAGAGAATGTAAATCGGTACTCAGAGCAAATACTCTTGGTTTCAGGATTGTGAATTTATGGAACTCTTTGCCTGAGGAGGTTGTGTCTGCTCCAACTGTGAATAGTCTGAAGAATAGATTTGTTCAGCACTGTGTCCACTTCAGATACAGTTATAACTGGGAAGATTTCAAGTTTTAATGATCAGTCTACAAGCCTTTCTGGCCTATCCTGGACTGCACTACTACTACTACTATTATCGCCCACTGTCAGCTGACCAGAGATGCGCGGACGCAGACGGATGCGTTCGCGGACGGGATGCGCGTGAATGCGGTCACGGACGCGATTTTTGATGTCTTTGCAGACGTGGACATGGATGCTTCTTGGGGCCTGAGAAAAACTAATTTATTTACCGCAACATTCTTATTTTTGCGCAGCAACAATTTCTGTTGCATTTGCGGTTTTTTGCACATGCCTCATTGTTAAAGGCTGGCCCTGGGTTCCAGTATATTTTAAACATTATCACTGTTGTTGACAGTGCGGACGTGGACACAAGACGGCTTAGTCTTGCGGACGTGGATGCAGACGCTGTCCTGTAGATGCAGACGCTGATGCACACCCACAATTCCAGGATTCGCACATCTCTGCATCTGACTTCGTTGACACTCAAAGTTATCGTGGAACTTATTGAGGAAAATTTGCAAGTAAAAATTTACATTACGGCCGCTATCCCAAATTGCTTCAGAAGTGACTGAAATATGTAGAATTAGTGTTGTTATACATGTTTCAGACCAATTTAATTATGGAAAACTGCAAATAATTGACTATCGAGACTCAACAACAAAGTTAAGTTTTTGGGTGAATTTCATCATTCTATAAAGGAAAAAGGGGCTAAGTCTTTCTGGGGAAACACAACTGAGAAAAACATGGAAAAAACAGTCTAGTGGCAGATGCTGATGCACACCCACAATTCCAGGATTCGCACATCTCTGCATCTACATAAGCATGTACTAAATCAAAAATAGCAATAACTTAAAAACTGAATAAACAGCATTTTGAAACAAAATTACTGTCAAAATGCCATAGCCCTGTTGAATGAACGATGAACTAAAAGAGAAATGAGTGTAATACTAAATAAGGAACATTTTGAAACAAAAACTAATGTCGAAATGCCAAAAATCACCAACAAATCAGGTGATGCTCCCGACAAAATAATACGGTCTAAAAACACCGAAAATATAGTGCTGCCCTCTGGTGAATGAACATTGTACTAAAGAAATATTTCGAAAAAAATTAAAGCTGAGTAAGCAGCAATTTGAACCACAAATGAATACAAAAATGCCAAAAAAACACCGAAATCAAACTGCTTATACTGAATAAGCAGCATATGAAGAAAGAAAGAATTAATATAATTGCTTATCCCCACGCAGAAGCCCAAATTTATTTTCGGTTACCGATAGTCACTTAATTGCAGTTTTCTATAATAAAATTTTTACAATTAACACACCTATAAATAGCTAATTTTTACACCCGCACCCAAAAATTTTGATACTTTCCGTTACTTAAGCATGACATTATATGAAAAAATAAACAAACTGTTTAATGTTTACATTAAATGGTATAACCTGTCATCAAAATGTAAGTAATACTATTTCAGCAAATGTTACCTAAAAGATATTCATAACACAAGTCATTCTACCGATACACACTACTGTCATATATGTACACAGCCATTTAAGGTGGCGCTTTTATATAGTAAATAAATACTGTTTCGTGGCTACTGATAATTTCTGTTTGAGTCTGTGGCACTATTGCAAAACTTCTTCGCACGAATTCTAGGGCTAGTTATAACGTAGCCTGGTTATAAGCAGCAAGAGAATAATCACAGTCGTATTTAGTATGGTTCACCCAAATTTAAGCGTGACTTTCTTTTTTTGTTCTTTTGTTGTTTTTTTGCACAAGTCCTTAGAGTTGAGTAATGTCATGCATGTTGTATCTCTAACTATAAACTTAGATAGATATTTTAGGCTTTTTGATGGGGAGTTTTTGCGACAGTGCCGATTCTGTAACAGTTGATTTTTGGCCATGGGTCATTCGTAAGTTATGTCATGCAATTATAGGGAAAAAATTGTCTCCTTCCCCACTTCATCCTGTTTAGTCATGCTGCTCTGGACCCTCCCCAAATATGACATCACAAACTTCTAACCCCTCGCCCTCTTGCAGTCTGTAATGTAGTCTACAGATCTATATGAGTTTCAAACACAACTTAAATTTTTTGTATGTTTTGACATGTTTGAAATATAAACATAGCATATCAAAGTTCTGATAGGTAGAAATGATCTCTGTTGTGAAAATTGTCTAACCAGCTGCAAAATTGCGTGAAACGGCCTTGTCGCAGATGTGACGTACATGACGTCACACAGCCTATAACTTTCCTCTCCCTACATCACATGTCGTCACAATATCATGAACCCCCTCCCCCTCGGTGTGTGACATCATTTATGGATGACTCCGTGGGTAAAATGCAGACTGTAAATGAAGTAATGTATTGTGTTGTTTAACGGCAGGCCATCATGAGTATTCAGGTTGATAATGCAGAGCTGATGTCTCTGCTTGAGTCGTCGGATGTCCACACTTCCTCACAAGTTAGAGAACTGATTCAGGAACAGCTTAGTACAGGTTGAACAACTGGACATCTGCCCAGCTACACCGTGACTTGGAAAACAAGATGATTTATTGCAAATTTGCTCAAGAATTTATATGATTGAAACAATGTGAAAATTTGTTGATATGTGTTTGCCAAAGACAAGAACAAGAATTTGATATTTTTTGTTTTTGAATCATGGTGTAGGTGACCAGCTGTATGTCGTTATTCTGAGATTAAGAGAGACAGAGTACTGTGGGTTGGCGTTAGGGATAGCTATAAAGTTCTACAGTGTATTATTGCCATGTACAGGGTGGTGCAAAAAAAACGGACCCCCAGTTTTATTTTTGGGATAACTTCGGTAATTCAGCACCGATTTTAACCATTCTTTCACTGTTACAAGCAGAAATTTATGGCGCGTAAACGTGAAGTTCTTCGGCCCACCGCACCTTTATTGTGTGACCACATTACCTAGCAAAACAAACACTGTCAAAGCTACAGTGGTCTCGGAGAACAGGCAGCACATGAAGATATCAATATCGTACCATAATAAAGCTTACTTACTTCGCAGTAGTGCCTTGTGACGTCATTGTTATGTCATGCTGTGTTTATTTACTTTGTTTACCAGTAATAATTTTTAAAATAAATCGTTTGATATGGGCAGAATAAACACCGATATTAGCAGTAGTGTTTGGTTTGCTAGGTAATGTGGTCACACAATAAAGGTGCGGTGGGCCGAAGAACTTCACGTTTACGCGCCATAAATTTCTGCTTGTAACAGTGAAAGAATGGTTAAAATTGGTGCTGAATTACCGAAGTTATCCCAAAAATGAAACTGGGGGTCCGTTTTTTTTGGACCACCCTGTATTTAGAATGAACTGAGAAATTTTATGTCTGTCATTCATAGTTAGTTAGTTAGTTAGTTGTGTCATTCCGTGTCGAAGACACATTGGGCTACACTTTGATGCCAATGTTCTCTGTAAGCTGCAAAGCTGTGAGAAGACCAACTTGACTTTTACCTTGGGATTGAATACTAGTCAATTTTAAATAATGTTATAACCCTGCTTGCGCTTTCGTTACATTATGAGTGACTATTTTGCTGGTTAATTTATACGGCAGATATAAAAACAACATATAACTGGCTGCTGTTTCTGCCATGCTCCTTTCTATGTTGATTTGCAGATTTAAACTAAAACAGTTTAGGGCCGACTAAGATTGCAGGCCTTGCTATGCACATTGCCTAACCAAAGACTTGGTACACAGCAGCATTTGCTGTATAAATCGTTGTTGGTTGCATTTTGTTGTGATTGGTTGTTTGCAGGACGGGAGGCGTGGCTTGTGAATGCCGTTGTTGACTCTTTCACAGAATCTCATTCTGTTCGCTGTCTGGAAATTCTCGCTGCAATGAATGAACCACATGATAAGGTGAAACGTTTTACTTTTTCTAGTATTTTTGCTGTTACTGGATCTCAAAATGAATGATATTTTACATTCACTAGAAGTGCTTATTAGTTCTATCATTGGCATATGGTGGTCATAAAACTCGTTCTTTTTTATTATAAGATAATTAATTATTGCCACTAGTAGTAGCTAGAGTGTTTTGTGACATGGTTATCAATGTATCAGATGTGTGCTATGAATACTGTTACTGATGTAAGATGCTAAGTTTTGTCAATTACCATTTTTATAACTTTATAAATTTGCACTTGTTTTGAGTAGTATTATAGACTATCTATTGTATTTGAGAACGCAGACTACCGACTCTGTATATAACTTACAAAATGTTAGTTATGGACCATACATAAGCTGCAGGAAGTCCAGAAAAAATCTGCTGGTTAGACTGAATAATGAGAATGAGTGATTAATTGAGCGGGTGAATGGGTTGCATGTCGCAGCACTTGTTTGATCGGTTGTGTGACCACTGGAAGACTGGTAACAAAGTTCAGGCATTGATGATACTCGGACATCTGGTGCGTCGAGAACCTCTGTGGCTCAACAAGATAGTCAGTCACCAGCTACTGTCATTGGTTGTCAAAGGACTGAAGGTATCGCATTTCATTTTACTGCACTTCTCGATTTGAATGAGCATATTGTAATGTAAAGTGTAAAGATTAAAGCTTGAAAGGTTTCCATACTGGATAGCTTTTTACTTGGACCTATCTTAGAGTTAGAGAGTATCACTTGTCTTATGAGATCAGATCAATTCCACAGAAATGTCAACCTGACACCTAAACAATTAAGTTGAGAAACTGCCTTCAGTGAGAGTGTAGAATGAAAGGTAATACTATGAAGTTTCTTGAGCAGTGAAATATATGCTTGGTTGCCACATAGTTACAATGCAGTATGTTGCTGAACTTCTGTGTTAGTTCTGAACAGGAAAACAGCTGTTTTAGAGGTAATAATTCAGGTTGCTTTTTACTGAAGTATGCAAGGTAGACTTTTTGATACTTTGCCTGCTTCTACTGGAAGGTCAGTAGTAAGTTGTTCTTAGGTCCAGTTTTTCCATCATCAATCAAATCAAATTTGATCTCCGGTTTACTGATCTCTGATTAACTTGATGTTCAGAATTGATCCTCGATCGACTGTGTTTAGTTTTTCCATGCATTCTCGATCTCCGATTACATGATCAGCGATTAGCTGATCCACCGTCAACTGAGCCTACTTTATGCCAGTCTGATTGGCTGACAATGACCTCAATTTGCGGTGTTGCGCTAAATTACCCAGCATGCGCTGCGAGTGGATGCCGTAGCCAGTAAACGTCGTCATAGCAACGATATCAACGATATCGTCCATATTGTCTGCTGTCAAAAGGCAAATCAATACGGGAGTGTCTATCCATTTTATTTCTTCACAAAACACTATGCACAGTATAAATTAATCGGTAGTGATTGATCGCCATGCCTGAGACTTCATTTTAAGTGTGAATTGTCGTTCTGACCGGCGAAGTGAAATGATGTTTCTGGTGTGATCAGGCAACGAACTGCAGATCGCCATGTTTAATCGTCAATCATCTGACTTGATCAGCCAATATTCGGCCGTCAACTTGATTTGATGGACGATTAGTCGCTAATTGGTGATGGAAAAACAGTCATTGAGATGATCTCCGATCAAGTCCGAAACTTGATCGGGGTCAGTTTGATCGGCCATCAAATGTGCATGGAAAGATGGGACCTTAGTTTGATTTTTGACTGTGAATTGTTTTGCTTCTTGGAATTAGTGTGAAAGTTTCACATTGTCCGTGTCACATCCGTTACCAAAATGGGGCTTATAGTTTGCCTACAGAAAATAATATAACAGCTACAATAAATGCATTTAAGATTCTCTTTTAGATTATGATTTTCTTCTAATAAGTGTTATTTTTAACTAAGTCGTAGGTTGCTGGGACCATTAGTTATCGGTAACGGATGTGACATGTCATAGTGATGGACGTGACAAAATATTATTAAAGTCAGCTTGCTTGTACCTATCTTAGAGCTACCGACCATCACTTGTCTTATGTCACAGCGTTGCTCGCCGCCTAATACGGTGAGCGTGCTCTACCTTAACCCCAGCCAGGCTGGCCAGTACTCAGTTTACTTACCACGGAGGGATAGAAGGCTGAGTTGATTGTACAGTGACATCGTATCTACAACAGTCAGTAAAGTTAGTGATATATTATATTTGAACGTTTTTCAGTCTTATTACTTTTTAAAGAAAGCCTCTTGTAAAGCATCTACCCATGTATAAACTGTGTACTACAGAGTGAGACGGATTGTGTCACACTACTGACGGGAGCATTAGCCCTCGTCTCTCTGCTGCCAGTTATTCCAACGACTGTCATCCCTCTACTGTCTGACATTTGTGAAGTCTTCAGTCGACTCATAGTCTATGCGCACAACAAGTCTGGTAGGTTGAAATTTTTCACTCAGAACTTTTTTTGTTTACAATTGCATATTTTTTTTATTACCCAAGTTGTGCCCATGTTAGAAAACTGCAGGATAAATAGAGAGAAAATATAGGATTAAGAACTTGTAAGAAGTCAAACTCGAAAAACGATTTGCGCAGATGTTTCACACTTTTGTCAGAGTCATTGTGTAAAAAGCAATTTGACAACTGAAGTATCATGAACTTCAGTTCAAAGTAGTGAATTTGTATTTATGTACCAATGGCTTGTTATAGATAGATAGATATTGGTTTTACTATAGAGCTTCTGTTTTAGCTGCGATATGTTGTTAATTTTTGCTGTTTTAGGCATAATAGATGATGATGTATATGGTGACGTCTGACATTTTTGAAGTCCTCACTCAGCTTTATGGTTATAATGATTATGATTTGCAATTATATTAATAGTTTACAGCAGTGCTTGTTCTAGCTACATTATTACTGTCCATGGTGATAATGACAGTATTCACTCTTTTCAGCATAGTTGAAAAGTTTTTTAGTCCGCTCAAAAGTGATAGCTTGCGGAGCGGACTTAAGTTTTACCCGTGATGTTTCATTTTTAGTCCGCCCGAAAACGATAGTTTTTTGAAGGACTTATGTTTTAGCCCAGATGTTTTTTTTGCAATGCGAGATCTCCGAGATGCGTGGGCCGACTGGCGTGAAATTTTGCACGATGGTCAGTACTAGCCCAATTTTATAATGCCGGTCCAAAATTTTTGGGGGCACACCCCAAAAACATTTCAGGGCCAAAAACATGCAAAATTTGGCCCAATTTCGGACGACTTCAAAGTTCGGCGGCGAATATCTCCGAAACGGATGAAGATATTCAAAATCAGATAGTCATTCCGCCTACCGCGATTCCTCCTGCATTAGGCGAAACAAGTCCGGTGAAGTTCGGTCCAGTGACCTTGGAGATCTCGATGTTGAATCGTACCAACCGAAAGCGCATATTTCGGAAGACTATATTTCGGCCACTAGGGGGTGCTGCGCCCCCAAATTTTTACATGTGCTAGAGAATTACCAAGTCTTACTAGCGCACCCCCACCGGGGCGGGGGCCCCTCTTACAATTTTTTTCAAAGGGGAGTCAAAAATTGGCTTAAAATGCAATAAAGGAGCGCTTATAACTTCGGAGTTAGGGGGTGTAGCCCAACGAAACTTTGGCACTTGACGCGGCTCTAGGTTGGAGTGTTAACGCAAGTACGAAATTTGGGGGCACCGCCCCCCTTAAAATTTGGGAGGGCAAAAAACGTCCAAAATTTAGTATTTTTTATGACAACTTTCGAGTTTGACTGCGAATATCTCTGAAACTGATGAAGATAGTGACAAAATCTAAACGGCGTTGACGAGAACGGTTCTTTGGGCGTTGAACAAAAAAAAATTTGTGAAATTCCGTCCACTACAAACAAAGTTATAAGCGCTCATTTTGACCTACCCAAGTCACATTTTTCGGAAAACCATATTTCAGCCCCTAGCGGGTGCTGCGCTTCCAAATTCTTACACGCGCTAGAGAATGACCGAGTTTTACTAGCGCACCCCCCACTGGGGACGGGGCCTCCCTTACAATTTTTTTGAAAGGAAGGTCAAAAATTGGCTTAAAATGTAATAAAGGAGCGCTTATAACTTCGGAGTTAGGGGGTGTAGCTCGACGAAACTTAGGCACTTGATCTGCCTCTTGGTTGGGGTGTTAACGCAAGTACAACTTTTGGGGGCACCGCCCCCCTTAAAATTTGGGAGGGCAAAAAACGTGCAAAATTTAGTACTTTTTTCGACAACTTTCGAGTTTGACTGCAAATATCTCCGGAAGCGATGAAGGTAGCGACAAAATCTAAATGGCGTTGACGAGAACGATCTTTTCGGCGTTAAACAAAAAAAAATTTGTAAAATTCCGTCTACAACGAACAAAGTTATAAGCGCTCATGTTGACCTACCCTAAGTCGACAATGCGCATTCGGCGCATGCCAATGCATTTGAGTTCGGGCCACGTGACTTTGATGCCGGGGAAATTCTCCCCCCTCTTTACCCCCCTAATTTCCCCCAATCGGGCTTAGGGCGCCGGGCGGACTCACGTTGGGCTTTGCCCCAAATTTCTAGTTTTTTTTGCAACGCGAGATCTCCGAGATGCGTGGGCCAAGTGGCGTGAAATTTTGCACGATGGTCAGTAATAGGCACTATTTTATAATGCCGGTCCAAAATTTTTGGGGGGCACACCCCAAAAAAATTTTACGGGCCAAAAACATGCAAAATTTAGCCTAATTTTGGACGACTTTGAAGTTCGGCGGCGAACATATCCGAAACGGATGAAGATATTCAAATTCTGATTTTTATTCCATCTACGGCGATTACTCCTGCGTTAGGCGAAACAAGTCCGGCGAAGTTTGGTCCAGTAACCTTGGAGATTTAGATTCTTAATGGTACCCACCGAAAGCGCATATTTCGGAAGACTATTTCGGCCGCTAGGGGGTGCTTCACCCCCAAATTTTTACATGCGCTAGAGAATCACTAAGTCTTACTAGCGCACACCCCACCAGCGACGGGGGCCCCCCTTACAGGCGGACTCACGTTATGCTTTGCCCCAAATTTCTAGTTGTTTTTGTTTCCTCTCTCAACATGATAATCTGTGAACCACCACACTTTGCTTGATGAAATTTTGCACAAGCATGTACCTGGACCGCCACAAGAATCCTTTTGATTTGTAGGGTCATAGGTCAAAAGTCAGTGTTACACATACAAATTTTCGGATACTTCATTCCAACATGGGGCCTTGCTACTACTGGCTGCTGCTCAGGGCTGGCTTTTGCCTTTGGCACTAACTTACCCGCTGAGCCCATAATACCACATAATGACCAGTGACTGCACTACACCACAAACTATAAGATAGGCCTAAGTAAGGCAGACCTGTATCTTGTGTGTTTTCAGGCCTACAATTTCGCAAGCATGGCGAGGAAAAAAGATTGGACTCTAAATTCCCCTCAAAAAAGAAATTTTCTAAACCTTTTAACTGAGTTCAAGTTGCGACAATAATTCATCCTTAAGGCGATGAAAATTGGTTAGATTGATCGATCGATCCATTGTCCATTGCAGCAATCACTGTCGTAGCATGGGGCACAGGGCTCTTGGCACAGTGCCAACATGCCACCCCACTTAATGATGGGCTTGCTCCTGCTAGACTGACCCAACCAGGTCAGTAGCTATTGGCGAATACTGACACCATTGCTGTGATTATCGCAGCATGCCACAGTGGCTACTAGGGATAGCATTATTGTGCTGATACGTGTGTTTGTGTGTGTCAAGGTACGGTAGCGGAGAACTATGTGCTTCACCTGCGTGTAGGAGCTCACGTGATGTTTCATCGTCTCTATGGAATGTATCCGTGTCACTTCCTCACGTTCCTTCGCTCGGTCTACGGTCGACCTGAGAGCTTGAAAATATTCAAGGATCTCATTCTGGTCGGTGGTATTTAAAGTAGTTGCTGATACATGAACTTAGAAATGCTTAATTTTAAGTGACTGTTTGTATAGTAGTTCAATTTCTAATGCTTGGCCTTACTATGTAAATGGTGATAAATTACAGGGTTAGTTGTACGTTGTATATTGGGATTAAGATCAGAATTGTCATCCCCTATTGCAGTGGCTGGTTATCCTTACAGTACTGCTAAACTGCTGTACATCATGTGATAATAATTCTGTCGATTACCGAAGTGTCCTGATTGCTTAAATGTGTTATCGTGAATACTTGTGGGTATTGAAAGACGTTGATGTTTTTTTCACTTTTCGTTTGTGTGTTTGATGTTTTTTGTGCTGTCGGTAATTTAATGAATAAAGTAGAGTTTAGAACTTTTATTGCCACCTTCTGTCTGATCTTAGAAGGAGGATGTTCATTAACACTGGGAAGGCTAGAGAGACGCAGCTACGAATTTTAAATGATCTCTTTATTTCTGCAATGCTTTAATGCTGTTTGCTGTAGAGGTCGACCGAAACCGGATTTTTCAGTTTCGGCCGAAATTGAAACAGACTGCCTACGTGCATCGAAACCGAAGCTGAAACCGAAAGTGAGCGTCGAGATTCGGCCGAAACTGAAGATAGCTGTCTCAGACATTTACCGCATTAGTATAAATGCAGACAGAAATGTAAGTCGCCAATATAATGCCGGTATAAAAATACTCGTACGTCTTAAGTGTCTGACAAATTTATCAAACTTATACCTAATGCGCATCAGTTTACGTCCCAATTGACTCTCGCTCATCAGTTGTGACTGCACGTACGTGTGTGTGGTGGTGGAGAAAGAGTAGTTTGATAGACTCAAGATGAGCTGAGAGCCTGGACAGATGGCATCTGGAAACTCAGCTGCCATTAAGTGAATGCAGGTGTCACTGAGTCGGCTCGCTGACCAGCCAAGCCATGCCTGTCCCTTTTAGCAGCAAACAACTGAGATACATGACACTGAGGCACAGATGTCGGCATTGAACAACTGCCGCAAGCAGACTCTGCGCTGCAGACAGCGTGGACCGGCGTTAAGGACCGAGGACAAGACGACTGATAAGAGGCGCAAACAAAGAAGGCAGCCAGCATTGGGTTGGTTTCGGTTTCGGTGCCGAATCCACTCACAGTTTTGGCCATAACTGAAACTCATTACCGTGCGTCTCACTGAAACCGAAACCAGATTGAAGGTGCCTTTGCTGTCAGATTCGGTGCCGAAAACGAAATTCGGTCGACCTCTAGTTTGCTGCACGACAGTTTGCCAGCTTTTAACTGCACAGGCTGAAGATCATACCCATCTTTGTATTTTTTAGTCAATTTTAAGGTTACCTTGGTAACTGAGTAACGAGGGTCTAAAAATAATAATAATCATAACTTGCAAACTTTGTTGATTAGTTTGTTGACATTTTGGTTCCAATACTGTTTTTCATTAGCAATGGGGTAACAATGCGCAGTGTTATTTACTGTAATCTGAATGATAACATTGAACGGATATCTTGGTTGAAGTTTATGTTCTTTCAGTGTTTCTGTTTATTAACACTCGTTGCAGCCAATGCTTTTGCAAGTGCGTCTTCATCCACTACTGGTAACTGCCACCAAAGACAAAGAGTTAATGAGAGAACGGTTGGTTGATTTTTACTCGCTACTCATTGTTGTCACACGATTTCTAATTGTACACACTGGTTGGCTTACTTGGTAACGTCGCTGGTCGCATCAACGAAGTTAATCAACGCCAAGCTCGGTTAGTACTTGGATGGGTGACCATTGGCAGGTGGGTAAACCATCCTGGTATGATATTGTCATTGCTCAGACTTTGTGATAACTTCTTACCTCTGCCAAGGAGGTTATGTTTTTGCCAGACTTTGTTTGTCTGTTTATCTGTCTGTGTGTCACCAAGATAACTCAAAAAGTTATGGACGGATCTTTCTGAAATTTTGAAGGTATGTCGGGAATAGCACAAACTACCAGTGATTCAATTTTGGAGGTGATCCGGAAGGAATCCTGGATTCTGGATCACTTTGAAATTTTAGTTACCATTGCTTTCAATGGGGCATAAGGGAAACTGCTGCAAAACCGAAGATGGTGCTGCCACCTAGCGAACAACATTGCCTTGGCGGAGGTGTGCGGGCTCTGACTGCTTTCTAGTTTAAAAATGGACTTGATGATCACTGATCTAGAACAACAACAACAACTACTACTACACCGTGTCTCGGAAAAAAACAGTCAGAATTGTTTTTGTCATAACTTTGTCAAATTTTTACTAACGTTAATAATTTTTTGGCACGTTGATGGCTAAGATGACGAAATTATGTAATGTGCACTTATTTTCCATCTTGTCTAATTTATGTCAATGCACTACCGTGTGATACAGATGCTCCAAATTGATGCATAATGCTGAGTTTTTGTCTCAAGTAAATGCTGTAACGAGTTAATTAAGCACAATATACACTAAAATGTGAATTATTTAACAGAATTATAAGTTTGTATAACAACTCACTTGCAAATTAGAATTTATGCCAAAGTGTGTTCTGCATACAAAGATGCAATGGCTTAGATGCAACGCCAATGGCTGATAGCAGAATCAACAGTCGATTGATCAAATGCATTCACTCATCGATTAGACGTGTTTTAAGCTTATCAGCAAGCTATTTTGTTGTCTGCTGTTTTTCAACGTGAAATATTTAATACCTCAAAATTATTAAACCACATCACACCCTCTGTCTAATTGTTGATGCAAAAATGAGCCATCTGATACAAATAATCGCCACGTAATGTAACAATTTGAAACGTCTCTGTTTAACACGGTAGTGCATTGACATAAATTAGGTGAGGCAGTGAATGAGTGCACCATACATAATAATATTGTCTTGGCCATCTTTGCACCAAGAATTAAAGTTGGTGGAATTTGACAAAGTTATGCCAAAAACAATTTTGACTGTTTTTTTGAGTCACGTTGTATAGGTGAAAAGGTAAAGGTATCCGATACTTGATAACAAGTGTAGTGGCCAGAGCTGATTCTGGTCTCTGGGCAATTAGCCTGCAGGTGACATGGTCATAAACCCCGTGGTAGGCTGCCAGTACTTTCCGCCAGGCCCGCGTTTACCTTTCCAGCCAGAGAGCGTCACTGCCCTTTGACCTGTACCAAATTATACTGCTTTGTGACAGAGGCACATGTGTATGAACAACTTGCTGAGAGTTGTTACCTGGCAGTGCACCGGACTAGAGTCGATTTGGGGACTTTTGGTCGCCAGTCCAGCCTGTTAGCATTACGCTGTTAAGTTACATACTACTACTACTGCTAATACTACTACTACTACTATGTGTGCTAGGTGGAAAGACAAGGGAGTCTATGACATACTGGTGGAGTGCGCTGAGTTGTCGTTGGATGTGTCTGAGAATGCTGGACTTAGCAACTCGGATGAGCGCATCACTTCTGACTCTTTGCCACAACTCTCTCATGGTACAGTAGTTGTGTCAGATCAATATAGTTGCTGTATGCTTGGCCCACTTCCGACTTTGTTTGGTGACTGTCTGCAGGCTGGTAGACAAGTTTTATATGTAACCGACCACCCAGGGTTAACTCAGCTTTCTATCCTTTTAGGATAGATGAATCGAGTACCAGTTTGTCTCGCTTGGGTTAAAGAAGGGCACATTCACCCGTGTTGGGTGGCAGGTAGCACCATGTGGTCCTGTATGGCAGGTATCAGTTGCTCTGACATGGTTTTCCTATTGAAAGCTATCTGCAATATGTGCTTTTTAACATTTTAATGTTTTACTTTTTTTATAGTTTTGTATCATTTGGTTGTAGATAAGTGTTTCAAATGGCATTTTAGTCTAAACTATTAATAACCAAGACCCACTTTTCCGCAGAATTTTGAGCTGCAAAATTTGCTTAAATTTTTTAAAAATCGTCAAATAATTTTCAAAAATTAATCACTAATTAATCATTAATTTCTACTAAAAATTGAATTTTAACTAGAAATATGTTCTGTGGAACGAGGTATCTGACCCATTGCCACACTATATAGCCTAGCAGCTACGTATAAGGGGAGTAGGTACAAACAGGGCACAATTATCTTTCACGGGGGCTGAGTTGTAGTCAATTTTGTCCCAAAATTTGTTGCCATGGCAACAGGGGTCGGCAGAGGAGAAATTTAAATTACACCATCGGATAGCCTGGGCCCGAAAATAGCAGGGTAGGTGCTAACAGCGTGCAATTATCTTTTACGTCAGGGGTCTCAAACTCATTTGGGGGTGGGGGCCACATTGCAAGATAGCACACAGTCGGTGGGCCGCATTGTTTTTAGAGACGACAAAATGCAGTAAATGCAGTAATTAATAGGCCCCTACAAATGACATAAGTTATTTTTACAGTATACACTGTAGTTTAGAACTTTATATTTTTTCCCGTCTCCGACTAACTGTTACCGCTGATTTGGCAGAAACCAGAGAGTCGACGTTAGTCTTGAAATCATGTGTGTTAGCCAATTGCGATGTTGTATTCATACGTTTACTAGTGAGTCTTGATCACAAAGTGGATTTGTTGATATTCATTGATGAGAAGAGCTGTTGACAAACGTACGTACAGCCAAACGTCGTTATTAGGCTGTTTCGGAGGCTGCAGAAACTAATTTTGAATACATTTTTCGAGAAAAAAATTGTAAAAATCAGGAACACCTATATCCGTGTACTTCTGCTTCTGCTTGTCACACTTCAAATTCAATACCTCCATCTGGAATTCTTTGGAAATGCTTTCTGCGTCAACATCAAACGTATTGACGAAAAGTCCAAACTGTGGTTTAAGATTATTGAACTCTTTAAAACATTGGTCGAACTCTGCAAGAAATCCAGAAATGACATCTGCATAATCTTTTAGCCACCGTGGCTTAACTTCACTTAGGCCTACCACCTGAACAGATGAGAAATGGTCCAAGTTGCCAGTGCCAGCGTTGGTCGCTGCCAGCATCAGCATGCGGCTCCACTAAAGAGAACGCAAATGAGAAAAATAGTAGTTTCACTGGGTTACTGAAAAAATGCTGTAAAAAGAACAAAACGACTTATTTTTATTCTAAATTTTTAGAATTTCATATGATGTGTTGCGGGCCACAAATGACGCCTTCGCGGGCCGCATGCGGCGAGTTTGAGACCCCTGTTTTACGTGGACCTAGTAATACCGCTTTGAACTCTCCATTGGCTGTAATGCAAAATTTTGCAACTTTTGAATGGTTGCTATGTAAACAGGAATTGTTAGGGGGTCAATTTAAATGACATCGTTAGATTGTCCAACCCCGAAAATAGGGGGTGTTTAAACACAGCGTGCAGTTATCTTTTGCGGGGACCGAGTTATACCGCTTTGAAGTCCCCGTAGGCCGTAATGCAAATTTTAAAAAACTGGGGTAAAATAGGGGAAGGAGTTATCAGATTTTTATCCCAAACAAACTCAATCTTACTTTTCGGGCTTCGAATCACTGTGTAAAATTTTATCAAAATCAAATCGAAATTGTGGCCGTAGGAGTGTTTTCAGATGGACAGGCAGAATGACAGAAGTGATCTTATAATCTATCCCATGCTATGCTATAGCAATGGGACAGATAATTATTGTTCAAGAACTGTATGTTTTTGTTCAGAAAGGTAATCAGTTACTGAGCTAACAGCTGTCTCTATCACAGTAAGACGTAAACACTAAGCAATGTTTTTGTCCGGTCTTGTAGGCAGGTTAGAATGTTCCCATCTTTGAACATTTTCTGCGTTTGTGAACGTAAGCAACCACATGGTCTCTGCTTTACATTGCTTTCTAAGTGACATAACAATTAATTTTTAATCATTGAAAATTTTTTATCTTTTCTGACGATTAGTCTCGTGAATAATGGTTAATTTTATCAGCTCAGCTTTTGATAACTACACCGTGTCTCAGAAAAAAAACAGTCAAACTTGTTTTTGTCATAACTTTGTCAAATTTTTACTAACTTTAATACTTTTTGGCATATTGATGGCTAAGATGACGAAATTATGTAAGGTGCACTCATTTTCTACCTCACCTAATTTATGTCAATGCACTATCATGTGAGACATAGATGCTCCAAATTGTTGCATAGTGCTGAGTTGTTGTCTCAAGAAAATGCTGTAATGAGTTAATTAGGCACAAAATACATCGAAATGTGAATTATTTAACAGAATTATAAGTTTGTATAACAAATCGCAAATCAGAATTTATGCCAAAGCATGCTCCACATACAAAGATGCAGTGGCTTAGATGCAACGCCAATGGCTGATAGCAGAATCAACAATTGACTGATAAATGCATTCACTCATTGATTAGACGTGTTTTAAGCTCATCAGCCAGCTGCTTTGTTGTCTGCTGTTTTCAGCAAAAAATGCTTAATACCCCAAAATTATTAAACCATGTTGCACCTTCTGTCGAATTGATGATGCAAAGGTGAGCCATCTGATACAAATAATCGCTGCATAATGTAACAATTTGGAACATTTGTGTTTCACATGGTAGTGCATTGACATAAGTTAGGTGAGGTGGTAAATGAGTGCACCGTACATAATAATATCATCTTGGCCATCCTTATCTTACCTCCGGGGTGGACAGGCTCTTACACCTGCCCAGCGCTGAGGCCGTATCAGCTCGGCCCAATGCGCGACCCCGAATGTAACCCCAAGGTTACAGGTAGCGGCTATAAAGCCATAGACGGCTGTGAAGCCGAAACCAGCTCAAAAGCGCTGGTAACGTGTAGCAATCTGCTGTCACGGGTTTGGTCAGCTCAGTTAGCTCCTCACCTCCAGATTTTAGAAATCTTTCGGGTGGGGCGTCTTGGCCATCTTTGTGCCAAAAATTATTAAAGTGGGTGGAAATTTGACAAAGTTATGCCAAAAACAATTTTGACTGTTTTTTTGAGACACGGTGTATGTGTTGTTGCAGTAGAACGTCGTAAACACTACTCAGGCAAGTCACAGATGGTTGACATGCAGCAGTCCGCTCAGAACGAGTCTACTGGCGCTGGTACTACGTGCTTTTGGGCACCCAGTCAGGCGTGTGGTCTGTCCACGCCCCCACCGCCACACCTTGAGTCCAAGCCAGCCCCACTGATTCTGTCTCCGATGAAAGCTGGTGTGTCGGAAGACTCAAAATCCGCTCCACTTCCTTTATCATCATCCGGAGCTCATGATGACTTCTCCATGCCATCCACTCCGCTCACTGATCCGGTCACGTCTCGGCGATACGCCACCGCTTTTGAGGTGACGTTGAATGCTAGTCGTTGCATATTAAAAACGTGATTTAAATGTTTTTGATAATTTGATTTTTGAGAAGTACAGTTTAGTGCAAGGTATGCTTAATGATTAAAAAGGTTAATAGTTAGCTTTTGTCATGCTCCCGAAGCAGATTATGTTTATTATCTTATTGGATTAAAAACGTGATTTAGTTGAGTGATTTTGGTGCTTTTTTCATAATTTGATTTTTGAACAATACAGCTTAGTGCAAGATATGTTTATTTATGAAAATAATTAATATTTAACTCTCAAAAGCTGATCATCTTGTACACTATGTTCAGGTACAAAACTCCCACTCTCGTTTTCTTCTATATCTCACTGGAAAATGTTCAGATTGACACCAAATTTTCAGGGAGTGTTCAAAATAAATTAGGTGTTCTATTGATGCGAAAGTAAAACATTCATTCTTCCACCAGTGGTGTAATTTGGACGTCATATTTACATGTTTGTAAGTAATGGATTTCACTGTGTTATCTGAATCTGTGTATTATTTGATGGTGAAGTGCTTTAGGATAGTTACATCACTAAGCAGTGATTACTGGTTGGTCCTTTGCCTTTACCCTGTGGTGCATTTTTTGCTATGCAGTTTTCAAGAGCAACTTCATCGTCGAGCAATGAAGAATGTAACCTGGACTTGAGTGGACGTTTTGTTGATGGCGTAGTTCCACTGCCGAAGCTGATAAACGTTTCTACACAGACTTCCACGACACACGTTGAGACGCCTGCAGTGAATGACACTGTCGACAGAGCCACTTCTACTGAAGGTAGAAACACAAATGTCAGGTTGTTTTAACAATTTTTTGCCTGGTAAACTGGATTAGTCAAGGGCTTTTGCGTTCTGATTGGTGGCGTGGCATAGTCGTAATGAGTCCAATCAATGAAGTTACTCTATGGCGGGCTCGGTTAGTACTTGGATATGTGACTGTCTACGGGCAGGTAAACCATTTCGGTACAAAGCCAGCCAGCTAGGTCGACTCAGCCTTCTACCCTCCGTGGGATGCTGAAGTGAGTACTGGCGGTGGTTATGGCCATTGCTAGGTAAGAAATGGCAAGTTCTGCGTAACAGTAGGCCCTGTGGCCAGGACTGCTGGTATATTGGCACAGTCGGTTAAAGGTGCTGGTTGTTAACTAGAGCCAGCCATACGGCCAATTTGGGTCGTATGCTAGCTTAATTGGATTTAACCCTCGCTAGCTCAGAGTGCCAACTGTTGCAAAGGACTTAGCTGTGTGTGCAAAATCTTCTTTTTTTTCTTTTTTGTCTTGCATTTGTTCTGGAAGCTTAGAATACACTCGATTTTTTCCTGGCCCAGATGGCATCTAAGCATGTTTTCAGCTTTAGAGTTGTATTCTTTTGTTTGCTTGTGTGTGCTTATGTGAATATTTTTTTGTTTATGTTATGTGTGTGGATATTTGACTGTTATTCAGTTTTTGTGTGTCGTTGACGTTTGCTGCACACCAGGCGCAGTGTGGTGGGTATGTATGCCTTTAGCAGCTAGACGAGTGGGCCACAAAAGTATGCTAACAACGACTTTTTTTGTTTGTTTTTGTTGCAGAGCCACTAGTAACATACGATGACAGCGATTCATCATCTACAGCATCGACGAGTTACACAACGCCAGCATCAGTTGCAGCATTTGTGAAAAAAGTTCGCAGAATTCGGTTCAACAGCATCACCATTGCAAAGGTCTGCATCATTCATATTTTTAATCATCGTTGTGATATTGTCTCCTGAAAGTTCTTCGGAGAAAGCAGTAATGCTGTGGGCATTCTGGGTTTTTACCCAGAATACCTCTTGTTCAAATCGGCACTAGTGTTGTGTCAGTTGTGAAGTTATTTAGCCCTGTTTCATCGCTGTTGCATTGCAAGTATTCCTTGGTCAGATAGTTTTGCAGCCTACATGTCTATAACAGCTTTGACTTAGCAAAGCTATCGTTTATGGATGCAAAATTTTGTGTCTATTTGAAGAGTAAGCAGGTTAATTTTGCGGTTGACTGACTGTTAGTGTTTAATTGTTATATTTGCTGTTTTGTAGTTTTTCATTAAGCTTTCTTTATTTTGTTTTTAGGATCTTCCATCCACAGGACGCCTGCTTATCCCTCGGCCGGCCTTGACTCGAGCCACGTCATGTCCTGGTCTGCTGGCAGTGTTAGCAGATGCCGACACACCAAACTCCGTATCTTCATCCCAGCATCTGTTAGCATTTGGCAGTCCAGGCACAGCATCACTGCTTCATCCTAGTGCAGGCCTCTCATCTCCACTCTCGATCGATCGCATCTCTGTCGCTACACAGACGGTCAGTGTTGATGTGTGCAATATATATTATCATTTGACCAATGGTGCACAACCATCGCGAGCTGCAGGTTGCCACATAACATGGTTTTTATGCGTGAAAGCAGCTACGGCTTTCAGTGCGTCTTAGCCATCGCAATTCTGTCTGTCCGTCCGTTCGTCACACGGGTGGATCAGTCAAAAATGGTGCAAGCTACCATCAACAAATCTTTATCATCGGCTGCCTGGAAGACTCTACAGTAGTTTCAGGAACTGTATAGCTTTTCCATAAATTCGAAGGGGGTCACCCTGAACGAGGGCGCTAAATGAGAGGGGGGTGGGCAAAATTTGCAATTTTTGGCCAATAAGTCGCTGTATCTCAGTAACGGTGCGAGATAGGGCCTAGGTTACTATTAATCACTTATAGGA
>Ga0209367_1003381_pt1 | contig 21703 bp, 13 predicted proteins | sample WorMetLIZISLAND2_FD_187412 | JGI IMG/M metagenome (GOLD analysis project Ga0209367, IMG submission 187412) | Marine gutless worms symbiont microbial communities from Max Planck institute for Marine Microbiology, Germany - Olavius geniculatus... ...
AAGGACTTGCACATCGAAAACAGCAAAAATTACAAAAGGTGATATTATTCAGCAGCACATTGACACACAGTCAGTGTGATACAGGCAATATCACCTTTTGTAATTTTTGCTGTTTTCGATGTGCAAGTCCTTAAATGTTGCCGTTAACAAGTGTATAAACTGATGTTTTGTACATTTATTAGTAAGTAAGTAAGCAGCACTAGAATCACGACCTTGACTTTTTGCTGTCACATGATGCAACCTGTTACTGCTGGACTTGCTGTATATGGTTTCTTATATCTCATGTAGGTTGTCATTTTGAGAGTCATTTGTCTGTCTCACACACTGGTGGAGATATGCCATGTCAAAGATATTGAGGTCATGAGCTTGATTTGCGGGGTTACGTGACAGAAATTAATATTTGAAAGTAGCTAATGAGTATGCTAATGAGTATGTTGCAATACACCGTAGGTGACATAATGGCGACTCTGTACCTGGACAATCAGCTGGTCGGTCAAACTGGCTGGAAGCCGTGTAATCAGCGCTGCTGGGATCAAAGGTTCTCACTAGAGCTTGAGCGGGTAAGAACAAAAAGGAAAGTTTTAACACCAGTCCCCAAAAATCTGGGGGTCTGTATCTGAAGAAAATCGGAAGCGAAAATCGGGATTATTGCGATGGGGTGTAGCATGGCCTTTGGCCATGCCGACCGTGTGGTAAACAAACCGTGCATTGCCATGCAAAAATAACCTCGATATCGACGGTAGTGTAATTTTCATTTTTTTTGATATTGAGCCAAAAAGTGGGATCTCGATGGGGCATGGCGTGGCCCCTGGCCAGGTCTATGGTGGGGTGAAAAAACGTGCATTACTGCACAAAAATAACCGCTAAATTAGGGGTAATGTGATATTCATTTTTTGGCATTGAGCCAAAAACCATAGGCGCAAAGCGGGATCACGATGGAATGTGGCATGGCCCCCGGCAAGGCCTATTGTGTGGTGAATAAACGTACACTGCCGTGCGTAAGTAACCGCAATATTGAAGGTAATGTGATTTTCGGTTTTTTGGCACTGAGCCAAAAATCATAAGCGCAAAGTGGGATTGCGATGGGGTGCCCCTCAAAGCTGGGTTGGGCCTACCATACAGTGAAAAAATCGCACTGATCGGTCGGAAAATAAGCAAGATATACAATGGCGAACATTGCGTGCAAAATGGGCAATTTTCAGGCCACATTTTGAGGACCTGCGACCCCAAACCTCTAGCACCCATGGCGTAATTAAGTCACGTATTACGTTTAGGGTTACCTAGTTTAAAATGTTCTGCAACAGAAAAAGTTGGGTTGCCTGTACATTTTCTGCGAGAAATTTTTCAATAATTGTCGAAAAATGTTGAAAAAATTGGGTCAAATTTAGGGTGCAGTTTCTGAGAAATGGGCAACAATTTGGAAAATTGTACCCTCACATGATTGATGGGAGCTAATCCTTGACAACTTGGTGAACGAATCAGATTGATCCAACCCATAAGTTCCAAAAACTGATGTTGACCGAATTTGACCTCAGAATTGGGGGAAATTCCTTAAACGTTTGCTCCCTAGTCCCCCCATTCAATCGAGGGGGTTGAAATTTTGCCACAACACATCCCTCTTGGAGGCCCCTTAGGAAAAAAATTAGCACCCTAGCTCCCCTAATGGGGGAGATATGAAGGGTTAAAGAAAAGTGTTTCCTCACGCCTTCTCAAAATCCTTCGATATATTCACCTAAAATTTTGCCAGTGAACAGCCCTCAATATCCCTTAACAGTGGCCAAAATTTGGTGCACATAGCAGTCATAGCTTTTCAGCTAGAGGAAAAATGTGAGTTGAGTGAATGCCTGCATATAGCCTAGTCAGTTTCCTAATAAACAGAGTCAGTTGACAATTTTTCACAGTTTGTCATCAGTGAAATCTGCTGATCTCACAGTGGAAAGCAGTGCATGCCGTTGATTGACACAGTGTACTTGTTACGGACTAGCAACTAGCTATCGACAGTGATAACACATTTTTAAAATGTCTTGTAATTTGCTTAGTGGTAGGTAAAACTGTTCTAACTTATTCACGCGTCCGTTCATCATCTCTGCTAAAGTGGTTATGTGATACACTGTGTTATGATTTGTTAGCAGGATTACGCAAAAAAATTACCGGCTAAAATATTCGGGGTCTTAGCCCAACTTAGATGTCATAAGATTTTGCTGGTGATCCGGATCGAGGATTTTTTACCATCGCCAAATAGGACAACAGAAAAGATTGACGTAGCATTGGAGGTGGTCTGCACTTTCCCGATGCCCTTCAAGTTCTGTTATTTCGTTGTCGTGTGTGTTGTGACAGTCCCGTGAGCTGATGATCACTGTGTCTTGGAAAGACGTACGTCAGATGTGTGGAATCAGGTTCCTCCGACTGGAAGACTTCCTTGATAGCCAGAGCCAGGGAATGCCTATATATCTCGAGCCTCAAGGCATCCTTTTTGCCGAGGTACAACTTGGCATTACTTGCTTTGTACTTCCTGCACTCTGCACTTTTTATTCAAGATGTGACAATCATGCATAATGAGAATGTTGATATCAACATTTAACAAAGTATCAGTTGGTATGTCATCAAATTATATAAAATTTGGGTAGTAACAATTAAATATTTTCTAAACATTAATTTTTCACAGTTTGAAAATTAATTAATCGTTAATGTTACTTAAAAGGTAAACCGTGGTCGCTGTACAACAGCGTGCATTTTTTTACTTGGAATCATTATTACTTTTTCAGCTAACAACAATGACAGTTTAGCAAGATACAACCAGTGAGTGGTTTTTGTCCAGTTGTGTACACCAACGAGAATGTTTAGATATTTCCTGGAGTGTTATTGTTCGGGCATGTAATATTTAGTTTTTGTCATGCACAATTTGTGTATTATTGTGTATTGTGATCTTGGATGTTAAAATAGTCCTGTTGCTGACTCTGTTTCAGATTAAATTCTCGATGAATGCCGCTGTCTTGAAGAAACCTAATCTGCAGCGACAGAAAAAAGTATTCACAAAACATAAAGGTGTGTTCGTGACATGGTTATTACCTCCGCCAAGGAGGTTATGTTTTTGCGGGTTTTTGTTTGTCTGTGTGTTAGCAAGATAACTCAAAAAGTTATGGAAGGATCTTTCTGAAATTTTGAGAGCATGTTGGGAATGGCAAAAACTACAAGTGATTCAATTTTGGGCATGATCCGGAAGGAATCCTGGATTCTGGATCACTTTGATTTGCAAAAGTGATATATCGGTACGGCCGGATGTTTTGAGAAAAAGTGCTGAGTCAGTGACGCGTAAAATGCGATCGGAGTTCGAAACTCTAAATAAACTATTGGTTCGAAACCTGGTTTAGACTAGGACTACAATATTGTGTCGAATCAATATGCTTGGCGGAGGTCTGCTTTTCTAGTTGGTTATGTGTTGAGTGCCTCTGGGATCCTAATAGTCTAAAAATTCTGGCAGTGTCAAGCTTGGAGAATGTATACTACTACTACTACTACTACGATGACTTACTACTGCTTCTGCTAGTACTGCTGCTACTTGCACCGCAACCACTAAGGGCTGGTTTCTTGTTCTGTTAGTTAACCATTGGTTTGCGTTCATTTGTTATTGGACAATGCTGATCATGTGGTATGTCTCCCAGTGCAGATGCAGACATCGTGAATATTAATCAGCTAGATGGAGAACTAGAAGCCAGCCTTTAAACACTGTCGCTGATGCTTTCGCTCAAATCCAAGAATTGTTGTAGCACGCTGAATCTATGTAATGTTGCATCAAAATTCGAAATGAAAAAATGCCAGCACTTCAGTTAATTTGCAGCCAGCTATGGGAAACCGGTAGAAAACACATTGGTCTTATGTTCAGTCTTGAATGATTGGAAAAACTTTCTTGAATACCGTAGTTAATTTATCTCTTTAGCGACATGTTCAGGTAAATGTGAATGTGAATGCGTCAGGTAAGAACATTCTGCGGTCAGATGAAGTGAACATGAACTTTGCGACGTGGACACGGATGTTAATGAGAGAACTGATGGACAGCAGCACTCCTGCAGGTCAGCCGCCACTCACTACAGGTTTCCTGGTGTTAATCACTGCTTTTGTCAATATGATGGAGTCCTTTCCAAGCCATGGAGGCTCTAGGGTGGCATCAGTCTGTTTCCTAAGCTCTCAGCCATACACCGTCTGACAGACCACAGATATTGGGCATTGCCTTTTTCTTCCAGATGCTAACGCTGAGTTACTGATCATATATTAAGATGGTGTACCTACCTGCTGATGGTCTTCTCAAGTATTAAGAGCACACCAGCTTTGAGCCACCACAAAGTTTTTACTAAGCAAACTGCCATCTGTTGCATCTGCTATCTAACTGACAAACATTTGTTTTTTTTTTCCAGTTGTGCTGCAAGGCCACTGTGAATGAAGGTTTGTTTTTGATGACTGCCTTTCATTATTCTGTAACTAATATAACTTCTAATTGTGCTATTTCACTGTGTTCCAAAAAGTAGTACACTGAAGTCATACTTGTAACCTTTTCGATTCCCACCTCATTTTCTTAAGTGGAAAAAGTACGAAATTTCCGACAAAGCTTTTTGTGTATTTCCCATTACTCATTGAGTATTTTGCTGCACTAGCTTGTGAAAGTTGAAAGTTTGAATTTGTGGCAAATCTGGTGAAATATAGTGCTTTGCTATGCTACAGAGCAGTTGTTTGTTTATTGCTTTTGATGCAGTAAGTGCCGCTACATTGTCAGTTGGCAACGTCGCAAATACGGCTGCTGACAAGTGTGAGGATGTTAGTTCGTCGTCATTATCACGGTCATCAGAAGATGTATCGCTAACTGATGATCAGCCGCCGCCCTTACCTACGTCACCAATACCCACCGAGCCGTTGATACCATGCAGCACGGACCTCAGTGACGTACAGGTGACGCACTGGCCTTTTTGTACTTCCTGCTGTTAATGTTTGCTGCAGCGATCAAAAACACCAGATTTTTTTTCTGAAAAGCCTAACTCATGGTTTTTTTGGTTTGGATTTGATTGTTTTTCTTGTGTTTTTTTGGTCAAGTGGTGCTAGATGCTGTCGACTAAATATGCTTTTGTCCTGACTGTTAATTAAGAATAACTACTGATACAAATTTAGTACTTGTTAATTTAAAGACTTTGCAAAACTTTGGACAAAAATTTATCATCAGCAGCATGAGAAACTGTAATAAGCATGGATTTTATGTTTGTTTACTTCCTAGAAGACCAGGTGGTTTTATGTCGGTTTTATATTGAGGTTTCTGATAAACATATTGATGGAAATTATTCAGTCAGCCTCTGAATCAGTCGGTCAGTTGTATTTTTTCAGCGGCTTTAGTATTACTCTTCGTGCAATGTTTACTTTTGTTTGACATGAGAATATGTGAAGCAGACCTGTTTACTTGTCAGGCCACAGAACAGTTTGATTGCGTCCATTATTGTTATTGTCATAACGATATCTTTATCGGAGTTATATGGCTCTTTGTAAAACTGTTTGCTTTTTGGTTTATCATTTTGTTAGTGTTTAATGGATTGAATTTTGTAAATTTAGAACAAATTATAAAATGTTGAGTCGATTTGGTTTTGTTATGCACTTCATAAAAACACGATGATGCAGATAAGTTGGGACATTCATCTGCTGACTTGTGCAAACAGTAAGCTGTGTGTCTTGGTGCAGGATATGATACAGAAGATGTTTGGCTTTCTGCCCAACAGTGAGCCGACGACCGTGAGTGAAGAGCGCGACCCAATATATGACACACCGCCGCGGGCGCCTCGGCCAATAGTCATAGCCGAGGAGCTGCAGCCACAGACCTCATCACAATCACTTACCTCACAGTCACAGACCACGGTGTCAGCAGCACCGGCTGCACAGAGTGCTGTTACTACGAGGCCAACACCAGTTGCCAGAGTCCGCTCGGCTAGAAACACGTATGTCGATGTGCTTTTTATCTTTACATTCACTGCTTCACTTTGTTGCTCAAACCTAGGCAGGACGTGTGGCTTGTAAATCGACTGTCTCCGACAATTGTTAAAAGGTTATTTGACCCTGACTGTGATGAGGCTGTTAGGCCACTGTTGAAAAATTGTTAAACAACAGTCCAAAGTAATTGAGACATTGTTCTAGAGTGTGATATTGCGTTATGCTGCAGTTGTAGAGTTGCAAGTATAGAACAAGACTTAGTTGACATTCAAAAGATAAGAATAATAATAATACATTGTGTCTCAAAAAAACATCCCAAATTATTCCAATTATAACTTGAAGAAGGATTATCAGATTTTAATAATTTTTGGTGAGAATATTCCTGAGACAACTGGACATCAAATTGTTATGTAGATTCCCGCCTCACCAAATCTCTGTTTCTGCACTACCTGAGGAAATCAGCAGCAACAAAATATTGCATTTTTATTCAAAGTGGTATTATTACGTAATCTAAATAACACACAAGAACACATTTTGTTCAAATTTTTGACACTTTGGCTGACACTTTATCCAACTGTTTCGTTTTTCAGCTGCCTGCAGTCAAATTAATCAAAATGTTGGCCAGCTGTGCAACCATGAATATGAAGACGATTTTTCAATTCATTGACAGCAGTATCGATAATGTTATGCTCCAGAATAATCCAGACTTCACCAGTTGCTTCTTGAACGTCATTTGGTAGACACACTGCTATATAACAGTCAAACTTTGTAATCGACTGGCTCATGGGAGCCACACATCTGGATAGACGAAATTTATCGACGTTTTTCATTTCGGTCTTGAGACGGTCTCAAGACGTACTAATGTCTCGGTCTTGTTTCAGTCTTGGACCGAAGCGTCTCGGGTCTCATCTCTGTCTCGGAGCAATATGTCTCGGTCTCAGCCCAGTAGGTCTCGTTTCAGGTCTCGGGCCATTGCATCTCGTCAAGACGTTTTGTGCAGGCGCGCGCCATGCATACTGTAGCTGCAGTTAGAGCGATACTAACCAGCATGACATTTTGTGGCTTAGACATATTTGTTTCCAGTGTTTTTACTTTTTCATTTACTTATTTCTCCTAAAGCAGAATTATGTCATGCCAGTCTTTTTTTGTCATAAAATAACCTAGTCGCAATGGATATCAGCCAAATGTAGACGACATATAAGGCTATAATCAGCTGTTAATTATTCAGTGATAATTGTCAAAATAAATTGCAAAAACCGACAATATCACAAATAGAAAGCACTTACCATGGTGCAAGTTAATTAATCCGTATTGTCAATGTCATTGTCAATGTGTTTTACCATACGTCACGGAAAACGTCTCGGCAAGACGTTGAAGCTCCCGAGACTCGAGTCTCGGGAGCTTCAAGGTCTCGGCCAGCATCTTGGAAGCTGCAACCTCTCGTCTCGGTCTCGGAGACATGGGTCTCGGGTCTCGTCTCGGTCTCAGCTCAGAAGGTCTCGTGCACATCTCTGGTATCTTGCTTGGTCTGTTTTCCCCAGGTGGTGTAGAAACTGACATTGGGTGAGGTGGGAACTTAAACAGTAATTTAATAGCCAGTTGCGTCAGAAATATTTATGCCAAAAATTATTGAAATTTCATAGTTATGCTTCAAATCACGGTCAATAATGTTTGGGATGTTTTTTCACATTTTTTGTATATTTCAATGCAGATTTTGCTTGTTTTTCTTTCCTCGGTAGTGTGGAAGCAGACATTGGTCAAGGTGAAAAACTTAATGGTCATTTGATGGCATATTGTGTCGGCAATATTCGCACCAAAAATTATGAAAATCTGGTAACTTATGTACACTTTAGAATCGAAAATGTCTGTGATTTTTTTTGAGACACAGTGTATAGTCATTTGTAATTCAGACAATGTCAGCAAGCTGAATATGAGGCCAGGTGCTGGCTCAGCAGTAGATGAAGTTTTTTTTATTTGTTTTACAGTTTATGAGAGCACTTCTTTGTTATTATGCAGTCTAAGAAATGTTGTTTATTAGTTTACTGTATATTTTTATTATGTCAGGGTAAATGCAAAGAAGATGAGCCTAGATCAGTTCCGGTGTGTAGCTGTATTGGGTCGTGGACATTTTGGCAAGGTTTGTTAACTTGGACATTCTTATTCTTACGCTGAAGGATATATTTGACGTATTTCTGATGGGACCAGCATTTAGAGCATCTTGGATAAAAAATAATCTATTACCTGCACAACAAAAATTGGTATTTATCTTTGTCATGCCACCAGCTGCTTTCTGGACTTGATGATTGGAGCCACTGTTTCATGCAGTTTGATATCGCACTGTATTCTCATCTGCCAGACAACCCTGCTTTCACTGCATCCTCTTTAACTTCTTACTGCATTCAGCACTGTGCTCGATATTGAAACTCACTGCCAGATTTATTAATTCTTTCTATCTCTCGTTAACCATTTTCAGTCACATGATTCCACTGTGCATGAATTGTCATTGGTGTACATAATTTGAAAATATATGCCCTGTGGGAGGGGCTAATAACAACCAGTTGTGATGTGCAAAATTCACATGTTTTGCTGTCGACCGATTTGTTTTATTTAGATCTTGGATGTAGGAAATTGTGCCACAGCAGTTTTCAAAAGTTTGCTTCTAGGACAGGCCTAAATCTAAATCTAATTGATCTGTTTTGCTGTGTAAATGTTGTTATATGTTTATGTTTAAAAATGTACTGGTTAAACAAAAGCAAGTATGAGTGTGGTATAAGAAGAATTTCTACAAGGCCTGCTTTACTGCTGGCACGACAGATGTTGATCCTAAGTGTGGAGTGGCAGTTCATAGAACATCTGTTTCCACTGCCCTGCACATCTTACACAACTCACAGTCTGTAGTCTATGAGACGACTCAGATATTTCATCAGTTTGGACAACTGACAATGTGCAGTATGATGGCAATGGAAAATCTGTTCGGCTATCACAACACAACAACGTGAATGCATTCATTGTTCTGATGTGATCAGGTGGTGCTGTCTCAGCATCTGATGTTGGGTGAATACTTTGCAATCAAAGCCCTCAAGAAAGCCGACATTATTGCACGTGACGAGGTCGAGAGTCTGGTCTCTGAGAAACATATATTTGAAGTCGTCAATGCCACAAGACATCCATTTCTTGTCAACCTTATTGGCTGCTTTCAGACGCTGGTAATTGCCACTTTGTTCACAGTTACTGTTGCCACTTGTGTGTATGGTGTAGTGTTACAATTTAGTATCATTTTGTAGTTGGGTTTACAGGAAAAATTGAGTACTGCGATATTACAAAGGGATAGGTTTTTGATGTGGAACATGTTGAATTTGCAGCAAGTGGACATTTGTGTTATCATATTTTAAGTGTTAATAACAAATTTTATGGAACTGATTGACTTAAATCTGGCTAGCTGTGATGTTTCTGTCCTCTAGACATTTTTAAGAAAGGATAAGCTAACTGGTTCCGGTTTAATCCCATGGGTTAGAAGACCTACATCCCAGCATGTATGGAGCTTAAGTTAGAGCTTGATTTCTAACTGTCTAGTTGTCTTTTGATGTTTGTCTAACCTTTAAAAATGTCCTGCTTGGTCAGTTGACAAAGTCAAAGTCATTTTTGCAACATCTGTGCTGACTGAGTAAGTGCTGTAAGTTGGATGGTTGGACAATAAGTCAGAAGTAATATTTAGTGTGTCAGTTTTGAATGTTCTTAGTAGAAATGTCATCCGTTTGCAGTGGTCTGTCAGTACATGTGGACTGTGTGTGTTGCAGGATAATGTGTGCTTTGTGATGGAGTATGCGTGCGGTGGTGACCTGATGATGCACATTCATAACGACGTGTTCTCCGAAGCACGCAGTGTCTTCTATACAGCCTGCGTTGTGCTTGGGCTGCAGTATCTGCATGACCACCACGTTGTCTACAGGTTTGTTTATTCATCTGCCATCAGAATTGATGCCTTTTCATGATAGCAGTCGTGTCAATGTAGTACCTTCAGCAATTTTATGCTGTTTATTAAGCTAGTGTTAAGTTTTGTTAATGCAATTCTTATAAGCAGGGCTACTAACAACTAAAATTTTTTGATACTTCAGACAAATTTACAAAATTAATAATTAATTTTGGTTAGAACCTGACACCGGTAATTACCACAGAAAATGCATATTCTTGTTTGGCAAATTTGTTTTACTTATTGAGCTATAACCTGTCAGCAGATGCTCTGAGACACAGTTGTTGATTTTTTTTAGCCCAGTGTAGTAAATGGGACTAAAATGTTGAACTTTTCTTTGTTTTCAGATGTTTGTCATGATGTAATTCCGTCTACTTTGTCGTGATGTTTCATTGGCTTGACTTTGATCAACATTTTAAATGTTATCAATTGTTACAACTTTTTGATTAATTGTATGATTAATTGTTAATTACTGCAGATGTACTTAAGAGTTCTTTTTTGAAACTAGCATGCTATGCTGAGTTGTTTATCTGTGCAGTTGTGTGTACGTTGTAGGGATCTGAAGCTGGATAACTTGCTGTTAGACGCCGATGGATTTGTGAAGATTGCTGACTTTGGTCTGTGCAAGGAAGGCATGGGCCACGGCGACCGGACATCAACATTCTGTGGCACGCCGGAGTTCTTAGCACCCGAGGTGCTGACAGAGACGTCGTACACTCGGTCGGTGGACTGGTGGGGTCTCGGAGTTCTCATCTTTGAGATGCTTGTGGGAGAGGTGAGTGCTGGCTGCTGCATTCTCTAGTAATGCCGATTGATACAAATTGGCATTACTAGAGAAATTCCCACTTTACAGGTTGGTTCACTTCATTACTCAGCAACTCAACTCTTTCCCCTTAGGCTGCCCATCAGGGAAGTGGGGGGCAAGATGGAGGCACACATACTTAAGGCTCAAGGACTGAAATGCTGTGGTCGGGGTCCACGATTATGCAATGGCACCAGAGGAGTATGACAGACAGACAGACAGACAGACAGACAAACTTTCTGTGCATCATAGTAAGCTGATGCAGCGGACTTTGCAAAAATGTGCAGAATCTTTTGTGCCTGGAGAATACAGCAGAATAGCAGAAAAGCCAGTTGTGTTTCATACTGCAAGTTACATATTTATTTATTTAGTCAAGATTTACAGTCATCTCACATGCCGATAACCATTAAATATATTATTTGACTGTGCTTTTCCCATTGCCTCACTGGCTGTATGGAACATCTCACTGAAAGAAGTGCAATCATTTACATCGCTGCTTGGGTTCCAGAAGTCCAAGTTATTCGGAAGACTCCTGATAGTCACGCAACCAAGGCAGAATCTGTTTTTTTGTCATATTGTGAAATTGATAAAAGTCCGCCATTTGCTACTTTAATTTGGTTATGCAGCAGGAAGGATGTTTAGCCGTAAAACCTTGCTTTGACAATTCCCTGAAGCTCAGATCACCTACGGGAGAACCGGCTTGTATAGGATGGGCGTATAGTACGGAGTCCAGTAGGCAGACGTCATATGATTGGCATTTAGCCGATCACGGCATGCATTGCTGTATGAACATTTGCACTCTTATCACTTGCTGTCAGTCGGTCTGTGAATACAAGTGTGAAAGCATGTCTGAATAATACTCGCTGAAACTCCATTTTAGATAAGTAATGTAGGAGTAAACTTTTACCCCTACAGGCTTAATGGGAAGTAGCTCTGAGACAATTTGCTCGTTGTAGTCTTAGTAGTAGCATGTTGCTTATATCTTTATGAAATATATTTGTTCACCATGCTGTGATTGGTTGATTTTAGTCGCCATTCCCTGGGGATGATGAAGAAGAAGTGTTTGACAGTATCGTCAATGAAGAAGTGCATTATCCACGGTTTCTGTCCACCGAAGCTCTGACGATCATGAGACGAGTAAGTCACCAGCACAAGACATGTTACGTGTGACTTAGACTTAGACAGGTCTTTGTGTTCCGGCTGCTGGAACACTCATCATCATCATCATTTCTGGCAAGCGCCACTAAGAGTGTGTAGCGCCGAACGTAGACATCAATCTCCAGAGTGGATGGTTCTGAGCCAAGTCAACTGCATCGTCCATATTAAGGTCGCTGGATTTCAGATCCTGCTGAATGGTTTTCATCCATGTAATACGAGGAGTGATGTCCCAGTGGTCTCGTCCAGTTTCCTGCGGGGGAAGCTGTTAAGATCTGTTTTGCACATTTGATTGCTGGAACACTGGGCGTCATTAAAGTAGACCACATGATTTACTTTCAGAGAAACTGTAATCCCAAAAATTTGATAGCTTACTTGCTTTGTGAAAGGATTTTGATGAAATTTTGAGGATGGGCTAAGCATGGCACAAGATGAAATTGGCTGCATTTTGCTGATGATCCAGATCCTTCTGTGGATTCCAGATCATACTAGGATTCTTTGCTGTCAGGAGATGGCAGCTGCATTAAGTTCGTTCTATGCGTCACTGTTTTCCATGGAGGTTGAGATCTTTGATTGCTTCTAGTTTCACTTTTGAGTCATGAAATCATGCCGCTGACAGAACTGTCTCTAACAGTTGTCAGTGACAGTGATCACCTCGTCAACTAGAGTCACCATATGTTAGGGGTGTGCAAGCATGAAGTGTTGTGTTGCTGTTGTAGTTGATGAGAAAGAACCCCACAAAAAGACTCGGCTCGAGTGAACGAGACGCCGAAGATGTCAAGCGACAGTCCTTCTTCAGAGTATGTCCTAACAACCTGCCTCTTTGTTTTGTATTTTCTTAAATAAATGTTATTAAAACAAGTTTACTCCAATGGCTAATATGTTGTGATTGCTGCAGTGTAGGAATATGAAATGTTGATGATGACAAGGATGGACTGGATTTTTAATTTTCATAATTTAGCAGGATTTGACAAGATCACATCTAGCCGGGACTGAAGCCAGGTTTAGGAGAATACACAGTTAAGTAGTTATTGTTTGCTTTCGAGAGTGTGAGTCACAGAACACTGACTTAGGTTCTGTTTTTCCATGCACATTTGATGCCGGATCAAATTGATCTCTGAGCAGCTTTGGGACTTGATCTGAGATCATCTCAATAACCGTTTTTTCATCAGCAATTACCGTAGTGACTGATCGTCCATCAAATCTCCCATCAAGTTGATGGCCGAATATTGGCCGATCAAGTCAGATAACTGACAATTAAACGTGGCGATCTGCAGTTCGTTGCTTATTCGCACCAAAAACATCACTTCACTTGGCCGGTCAGAATGGCAATTCACGCATTATAGTAAAGTTCCAGGCATGGCGATCAATCACTACTGATCATTTTATACTGTGCATAGTGTTTCGTGAAGAAATAAAGTGGATAGACGCTCCCGTATTGATTTGCGATAGAACGTATTTTTGACAGCAGACGATATGGACGATATTGTTGATATCATTGCTATGACTTCGTTTACTGGCTATGTCATCCACTCGCAGCACATGCTGGGTAATTTAGCACAACACCGCAAATTGAGGTCACTGTCAGCTAATCAGATTGGCATGAAGTAGGCTCAGTTGACGGTCGATCAACTATTCGCCGATCTCGTAATTGGAGATCGAAAATGCATGGAAAAATGAAACACAGCTGATCGACGATCAATTCTGAACATCAAGTTAATTGGAGATCAGTAAATCGGAGATCAAATTTGATTTGATTGGCGATGGAAAAACCGGACGTTAAAATGCAGATTGTGAGTTAAATGTGAATCATATGACTCAACATCTTACTCGCAAACTAGCAGTGAGATGTAAATTAACACTGTTTATGACTTTATGTTAGCTTATTCCACTGCTATGTCATATATGTTGATTCAGTTTGAACGATGTTATCTGTAGTCAGTGAATTGGTCGGAGCTTCTGGCGAGGCGCATACGTCCACCGTTTGTTCCTACAGTGGTAAGTGCTTCTTTTGTCGTCAGTCCTGTAGTATGGTTTGTAACTAGAGTTAGAACTGGCAACAATTGAAATTTGTTAATCATTAATTTTTCAAAAAAAATAATTAATGATGACTTAATCTTTAATTTCAACTATGAACTTAATTCTGATCATTGTCTAAGAGCAGATATGTTCTCGTTTGAAATTGTTATCACCTGCTACTGTCACAAGTGCAGTAAGACACAATCGGTACATATTTTTGTTGACAGTATATACAGCCATGCTGTAGAATTGTTCGCGTGCTTCTGTTCCAAATAATCGCCAGTTGCTTATTTCATGGTCTTTCGACTTCGTGTACAGTGTTGTAATTTTGACTTCGTTTTTGATTTTGATTTTGGTTTTTTGTCCGTTTTTTAGTTTTATCGCTGCTGCTTTGGCTGCAGACTCATCATTGTAAATTCAGCAGCAGTACTGCCGTGTTTTAAATAAACCTGATTTGTTTTGATTTCGTTCATTGCTTGTTTCGTGCTTACATGCACAAGTCCGAGAGTATAATCAAATTTCATGCAGTTCATCATTGACGAACATGTGGTGTTTGCGGTACAGAGAAGCATGGAAGATGTGAGCAACTTTGACCGTGAGTTCACTGCTGAGAAGCCTTCGTTGTTACCACCGCGTGACTCTGATACGCCGTCGGACGTCGATCAGCGAATCTTTGCCGACTTTGATTTTGTCGCTGACTGGTGGTAGCACTGCAAACTTACTTAATGAGGTCATGTACAGAGCGAAGAAACTGAACTAAATTGAATATAAGATGCAAAACGACACAAAAAACTGTCGTCATGGCTACTGCGTGCTTCGGTGGCTATCGAGTATTGAGTGTTAATTTTTTGAACTCATTTGATGAAAGCTCGTTAGTCAGTGTCTCAAAAATATGTCATCTCGGTTCAGTTTAGTTGCATTGCATGGACTGGCCAAAGCAAATGAATTGGTGTTTCAGTTCGTTTCATGAAGTGTTCAAATCGAGTTTAGTTCCACTAATTTTGTTTGCTTTGAGAGAATTTTGCTCTGTGCTACTGAAGTGTTCTGCCTTGAACTGTCTCCGTCTACTGAATACTGATGCTGCTTTCCACTTGCATTCAGTTGCAGCGGTTGATGTCAGAGTTGGGAATTCTTGGGCGTGTATTTACCAAGCTGTACATGGGCTTTCCCCCGCTTCGCATCCTTTGATTGTTATGTACATCCTATTATTTTCCGTACAGTATTACTTTGTTCATGTTTGCTGCCAGCATTGTTTGTGTTAATAATTATGCTGAACTTGAACGTATGTCTCACAGCGTATAATTACAATAATGCAGTCAGCACCGATTGGCTGCTTATAACTCGTTTTTATGGTCAGCTGCGTGAGTGCGTGGTGAATTTTCTCATTCATTTTGCATGGCTTGGGTTATTGTTATCATGGATGAGGAGATCCAACAGCTGCATCAGATTCAGATGAATTGTATTATTTATATCAGTGGCTTTTACTTGTTGCATTTAGCTTGTACAGTTTTTGAAATCCGGTGTAACCATTATACTCATTTGTATTCACAAGTGAATGACTTGTAGTTTTTTAATAGTGTAGTATACTTTTAATGGTACACTTTTAGTGGTCGGTTTTATTACCTTTACAGGTAAATCTAGTTTGCCAGTTGGAAAATGTTCCAGATAAATAATGCAGCTCTTTGTTATTCATAGATTGTGTTAAAATGTCAGCAGAAGATCAGTTATTTACAATTCTGGATGCTGATGAGAAGGTGACAAAGAGTTATTCTTATGTTGGTATCACAAAATTTCTGCAATCAAAATATTATATTGGCTGGATTTCTCGTTTCTAGCACTGATTGCAGTGCCGTACTCTAGGTTCTGCCGTTTGTTTTTTAGTATAAATTGGAGCATGTTTTTGACTGCCTCATAATATTGAATACAGAATCGATCTTTCCATTAGGTTTTCATTGTACGTACTATTTAACTATGTACCACTACTTCACTGATGCCTGCTGCGATGGATTTAGTTCTTACTAACCTTTTTTTGTTGACCAGTTCATGCCAGAAGTTTTTTAGAAGTGATATTAGTGGTTGTAAATGCCATAAAATGTCAGTGGCTGGCCATAGTACTCATCAACTCTTAACCACTGACAATAGTTGTGCCAGTAACACATGGCACGCTTAACAATTTCATGCCTGTGCCAGTTCATGTCAGTGGTGTTGCTGTGTCGTTCGTCTGTGTGCACGTGTCTGCTTCCGTGATATCTCTGACGTGCCTTGCCAGACTTTCACCAAACTTTGACCACTGTTGCATCTTTGAACTCATTAGGTTTTGGATTGAGAAGGTCAAAGGTCACAAAGGCCAAGAGTACCATTTGTGGAGTCAGTATGCATAAGCTGTGGTACTTCAGCAGACATACTTTGCTTGTTTTGTTGTTTTTCTGTGGTCTTGTTGACAGACACTTTGCCTTCAAGACCAAGGCCTTTACCTCCCACAGCATTTATTGGTAGGGCTAAATACAAGGCTAAAAGCACAAGGCATAACTGTCTTAAAGTTTCTGGGTTGCAGATTCTTTGAAGAAAGCTTAGGATTACCATCACTGGGTCTGTGTTCATAACTGTATTGACTTATGGCCGATTATATGAACCGAACCAACTCAACCCCAAGTCATCCCAGGAACCACATCTACATGTTGTTTCATAATAAGTGACCCCTTTTTCTTTCTTTCATAATTCATTCAAATGATGATCAATTTACATGAAATTTTTACCAGTTGTAGCTGAAGAAATAATAATTCGAAATATTTAAAACTAAATATGGCAGTTGATTAAATATTCTTTGCTAGTCATGACGTAATGACGTCATAATGTGTCGTGAGTACAAGGTGCTTGTCTCAACTAGTGCTGTCAGTTGCTACCCTGCTTCGATGGTGAAAAATCTGGTTCATTGATGGCAAATTTTTGAAGTTTTACAGTTGCAGCCACAAAAAACGTGCAAAGTGATCACATTTACGTGTCTGTGGTGATAGTTAGATTTTCACATGTTCGAGCAATACAGTGCACACCGAGCTTGCGAGAAAGTTGGGTTTTTGGATCACGAGATGCGTGATTTTATGTCCACATGTTGCTCAGTGCTGACACGATAAACATTTTTCATTAGCGAACCAGATTAAGTTCAACATCGAAGCAGGGTAGCAACTGACAGCACTAGTTGAGACAAGCAAGCTTGTACTGACGACACATTATGACGTCGGCATTACGTCACGACTAGCAAAAAATATTTAATCATAAAATTTAAAATTTCATCATATTAAAATTTAATCGTAAAATTTAAAATTGCCACATTTAGTTCAAATATTTTGAATCAGTATTTCGTCAGCTACAACTGGTAAAATTTTGTGTAAATATTGCTCATCATTTGAGTGAATTATGAAAGAAACAAAAAGGGGTCCCTTTTTTATGAAACACCGTGTAGTCTGTTTTCACTCCAGACCGAAGTAGACTAGAGACCAGTTAAATGCAAACCGAATGCTTATGTGTAAACAACCTGTTAAAAGTGCTGCCATTTCTAACATTGAGTGTTTTGCATGTAGTTACAGTGCTGATTATTGCATTGTTTTAACTGCTAGTTTTATAGTCGTTCATATTGACATTGCAGTTTGTTGTAGGTTAAATTAGGCTTTGGGAATCCGGGTTGTTACGTGATGATGGTTGTTCTGTGCGAGTTATAGGTGTTTTGTTTCAAGGGCATAATTCTGAATTGTAGTCATTGCGTGTACTATTTGTCCCAGCAGCCAGAATATATGCGCATGCATTGTGACAAATTGTACAGTCAGATATGGGCTACAGAAACTGTGGTATCGGTTTCTGTGTTTTATATTGTACTGCCATTGTATACTGTGGTAACGGATGGTCTTGCATTCTAGTCAGGTCAGTGTAACAGGACAGCTATCTTCTGTCTCCGATTAGCATTGATTTAGTATGCAGAGTGATCTGTGACCGCAAAATATGGGGTATAAGTAGGAGATAGTCAAGAAAAAAATAATGTAGTAAGATGAAAATGAGGTACGTTATGCAAAATATAGTTTTTTCTAAATATTTGTGTGCTTTTGCGTTAATACATAGCTGAAAACTGCCATTTTGTCCAGGAACTGCATCATCAGTATCGAAGGTTTTTTGGAAAGCAGAGAAAGTTGTGGGAATTTGGTTATAGCTTTGTAGTGGTCACGCTGCATCACGAAATAATTTAAAGTGTTTTTTGATGTTGATAACGGCTTGTTACAGCTGTGCTTTTAATGATGCGCATGAAGCCCGGCTAAGCTGCTAGTAGTAGCTATGCTGTGCTGATATCGCAACGTTGCAAAGCCCAGTGCTAACCATTAATTTTTAGAGCTGTCAAGGCGTTAATTTTTTTAATGCATTAATTAACGCATAAATTAACGCACCCAGTCCCGTCGAGATGGAGAGTAGCAGGTAAATTACCCCGGGCCCGAGACGTTTATGGGACCCGCCTGTAGAATATAGAAAGTTAGAAAAATGAAAAAAAGTTTAAAAAACACATATAATTTTTGTTTTTTAAACGTATTTAGACTATTTACTATTTAACTATTACAGTATATTTATTTTGTATATCATCTCTTGTCCGTCATAGAGTCCATCATTTTGTGATAGACTCTATTGGGTTACGCTTACGCGAATTGCTTGCTTACTGTCTTTTGTCAGTTTCGTGTGTATGTTTGTATGTCTGTCTGTCTGTCTGTTCATTTGTGATTGGTGAGTAAATAAATGTCTTGCCTACGTGTCCAGCTTGGTCGTGCCTATGTAGTTTGCCGACGTGCGGAGAACGTCATTTTGCTCATACGGCCTACTACGTCGGCGGCATGTCTCATTTGGACGTCGTGTGGCGACGTCGCGCCGACGTCCTTTGGACGTCTTGATTGGACGTGAGAAGGACGTGCGTGCGACGTCATTTGACGACGTCGCACGCACGTTCTCCTCACGTTTTCACTGGACGTCGCCGCACGACCTCCGTTTATAATAATTAATGCTATTTTGCTTAAACTCATTTGTTTTACATGTATAATTGCTGTGACGTAATCCTTCTATAATACAAGGATTACGCATGTGCGTTAATTTTTTTAACGCGCGTTAATTTTTTTAACGCGCGTTAATTTTTTTAATGCGCGTTAATTTATTAACGCGTTAATTAACACGTCAACTGTGACAGCTCTATTAATTTTGTAACCAGTCGATGCCGTTAGATATGCAAACCCATATCTGACGATGGACAGATTGACTCTGGTTATTTTTTATACCACAGTAGTGCGTACTTGTTTTTCATACGGCTCCATATTGTCACATTTGTGACTTGTCTGACAGTGAACTTATGTCATAATGTTATTCATTGCTCATTTCGGTTTGTATCGCTGTAGTCAGTAGACTGCTTCGTGACATACTTAAGTGGTTAGTACTTGTCACGGTGGCAATAGATAAATGGTCTAAATAGTTAAACGTATATTCAGCATTTTTTTCAGTTGTTTTATTTTTTTGGGATTTTAATTTGCTTGATTATAACAAGCACACTGTCTTTTTTGTTTGAGACTATTGATGGTAACAAAGCAGACATCGCTAACCAAAGGAGCTCGGATTTATCTTCCATAAAAATTTACATCTCTTAGTTGGCCAGCATTAGGTTCATAACTTGCTCGTGGATGCAGCTATGCGTGTTTGTAATTTGTTGAGAAATTGTTGTTTATGAATTAACGCTTGCAGCAGTTTATGATCGATTTTTGTTGGTAGTGTGTAAAAAGAATTTGTGCATTTTTACTATTTTTAACATTCAAATAAAACGATATTGAATGTATTAATAGTGTGTTACTTTCTTATCAGTGGAGTGCACAGTTGGTGGAATTCAACTTGACGTCAGTATTTTTATCCACTGTCGATAATTATTAGTATATGCCTAATCGTTATATTCCCCTTAATCTGCTTCAGGCAGTACTGTACTGTTTACTTTTTAATTTCATTAAAAATTAAGAGCCATTACCTGGCTTATCTGTCGTCAGTCTTAAAATTTTATCAGAAGATTCCTTCAAACATACAGAAATAAACCATGGATCTGGTTCTTGATCCAGTTTGCATCAAAAGCTATTCAAGCTAATCGATTATTATTTGAGCCACGCAAACTGCTCCAAAATGTTTTCAGAATCCATTGAATAATTTAATTTTACAGATGGACAATCTCAGACAAAAGACGTGACCTCCTTTCCTCGGCAGATGTAAAATAAGCGTGATGGGCAATGACAGTTATGCAAAACAAAACAAAACAAAATGTAACGTTTGACACTAAAGTACACTGTGTCTGGTAAAGAAGTAAACCCGTAGACATTGTACAATAGAAATGTCAAATCTGAACAAATCTAAATAAAATTTCGTGCACTTAATCCCCGATAAATTGCTGAAGTGAACACTCAACTTCATAGAAAAAAATATTATTTTTCAGCAGAGTTATTAATTGTTGAAGATCGAGATGGCCTAACTGTTACCCTGTTCTTCTCAAAAATCTTTAATAACTACCGGTACTTAATTTGTCGGCAAACACTGACAACTTGTCACAAAACATGAAAAACTTCAATCCACAGACACTACCTAGTACCTACAATTTCTTTGGTTGAATTTTTATTGAACACAATGTAAAATAGTAACACTGTCAGTAAATCAAAAATCCTTTGCTTCAGCAGCCACTAGCCAAAAACAGCAAATTGTTATCATTGTGCCCTCGGTTTCGACAGAAGCATCATGTTCTGGGATCGTAATCCTGTGCAAAACTCGATCGGTAGGATATCTTCGAATGCAACCGAGGAAACTTTACTCGGCTTCGGTTGAAATGCACTTCAGGAAAAGTGGATGATTAGGCTTTTTGAAAATCGTGTGGGTCAAGATCAGTGTCCTAATTTGGATCACTTATCTGCTGAATAGCTTCACAGTATTTTGACAAAATTACACACCACTGGTTAAAAAGTGGCTATGCTTCAAAGGTCAGTGGGCTAGTTACTGCAGTGGGCGGATGCGTCCAATTCAATGCTTGGCTGACAAAGCGATTCTTGCAATTTTTCACTATTGTGAATAACCTGATGAATGTATAAACCGTATAATAAGCGCACTAGTTATTATGTATGTTGATAGTAAATGTGAGAACAAAATTAACAGATGCAGCCATAAAAATTTGAAAGACATCATCTAGACCTATTCTATGGCACCTGACTTATTAGTTCAGGGCCTCTGGAAATTGCATGTAAACTCTTAAAATATTTTATAATAGTAAATGTTAGGCAGGTGTGCTCTTGTAACACAAATGATTCCAACTATATTGTGACATATTTCCTCTTAGCATGGTCTTCTGTCTGTCTATCTGTCACATTCTAGCACATTGCATGAACCTCTCGACAGATGTAAATGCCACATGGCAGGGACACTTGCGTCAGAATGGGGTACCTGCACCGAAAGAAAGGGGAAATCTAAGAGTCAAACCTCCCAATCAAAACATGCAATTGCAAACTGCAGCCGAATCGTCAGTCAATACAACAGGGTTCCCACGCCTCCTGGAAAGTCATGGAATTTTTTCCCTAGATTTTCCAGGACCTGGAAAGTCCTGGAAAATGAGTTAGGTTCTGGAAAGTCCTGCAATATGAAAATCCTTGTACCTATTCAAATCCTGTTCAAACTGTTATTGTTTAAATTTTAGCTAAGTATGTGTGTAATTAAGGCAACATGTAACACTAGCCCTTGATATGGTGGTTTGAACTGGTATT
>Ga0209367_1003382_pt1 | contig 21702 bp, 13 predicted proteins | sample WorMetLIZISLAND2_FD_187412 | JGI IMG/M metagenome (GOLD analysis project Ga0209367, IMG submission 187412) | Marine gutless worms symbiont microbial communities from Max Planck institute for Marine Microbiology, Germany - Olavius geniculatus... ...
CCATTGCACGCAAAAATCCGCCGAAGGGTCTGACCTGTAGGTGAGTTTCTGAAAGAAAAGGTATATGGCTACAAAAATTTTTGCGTATATTTCACCCATTTGCCGGGAAGCCCCCTTGGAGGGATTTACATGAAATTTTGCATGAGGGGTCATCTCGCCGACGTAATCAACCGTGCCAAATTTTATCTCAATCAGATCAGGGGTTTTGATTCTGTGGGGGTCGAATTTTTAGCTTTCCCATAAGAAAGAGAAGTCGCCGTTAACACAGGGCTTGAACTACCGTTCAGGCTGTGATACAGCGACTTATTGGCCAAAAATCGCAAATTTTGCCCACTCCCCTTTCATTTTGCGCCCTTGTTTGGGGTGACCCCTTCGAATTTATGGAAAAGCTTTGCGGTTCCTGAAACTAGAGTCTTCCAGGCACCCGACGGCAAAGATTTGGTGATCCTAGCTTGCACCGTTTTTGACTGATCCACCCGTGTGACAGACGGACAGACAGAATTGCGATGGCTAAGATCCGCTGAAAGCAGTAGCTGCTTTCGTGCGTAAAAAATCTAATAAAAATTAAAAAATCAATTTAAATAAAAAAATCTCATTCAAATTTTGTAAAAATCGATCCTTTCAATTTGTATTTAAAAATCGTAGTTTTTATCAACCCTGTTTTTTCCATAAATTAGAAAAGGGTCATCGGAAGCAGGGGCGTTAAATGGGAGTGGATAGGGAAAATTGGCGATTTTCAGCCAATAAGTCACCATATCTCAGAAACGGTTCGAGATAGGGCCTAGGTTACTATTAATCACTAATAGGAAGTCATACACTGGCTCTCGAGTGGCGCCAAAATCAATGACCTTGGATGACCTTGAACATTAAAATAGGGGTTTTGGGGAAATTTTTTGGCAATTTTGGGCTGCGAGACACATTTCAAGAGCGAATTGCGCCAAAAATCAATTGAAATAGACAAGGTCAGGCTGCATATGATATTTTTAGCATTAAACGTAGATTTCAGTTGTTCAAGTCACGATTTTCTACGTTCACGAAAACTTGCGGATGAGTGCATTAAACAGCATAAAAAACGTAAAGTCCTTCCCGAGCCTTACGGCCCATAGGGCGGCGCTGATCTCCATTTCCTAAGGCCCTCAGCCAGACACTAGTTTCTACACTGCAAGACCACGGATACGGGGCCAGTGTATCACGCGGTGTGCCTGTTTACGTCCCAGCAGTGAAGCCGGTACCAAATTATACTGCTTGGTGACAGAGGCACGTGTGAACAACTTGCCTAAAATGGTCGTTACCCGGCAGTGTCCTGGTGTGGAGTTGAACCTGCGCCCCTGAGTAACCTCAGGATTACAAGTCCGACACGTTACCGTTAGACTACCGAACATTAAAGAGCAGTACCCCCGTAAAAGTCATTATTTTACCGTTGTTGGCCAGTCTTTCGTGAAAACGGTTGCAGATCACCATGGGCATGCTGCCTATCACAAGCATCAGACGCATGGTTACAATGAACCACCAATAGGAATTGGTATATGCCGAGTGCAATGGTCATGTGACCGATGATGTCACGTGACCCCGAAATATTTAAGGCTTTATGTCTTTATAGCAGTGAAAGACAGGTGGATTATAATTGACCACCAACAGTAAAACATTACTTTTGTAATAAAACAGCAAATATAAATGTGCAAAACATCATAAAAAGGTGATATTATTCAGCAGCACATTGACATTTAGGTGATATCATGGTGAGTGATATCACCTTTTCAAGATTCTTGCTGTTTTCGATGTGTCAGTCATTGAGTGTTGCCGTTAACAAGTGTATAAACTGATATTTTGTTATTATTTATATGACACTTACATCAATTGCACTGTAAGTGTATTAGGTGAGAAGTAAACAAAATTTGCTACACGGAGAGCACTCCTAAGACTTAGAGGTGTGACATCATACCTCTAATGCTGCAGCTAAGTTGTCTCAAGGCTGTTTGTTTATTGCTATGCATGAAATTGAACGATTGAATTTGTGTTAGCCTAGTTTTGTAGAGAATTCTGTTGATTTTTGCAGTTGGACTCAAGTGAATGTGAAAAGGTCATCAGTGATAACTGTTCAGTAGATGGAAGTCTTACAGGTGAAGTTTCTTTGTTGCAAATTTACTTTTTGCTTTTTTTGCTGTGATATGTTCCAATGTTCCAATGCAGGGCAGGGCAGCCAATGCCGCCCCACAGGCTTAGGCCGCCATGTGGGCCCATCAGCCATCCCCAGATAGTTCCCAGCAATTATACTGGGAACTGAAAGTCATGGCAGGAATAGCAAAGAGCACAACTACCCCAGCCCACAAGACTACTGTCTATACTATTCGGCTCACCAAAGGATTTCACAGCCCCACAGGAAACCATGTGCTTGGCAAGCAGCCCAACCCAACAGCAGACCAGCCACATGAGCAGTGCAGCCACCCACCCCCGCCATGCTCCCGAGCCAAACGGGGCAAACGAGAGCCATCGCAGAGTTTCCAAGCCAGACAGGAAAACCGTAGTCTCGAACTACAGTGCGTTTGGTATCTACTGGAATCCCAATCTGACTCATCCCAGTCTGACCCATCTTCCCCACAATAGCCTCTCCAATGCTCCACCCAACACTAAGACGTGACAGGAACAGCGAGGCCACCCAGCGCACATGAGCAGTCCACAGATCAGGCGGGCACCAACCAAGCAATGACCCATGAGTGTCTGTTAAACTCTACAATGATACTACAACGTATATGTTTTCGTCATAATCGATCGTCTACCCTATTCAGCACAATCGATTTTTCAGTCGCCTTTCATTTTCAAATGGCAAAGCAAGCCTTGCCAACATTACGATTTTTCACTGCTTATATGACATGATTTATTCTGCGTGGACTGATACTAATTCTCTTCTGTTGGCATAATGAGGTTGGTGTGATTGGTGTGAACTAATGACATAGCAGATTGGTTTTACGATAAATGCAGTTTTTTTGCTAGGCATTTTGTAGGAAACGTTGATGTTGATTTTTCAGCATGTCTTAAGTACTGTGTAATGTTATTTTCCATTTGATTTTATTGTGATATTAATTTGTATTAGTTGTCATTATCTTATTAACTGATCCAAGCTGATTGAGTCTGGTATGTCTTGCCAACTGTGTTTTTATGACTTTTTACACACGACAGCAGCTACTGCTGTAGCGCATCTTAGCCATCGCAATTCTGTCTGTTCGTCCGTCCGTCACACAAGTGGATCAGTCAAAAACGGTGCAAGCTAGGATCACCAAATCTTCACCATCGGCTGCCTGGAAAACTGTAGTTTCAGGATCCATAAAGCTTTTCCATAAATTCGAAAGAGGCCACCCCGAACGAGGGTGCTAAATGAGAAGGAGGTAGAAAAATTGGCGATTTTCAGCCGATACAGCGTTAGCAGAACGAAACAGGTCACTCCCCCTGGTGAGTACAAGTAAAACACTATAGATATTTAGCCGCTGGTCGTCTGGTGCCCTCTGGCGACTGATTTTGTTTTATTGGGCTTTCAAACCTGTACCAATACTGGAATTCATGGAACTAGGCGTCAACCCCCATCGAGTCTAAATGAAACATCAATGTGAGCTTAGATTCTGTTCACACCGGGCATACATGCATCGCTGTCGCGCGTTCCCCTTTGCGTTAGCTGGGCTTTTCTTGTTGTGTACCAGTATCTGTATTTTGGGCAAGTTAAATGATCATGATGATGAATGCTTGTTTTTGTCTGTTGTACAGGTGTGAGTAAGTCCCAGTCGGTGTCCAGTGGAAGTAAAAAAGCAGAGGAAGCAGTGAAGTTCGGCCGACTGGTAGTCACAGGTCAGCTGCTTCAGATGCTGTCAAACAGTCAACGACCTCGATCCACTGCTGCTGCTGCTGGTGCTTCCTCTGACAAGAAGAAACCCATTCGTCCACTTACATGGAAGTTCCGTGATGTTTCCTTGAAGGAATCGGCTGACAGTGCTGAGAGCAAAGCTACACTACAGACGACTGCTGATGCCCCGAAGTTGCAGACAGAACAGGGAGTTGGTACAGCCGACGCATCGGTGGAAAATGTACAGCTGGACTGCGCTGGAGAGGATGCAGTGCTTGCGAGTGCCGATGCTTCCGACGTTCCAGCAGTGAATGCTACATCTCCCAACGACACCTTCTGTCCCAAGATAACAAGCATCGTTAGTCTTGAGGACACGCAGTGAAGTGAGGAGCGGAGACAGCTGCCTGCTTGTTTTACATGTGATAGTGAACTGTGTGCTCTTTCCATACATTATTACATGGTTACATTTCGGTTTTTCAGTTCAGATTATGTGTGGGTCATTTTCATCATGTCAATAATTGCTTTTTGTACTTCCATAATTTATTTTGATCCCAGTATTCTGCAGGCTGCAGCGTAGTTAATCTCTGACAGGTTTATAGCAGGTAACCAGGGAACTGCATGTAGATAAGTTGAACTTTTGTTATACATTATTACATTTCATTTCAAATTATGTATGGCCCATTTGTGTCGAGGGATTAATTGAACTCACACTTTCACAACTTGTATTGACGCCAGTATTGAAGTGAGTTTCATTGTGCAATTGAGTTGAATTAGTTGATAAGTTGGAACTTCTTGCCAGGTAACCAGTTAAACTGCATGTAGATACGTTCAGTGTAAGTTTGTACATTGTCACATTTCAGTTATGTATGGCCTCAGGTGGGCATTTTATTGGGCTAATTGCGCTTGCACTTATATAATTTATTTTGATCACAATAATACTGTACAAACTGCAGTTTTTGACAAGTTTACAGCAGGTTACCGGAAATCCTGCATTCGGATAAGTTGCGATTTGTCGTACTTCAAATTATGCATGGGTCATTTTGTCGGGTCAGTTGTACTCACTTTCATATTTTATATCGAGCTCAGTGTTATTCTGCAGGTATTTCAATTCATCTTGGACGATATGTTGAAGTGCATTCTATTGCTCGTTTGTTGCACGTTATGACGTCAGTTCAAATTATGTATGGGTGCTTTTTGTCTGTCAGTTGTACTCGTACTTTTGTAATTTATATTGACCCAGTATTGACGTTTGTTTCATTCTACAGGCGAGTTGAATGCAACTCAGACTGGTAAGTGCTGATTTGCATGTAGTTCACTCTACGTTGCACTTTTGTTATACATATCCAGTGGCGGTTTTAGGCCCGGGCCAGGGGGGGCACAGGCCCCCACTTTTGATCCACCCCCCTAGTTTTGTGGTCACCTATGATTTTTTGCAAAGTTGACACAAATATATGATTTTTTACGTTTCCAAATTTCAGAAAAGTGGGCAAATTTGCGGCTTCCATTGCTTCAGCTTCAGGGGGGCGGGCTTTGCTGAATACTGCCCCCAGACGCCCATTATAGGCTCGCGCTACCACGCTTGCCATGGGGCCGTGCCCCCGCCCTCCCCCCAGATATTGCTGTTCATAGAACACTGACATCATCATGTCAGTTGAAATTATGCCATGTTAACTGTACCATTATGCCATGTTAAATGTTAAATTTCATAATTTTACCTCAGTACTGTAATTTGTTTTGTTCTGCAACTAAATTCAACTCATGACTGATAAGTCGGAGCTTCTTAGCAGAAAATCATTTGAACTGTGCATAGAAGTTGCACTTTTGTTGTACCTTATCACATTTCTATTAAATAGCCGTATGGGGGTCATAGTTATCTGGTTAATTGTACTCGTACTGTTGTAATTTATTATTGAAACCAGTGGCATAACCAGAAATGTCAATTGGGGGGCCGCCCTTCTCTTCCCCTACTCTCCCTTGACTTTCTTTCTCCCTATCATCCCATATCCTCTCATTCCTTCCCCTTTGCTCCATTTTTCCTCTTCGCTTAGAAGTAGGATGCCTGAATTTCAGCTAAGGGACCCAGGCCCGTCGAGAGGGTGGGGTAGGGGGTAAGCTACCCCGGGCCCCGCGACGTTTGGGGGCCCGCCGAGGCTCAGAAATATAAAGTACGCCAAAATAAACCGTTTTGAAAAGAAAAATTTAAAAATTTTCTCCCAAGAGGGGCCTGCGAAAATGTTTAGGGGGCCCTGCGAGAATGTTTCCCAGTGCCCCGCTGTGGCTTGATGGGCCTGAAGGGACCTAGTGGAGTACTGTGAGCTCCCCAAGTGGGGTCTGAGGCAGAACTCCAGCCAAAATTGAATTTGGTGCATTATAGCCTTAAAATATGAGATCTGGTGGCAACAATTTTAATTATGTTCCCGAGTCCCTAGTATCTATTTTTAATTTTTTAAAAATTGTGTTCGTCCATTGAGGGGCCTGTGCCCACCTTGTCCGTGCTACTGATCGAGACCAGTTATAGTTTCGTGCTGCAGTTGAGTTGAATTCAACTCTGGCGTATAAGTTGGAGCAGATATTCAGTTGAGCTGCACGTGAATCAGTTCAAGTTGCACTTTTGTTTGCAGTTCAAGCTACAGTACAGTGTTATTGGGAATGCAAGGCCGTGGTTTGCTATGGTGCAGATTAGTTAAAGGTAAAAGTGTAGGCTGTTCAACTGACACCTGTGCAAGTATAAATCTTGACATGTCCAATGCGAAGTAAAATTGAATTACAAACGTTCATCATCGGTCCTGTTGGGCTGTTAAGAAACCCAAGAGTTTGACTGAATTTTAATCCATTAAAATTATTTTTTTGAAGATTGCTGGCTTAATCGTTAATTTCCAAAGCCCGTTTTAAAACATTTTTGAAAAACTTTATGGTAACATGTAAAATAAAACAGAAGACACTTGCACAACATTTTTGCAAATGTTTTTTTTTGTTTTAATTGTAGCCACAACCTAAGTTATGGGAACTATTCCTGTGATTGCTTTCTGTATAAAATTATGACACTTGGCAGTGCATGTTAATGGTTATTTGCTGAACAATTAAGAGTTGTGCATAAAACTAGAAAACTGGAGCCAAGTTGTTGTATTTGTTGCTATGCCAATGTTGGAAATCCAAACAGTGAAAGTACAATATGTATGTGACTAGTGAATGTCATCTTAAGGACGTTCATCATAAACCAGTAAACACCAAAGACTAACTTATATATTTAGCACAGAGGACTGCAGTTTTTCTGTAATATGGCATAAACCTGATTTATAAAAAAACTGATTCTAGGATGCAATATCCGATAGATGTCGGGTTTCCCGTTTATAGTGTTTGATTTTTATAGAAGAGTTAGTGAAATTCAACATGCTGTTTCAGTTGCTAGTGTTGATACAAAAGAGCACTTTATACACACTAGCAAGGTAGTCTTCACTGTATTGCTGAATCATGGGTCCCATATCAATGCTTATCTAGATACAAAAGTAATAGGTTTTCTCATGCTCTGCTTTGCAATTTTTTTTCTGGTCAGATACCTGAAGTCCAAAGCACAGAAACACTACTGAAACAGCACTGAAAACAAAATAAAAACAATACAGTTATTTCTGTGTATTCTGAATACGCAAATAACCACTGGTGCACGGAATAAAACAAACAACTAAAATACCTTAAACCATGATGTAACAAACTGGACATCCAACAGCATTTAACACACTGTCCTGCAACATAATAATAGCGGCATATTGTCGTCATGCTAAAAATGCATAACACAAAAAAGCATCCTGCTGTCTGAGCCAGCGACATAAAATATCATACAGATATAACTGCCATCTTACAGAATTCTGCAATTTACATGAATAATAATTACACATAACGGTGCAGTGACAAAAATGGTGTGAAACAATGCCAGAATGTGTAGTAAACATTACTGTCTGCCAGTATTTCAGAAAATATATGCAACTAGTTCAACATGAAACCAAAGTAGCTTAACAATATGCAATTACAGTACTGCAAAAATACAGTGAAAATGAAAAACAAAATTCTTTGTTTGTGGTCAAGTCCCTTGCTAATTAAATGCACAAGTAATCGTTACAAGTGGAATATTCTCACACAAAGTCTAAACACATCCATCACAGTACTCTGCAACATACTGCAGTTGATATAGTGTTATCGTAATGCATAGCCAAAACAACTAGTACAATCCACGTTGCAAAAAGCTTCCGTCCATGTGATATAAATGTTAAGATAATAAGAAACTGTCACAATACACTAACTCAATGGTGGACAATGTTCAGCCTTTGGGGCACATTTGGACCGCAACAGACGTTAATTCTGTCATCTGGCATTCTGGCCCAAGCATCTAAGGGAAATGCAAAAATTATCATGATGAAACTCTATACCATGCAAGGTACTCATTTACTGCTGTTGGTTTTTGGACTTGGTGTAACTGGTGTCATTCGTACTTTTAACTTGTGCAGGAACGTATCGTTGAGCTCTCGTGGTCTGCTGACTTCCATCATTGATGCTGATAGCATTTTGTATCGGTCTGGACTGCGGACACTCCCAGACCGTGTGCCCATGTCTCTTGTGCACCACTGCACTAAATGAAACACAAATAGTGACAGCCGTAGCGAGATCATCAACAAAACAGATCCACTAAAAACCCATCACTAACACAGATGACAGGCAGTTTTCATGGCACACGGTAAAATTTGCAGGACGGGTAGGATCAGTGGGGCAGATCTAAATAGCCGCAGAAAACGTGGAGTGGATCTGCAGTAAGGAAATAACCCTAATCATACCCCTAGCACTGACCCTAAACCAAACCTAGTGCTGGAAAAGAGATCCACAGATCAGACCTGCCCCACAAATTGTACAGACTCGTTTTCATGGCCATGGAGATGTGTCACACAGTATTGATTACTTGCAAAATGGTTAACTGAGCATACAACAAGCTGCCTGTATGCAACACAAAATGATAACACAGCAGCGGTACAGAATCCCCACGGTGTTCAACTTCAAAGAGAAAAACACCAAAAAATTCAACACAAATTGCAAATTATTCGTTTACTATTTTTCTAGTTTTTAGCCTCGTTTTAAGCGGCAAATACCTCTTGATTTCACGCAACAACACCTAACTGAGCTTGATGAAAGATATAAAACCATATATGTCCGATGCTTTTCATCATTAATGATAACAGCAGTGACTTCAACACGATGGTCCATGGCTCAAAAATTCATGCACCACTGCAACAAAGTATTCCATTAAATGTAACACGGCAAGGTGAAATGAAGACACCGGTATGTAATACGTACTGTGGACCACCACCTTAACACGTAACGCTCCAAGCTAGTCACAAGTTTTAGTGCACACCGAGCCCAACTGGCAATCACCCAGAGTCTGTACAGCCGAAAGTCCTGGAATTTAAATGTTAAAATTTCCACAGATGAAAGTCCTGGGAAAAAATTATGGAGGCCTTGAGTTTTACCCAGGTTAACTGTTTGATCAGTCAGCAGCCAAGTGAAAGCACTATCTCTGTCCTAAGTCCACTAACATGTAGAACACCTTAAGCCAATGCCATACAATCAATAATATCAGCCATGTTTACCGGCTTTGTCGGCTGATGTGTTCAGCCAACTAAGGCTGCATTCACATGAACACTAGTACGAGTCCAGCACTGTACGGGTTCCTGTATCCGAGTTCCAGCAAACACGAGTTTGAGTGTATTTCAATGGCAGCCGTTTGCATGCATACAAGTACGGGTTACCTGTAAATTTCACTCGTACAAGTAGTTTCTGTGCAGGTCATGTTTTTATCCAACCCATATGAAGTAAACTGCCCATAAATAGCACTAATATAATTTATAAAAGCCGTGGCACATATTTGACGTCAGAACTGACATCATTGTAAAACTGTTCATAGTTAGATGTGCGTGGTTAGTAAAATTATCAGCGATGTGATGGAATATTGTTGTTCTAACGGCGAAGCATTTCCTCGATTCGATTTCATTTAATATGGCCGACACACGTTAAGTTATGTGCTTGTGCAAGTGACTGTGAACGTTTCACTCGTATGAATGAAGCTTCTACACGCCGTAAACGGAAAACCGGACTCGTACTCGTGTCTGTGTGAACGCAGCCTAAAACATGCCCACAAAAAACGGCCACTTTATCAGAAAAACTGCCTATTTGTCTGGAGAAACCTGGAGTTTGCTATTTGGGGACCTGAAAAGTACCAGAAAACAGTTTCTACAAGTGCATACAAACTCCAAACTACTGACAATAAATGATACACTATTCCACAATGGCAACCAGACAATCCTTGAATAATTATTCAGAATGCCTAACCATGAATTTTAAACCAAAAGTCAAAATACACGTAGGCCTATGCATGCAGCTAATCATATATTAGGTTAGCTCAGACACGATTCAACAGACACATTGTATATATTCTCAAATCAGAGTACACTACATGTCTGACTAATGTTTTAACAGAATGAATGTTGCACAAACACAAACCTATCTTTGAAGTAAAACTACATCTGCTTATGACCATAGTACGATATTACAGTATCCCACAATTGACCAGAAGCCAAAATGTTGCTGCATAAACAACACGAATAACTACATAAATCTGCAAGAACAAAACGACCACTGGAATACAATGACAATGGCTTTATAAATCACACAAACCACAAAAAACTGTTATTGTGACTAATATGTGTATATTGCTGCTGACATTAATAATAACAGGGTGGCCAATCCTAAGCACTGGGAAATTCCCTGGCATTTCCACGATGCATCACAGCAACCTAGACAAATGTGGCAATTGCCCATGTCATGGATAATGGTATAACCCAATGCAATGCAATATGACGGAAAATGAACCACAACAAATATTATAACAGTAAGTGCTAATAAACATTGCTGTGGCCTCAAACAAGAGGATATTATAGTACAATATTTGTGCCAAACATGGTTTTGCCTGAGAAGATTCCCCCCCCAAATGATCAAGTTTCCACATAGGTGGTCAGTGGTCACCCTGGAATAATGCTAATACATAAGATGTAACATATACTTTATTACAGAAACCACAGCCGCTTTTGACTTCTGTATAACTGTCAATTTTCTTGAGTACTGTGGACTGCAGAAACCAAAATATTTAATATCAATATCATTAACCAAATAGTCAGCGGAAACATGAAAGGTAACCATTATCAGGTTGGAGTTTTAGACCAGGACTTGTTCTTAAATATAGCAGTATTTTGTATTATAATGAGACAGATCACCGATTACCATGACATTTAAGCAATTGCATAACATAGTATAACAGTTCTGTATCTAATACAAAAGTGCACAAACTATCACTACTTTATATATGCCATGAGCACGAGACATGTACATAAGTTCCAAAATATGCAACTCATAGTATTCACAGCTGAATTCATCACATCAATAAAACTGCTGTCATGCTTATGTATTATGTCTGTACACAAATTACAACTGAATCAGTCACATAATAAAAAGTCACTTTGCTCTGCAGTGGTCAAGAGAACAACATTCAGTAAAGAGTCCAGGCAATGACAATGTAAACGTACATCTACAGGGTGGGCCAATAAAAAACGTGGCACTTTACTTTTGTCCATATCTTCGCCAATTATTCACCGATTTTCAAAATTCTTTCACTGGCACACTCTGCGGACAAGTGGTTATTATATATCCCACCACACTGTAAATGCATCTCTACACTACCTTGTGAAATATACATGAAATATGCATATATAGCCATAATAACAAGCATTTTGGTAAAATTAAAAAAACACTAGACCAACACTGTGGTGATTGATCTGTATGACACTTGACTGTGTGGGTCTAACAGAGTCTAGTGTCATACAGATCATGCAACGTTGGTCTGAATTTTTTTCTCATTTACCTAAATCTTTCTTATTATTGTTAGTTTTTCTTACATTTATATTCCACAAAGTAGTGTAGAGATGCAGTAACAGTCTAGTTGGATATATAATAATCGGTTAATCACATCAATGCAAACTGTCTGCAGAATGTGCCAGTCACAGAATTTTGAAAATCGGTTAATATTTGGCGATTATATAGACAAAAGCAAAGTGCCACATTTTTATTGGCCCACGATGTACAAGGGTGACGTAAAACTTGTGCCTATAAAGGATAGAAGATTAAAGGGTGTGTGTATAGTTCTCCATCTCAGAGCTACGAAGCCTCAGCTGCATCACCTGCCATGTGGGATCACAAATGCTATCTGTCATCCGACACAGGCGAATGTGTCCCATCAGGCTTGTAGTCCCTGTATTCAATTTATCTACTCTGGAGGGATGGAAGGCTGAGTTGACCTGGATGGTTTGTTATAATCAAGATGGTTTACCTGTCAAAAGACCCATCCAGGTACTAACTGGGCCTGGCGTGGAGCAACTACGTTGATTGGACACAGTGTTAACCAGTAACCACTCGTGCTAGACCACGCCATCACCCATGCCCATGCCTAACAATTCATGATTAATCACCTGCTTGGTCCTGTACGCAGGTGTACTGAGTTGTGGCTGGCATGGACTCTGAAATCAGGGAAGCGTTACCACAATCTAAGCTGTGCTGTGACGGTGTATCGTCACTACTGGATGGCAATGACAAGGACGCTTCAAGCGGCACGTCCGTTGTTGTCCGTGCCACTATAAAGCAAGAGTCTTGTGCCGCAAGGACAGTGTCAGAAGGAAGCTCATCAGTTGTGCATTGTAGTGAGTTAAGCCGAGTCTCACTGTCACATTCACTGGCAGTGCAGTCGGTAACAGCAGATGGACAACTCTCCTGTGATGATGCTTGGACCATGCCACACCCATCAACAGCGCTGTCTATCTCACGCAGATTGACATTGGTATTATCCTTGTCAGGTGGACAAACCGAATCGTTAAACTGATCACTGACTGTGCTTGTTTCTGCAGCTGTATGTTCAGATGCAGTACAGCTAACTGGTGTTGTATCAACCATAGACTGCTGTGCATATAAACTAGAACAAGCTTGGACCACTTTTTCGTCCGTGCCTTTGTCACAGTAACTATCAAAAACTTCATCATCGTCAGCATTCTCTTTATAAACATCGTTCTCAATCTCAGTGATACCGATAAGTGCCAACTGCAAACTGAGTCCGGATATCTCTTGCTGAAACTGTGACCCGGCAGTAACTTGGTCGGCACAAGAGACCGGTTCAGCAGGACTTGTTATCACAGATGATTCCAGACTATCAGATGATGCCGTCGGTACAGCAGGGACAGGCTGTGTAGCAGCACTGGGTGGCAAAACGACATCAACAACTGGAGGCTTGTCAGCTGCATTGACATCAGTAGATACAGCCTTGTTCACAATATGTACACGACCGACATCATCCACATGCCGGTCCTCATGATGATTGACCTCTTCGCTTGCCAACTTGCTGTAGACAACGACCGGCGGAGCTGCACTGGACGGAAGGACAGTTTTACTGACGGTAAACTTACGCCTCACGCTCGCTGCAAACTTGCTCGTCTTCACTGCTGATGATGACTGCGCTGCTGGCATCAGTTTCTCGTAAGATGATGCGGACGGCCCAGAAGCTGTTTCAGTTTCTATGGAGATGGAAGCTACCACACCATGACTTTGATGTACACTGCCCAAAGTCTGTGGTGTAATATTCTCCAGTTTGGCATCGGAAACCAGCTGCTGCTTGTCGGAACTGATTACTTCCGCAACCTGTGCTTCTACGGCGTCATGCGGCAGCATACTGAAATTAATTGGAACATACGCCGGCGACTCCAGAGTTTCGCTCCGAGCAGTTATTACAGAATTGGACAGATTCAATGTAGGTCGCTCACAAGGTGCTGAAGTACTGGCAGAATTACTATCAGCTGTACTGACAATGGTGCTGCTGGCATCCAGTGGTTGACTGTCAGGCTGAGTTGTGGGAACCGATGTATTCACTGCACTGTTACTGTTGACGTTCTGTGAGGGTGACAGCCCTGCCAGTATTGCCAGGTTGCGTGCACTGAAGGTTGCTATTTCACTCAGAAGCCGCCGTTGCTGTTCAGCATAATCACGTATGCCCTACAAACCAGCATATCAACATTAAAAACTAAAGATGCACTGACACAGCAATGACTGTTTATTGGTCGACCAATTATCAGCAATAGGTCGCTTACCAACTGTTGCACAAAGTTGCAAAATGCACCTGCCGTAAAATTCGCTAATGCTGAAACTTTGAATCCGAAACCAGAAAATACTTGAAACCAAAAAGTGTTCACTCAGTTGCATTTATTTGACTGCTGTTGACTAGTGTAGTCATCAACCAGTAAATGTTGAATGTTTTTTTACACTGCATTCTCGTATGTTGCACTTTAGTTCATTATCAGTAGAATGACAGAAAATCGGCAGATGTGCCAGTTACAAAATAAAGCAGGAGCACTGTTCTTGAAACATCTTTAAAGAATGCTTGCTGGCACTGCTGAAAATCTGTAGAGATTATGAGGCAAGGCAAGACGATTTTCTCACTTTCTTATAATAGAATACAGTTTAACATTACACCTGACAGTTTTTCGATTATGATATATTTATGTCGGAATTCAAACACTAAGCTATAAGAGGGTCATTTAAAAAGTTTGTAGACTGACACAGTTAGGCAAACAACATTTGGGCCATAATTTGCCACTTTTCAACATGGTCTTTTGCAACTGAAACACACTTGGTCAGCATTTCTCCAAGGCTCAGATTCAACTGTAAACAAACTGTGACCTTATTCTTCTAGCCAGCAATTTGCCATGCACGTTATGAAGGCATTCAATAAGTTTGTAGTCTGATAGAGATAGACACAAAGTATATATGTCAATGACCCATCTAGCGTTGCAGTATTTCACAACTTGTTATTGAGCTATAATTAGATATCACGAAAGGAGATATATTTGCTGATGACTGGGACACAGGCTGGAGGGCAAATTACTGGTTGGAAAACCAATGTAAAATGTTATTCTTCGACAAAATCCAAGCGTTAGGGAGACACTGGAATAAGTGCATTTTAGTTGCAAACTAGAAATATGTTCTGTCCCATTACCACGCTATAGAGCCTAGCAGCTGCATTTCAGCATTTGACACTCTTGTGGGCCTACAGTTACCACAGTGCAAGGGAGAAGGCCAGCATACAACTAGTGTAGCGTAAATGTTTGTACAATTGTGGTGTCGGCGATCTGCAAGTGTTAAGGACACGTTTATCAACTACTGTAAAATCGCAACTATAATACGCATCTGCGCATATATAATACACACCCCTACTTCACAGTTATGGCACATTGGAAAATGTTGTAATCCTATGTATAATATGCATCTCATATATCACAGCTGTCATGATGGCTGGTGGCAGAGCTGCTTGCTGTTTTCGATGAGTAAAACAGACTATGAAATGGCATGCGTCATCATCATTATACATCACTGTCATCCCGCGTCGTCGTTGTGCATCATCGTTTTCGTATGTCATTGTCGCATGACGTCATCGTGCATCGTCGTCGTCACGCTTCGCGTCTTTGACGAATTACACGTCATCATGCTTCGTTGTGCGTTGTTGCGTGTCGTCGTCATTGTGCGTTTTCGTAGTCGATGTCATGCGTAATTTTTGAATCCTATTAACGGCAGTGTCATAGCTTGGCGCCCAAACGTTCTGCTCCGTGTTGAAATACAAGCCGTTGATTTTGTCGGATGCTGGGCTATAAACTGACAGGCTGTTGCAGTATCAAGTTAGCCTACATCATTCTGTCATTTGTTGACCGGCTCCTATCGGACAGTCGTTACAATGAATGCACAACGTCTGAAAAAAACTGAAAAAGTACTCTTATGTACAATACGCACCACGATCTTTAAAACAGGTTTAAGGGTAAAATAGTGCGTATTATATGCGAGATTTTACAGTATATAAAAGTTCAACAGCACAAAGAAATGCTATCGAATTTGTGTTAACAACCTAAAAAGTAGGCATAAAAATGTAAAATAACAACACTCGCAGTAGCTTAACAAATTTAATTAAAAAAATAATGATGCATACACAGGTAGTGACACCTAGCGAACACAAATATAATTTTTTTTAAATGGATGCATCTAGGCCTGTCTAACATAGTTTAGTTTCACGAATTTGTGACATTTTGTTATCTTTTTCTCACATGTGTAAATTAAATACTGTAACAAATAATAATTCAGCTGTTTTGTTGAAATAATGTGCACAGAAGCGACCTTGTCGCAAAATGTTAATCTTTTGTGGCACCGCTGTAATTAACAAGCTTATTTCAACTGAAAATGCAGTGATCACAATTTTGAAGGCTGAAGCTCAAATTGGGGGATTAAATTATTTTCTTCTTTGTGCCTATAGTGGCTGCTGAGACATGCTTATTGAGCTACTAAATGCCACTATAAGCCCACAGGATTTTCTACTGTGGTACAAGAACCTTATCATTGAAAATGCATTACGGGGGTTAAAAATTAAAGTAGAATAGGGGAAGGAGTTATCAGATTTTTATCCCAAACAAATTCAATCTTATGTTTCGAGCCCCGAATCACTGTGCAAAATTTCATCAAAATTGCAGCCGATAGGATTGTTTACAGACAGAGTGACAGAATGTCAAAAGCAATTTCATAATCTGTTCCATGCTATGCCATAGCAATGGGACCGATAAAAAGTATGTTAAAAAGTAGCAAAATATGATGCCTAAAATTGTCGGTCTACAAACTTCTTGAATGACCCTCATATAGAAGACATGATTATGATGCTACTCACTGCTTCCTTCTTTGGTTCGCTGTCAAGATCAATGCGTGTAACTGACTGGTTGACTTTGAGTGACAGCACGAGCGCCATGAGACCACCAGTGCGGATGTAATTACCACGTAAGTCAAGTCGGATTAACTTTATCGTCTCGGCAATAAACTCCGCCAATGCAACGGCACCTAACAACAAACACATCACCTGTGTGCAGTGGTACTATAGTACATATGGCACCGTATTAAGTATACCACCTTCACTCTAGTCTGCCGCATGCCAAAGATTTCTGGTGCTGCAGTATGTTGCTACACCACATGCCGGAAATAACTGACAGTACGCCTATAAAGAACGCATTGATACCTGGCGCTAGGAATATTTTATGTTCGATGCAATGTTTATCTTGGCGAACGTTTGGCATGTTTTGGGACTTTTGGGAGTGGCAAAGGGAATTTTCATGAGTTCACTGCTAAGCGGTTAACATACATCAGTTGCGCACAATCTTTTTAAGCCATGGTCAAGATCAGTGCAAAATTTGATTATCATTAAAGACAAAACAACAGCAGATATATATTTGGATTATATATTTTACCGAGCTCAGTGGTGCATTCCCGCCTGAAACTGGAGGTATATGCCACTTGAAACAAGTCCAAAAACAAGTAAGACAGTAAACCTGTAAGGCATATAACTTCAATTTCACATTTTTGCATTTTTCTCTGGGATGTCATAAGCCAGACAACAAATTCTTAACATATTAAATTTTTCAGTTTCACTGACAAAATTGTTAATTAAATCTTTTCCTGTATTATCAAACCATCATATTCAATATAAATAAACGTTAATGCTTGCTTAATCAAAGTTAGTTTTACGAACGTCGGAATATAGCACAAGTGTATCATTCACCTTCACAGGAGAGTTTGGCCGACTGTAAGCCGATGCGAAGAAGTGATTTGTTCTGTAGCAAGCCGTCCTTCAGCCGATGAATACCTTCATTTGTGATGTTGTTATGACCCAAATTGATGGTCTCCAGTGACTTCATGACAGTCTACATCAAATCACTCCAGACTCTTATCACGCAACCATCCTAAGATCCACTATGGAACTAGTCTATCCATCTGTTTGTCCTATATGGGCTGGGTTCCAAAGTCAAAAACACAAGAAATTTAAGCTAATGCTCACGAGATGCGCAAAAGCCTACAGCAGCAGTTCATGTTCGCAAACTGTCAGTCTATTTCTAGCCATTTCGTCGCAGTTCATTCTTGGAGTGTGCGTTGCAGCCGAAGATCGCAAAAATCAATAAAAACCCCTTATTTTGGAAGTTCAGGTCTTTTAAAGTCATCGATGTTGATACGACTGAAAAGCTGGTCACTAGCGCTTGTTGTGATAGGCAGCATGCCCATGCCTATCTGCAACCGTTTTCATGAAAGACTGGCCAACAATGGTAAAGTAACGACTTTTACGGGCGTACCACACTTTGATGCCCTAGTGCGCAGGTTTCCTGGAACCTAGAAAATTGAGAAATCTATGTTTGATGCTGAAAATTTCATACACAGCTTTCCATGTTTATCTCAATTGATTTCGGTGCAATTCACTCTTGAAATGTGTCACGCAGCCCGAAATCGCCAAAAAATCCATAAAAACCCCTATTTGGCATTCAAGGTCATCCAAGATCATTGAATTCGGTGGCAATCGAGAGCCAGTATACGACTTCCTATTAGTGATTAATAGCAACCTAGACCCTATCTCGCACCGTTATTGAGATACTGCGACTTATTAGCTAAAAATCGCAAATTTTTTCCACCCCCCAATTAGCAAACAATGCAGTCAATTAATAATGACCCAGACTGATAGAGAAAGACTATTAGCTTTTGAAATGTGGGTCTGCAGGAGAATAGAGAAGATCAGCTGGATGGACAGAGCAATGAATGAATAAATTCTACAGAAATCGAGAAATGCAGGAAAATGGGAGTATCTTCAGTGGAGCGCAGAGTGCAAGCAAACTCGGATGGATAGGACACATCTTGCAACATGACTCGCTTGGTGTTACGAGAAAAAATGAGAAAACATTTGGCAAAGCAACAGGAGGATGAACGTGCCTACAAATGCTACGCAACATCACAAAGATTGTGTGAATATGAAAACAGAAGCAGGAGATAGAAGCAGCTGCAGATGGGATCATCACAAACCTGCCATTTGGTAAAAAATTGAAAGAAAAGACAAGACTTCACTTCTCAGATCTATGACAACAACTGAGAACAATCAGCCAAAGAAACAAACCAGTGCTCGACTGAGTGCCATCATTGACTCGTACGTAATCTGATTGTTCCAGACGACCAGCGTATTGAGAGCCGACCGAGAGCCCTGCTCAGATGCTCCATCACAGATATGCGCCAGACCTACGTCCTAAACACACAATTCCATCGTTTTTAAAACAGTTCATACTACTCTGCAGAATTCATTTTCCCTAATTGTTCCCCGACTTTCCAGGACAAAATGAATAGTTTTCCCGAACTAATCTGTTCACGTAAAATACCAATGTTGATTTTCAATCGCTTCCAATCACACCAGAAACAAGGGCAGCAGAACAAATTTAAAAGTGGAGGTACAAATAATTTGCAAGCGAAGCAAGCAGAAAAAATTTTGAACTGTTGTATGCAGTCTGCGTACAAGAGTTCAAAATTTTTTCTGCATCTTTGTAAACTTTTGCACCCTGGTACTTTAACTTTCCCTGACTTTCCCTAACCATAGGAACCATGGTTTCATGTGAGTAAGTAAGTGCAGGTGCAAGTTTAAAAAAGTCACAATGTGCCACAGCTTCAGACAAAAAAAAAACAAAACATCTCCGGTAATTGTCTTACATGTTTAAAACTGGTGTTCCAAGCTCAACCAACAGATTACTCAGATTATTTATCATGTGCAAATATTAACTAGAAAGTAATGTTATTTAGAAACGTAAAAATATGGTAGAATACTAAAATTAAGCATAGCACAAAAGCTCACTGCACACAGAAATGACAAGGAAAAAAAATAAAAAAACAGTGCACCATTAAAAGTCGAGAATAAAAAAGTTCCTAAATCTGCCTCAGAGATTACTACCATCACTACTAATATTTTCACAATTAATTAATTAATTCACAATTCACATTCAATAGCTAATTTTTGGAGAACCATTGGAGATACTACAGTTTAGGATTCATTCGTACAACATACGTATGACTTGAAAAAAAATATAAAAAAAATATCTGATGCAGTTGCATAACAGCCAAGAAACAGTTTCACCATGGCTCACCTGCAGAAGATTGTTTCGAAGGTCAAGCAGGGACAAAGTGCTGTTTGTTTTAAGCAAACTTCCAAGCTGCACCCCGTCGGATGGCGTCAGCTTATTGTCCGCAACAAACAGTTCTTTCAGTGTCTCGTTGAATTTGATGGCAGCAACTACAGTTTAACAGACGACCACATAATTACACTCGAGTTCATCACAATAGAAAAGACTATAGCTTTGGTAAAATAATGTGTCAAGTACCTGCGAATCTAGAAGCAGTATGAGAGTGCAAGATGTCTGCTTTATTTCACTAATGGCATTGCGGTAACCTGGATTGCCGAGAAATCTAATCAACTGGTCTTTGAGCTATGCCCCTCTCCTCGAAAAAAAATTTGAGAACTTCATCAAAATACGGATGAGCAACAGACAAAAGAAATGCACAATGTTAATAGGCCAAAAAACACATTAGGACCATGCAAAAAACTAGACATAGAAACCATACTGTACAAAGAGGTGCACCACCCCTGCCCAATAGGCTGAATCCAGCCTGTGATCCAGACTTTTTTTGGTGGCTTAAAATGTCTTCTGGTGACTAATTTTTGGTGTTTTTCTCTTAAAAGATTAATTTAAATTTTTTGGACCACCCTGTATATATCGACAGCAGCACTACATACCAAGCAGCATGAGTGGACGGCCGGACAAAAAGCTGTTTTCTAGATGAAGAATACGGACATAGGAGCCGAGTCGAAGAGAACGACCGATCATTGTCATTGCAGGGTCATTAAAACTACACCCCCGTGCTTCCAGCATCTCCAGGCATGCAGACTTCAAGCACACACATTACGAACACAAATGGTCTTTGTACAGATCAACAATTCAATCACTCAAATTAATCGATTAATCAAAACAAACTAATATAGTATCATCATATGTCGTAAATGAATCAGATGCACATAATGGCAGAGGCTAGACTGAGTGTTCATGTTTACCATAAACAATGTCAAACAGTTCAGTCTCTGAATTATGCTAAAAGTGAGAAGCTCAGCAAATGTACAATTATATGTCAGAGTGTTCCAGACTGAAAGAAGACAGCTATCACAATTTTTCAGTAATACTTTGTTTATGCAACAAACAAAAAAGCTAAAAGTATGAACAGATATTAGATAACTGACAGAGAAAGCCACTCAGCTTGAACATACAAAAGTCAACGGCTGCAAAAATGACATATGTGTTCTTTTCTTTTTCTAAGTCTAATCTGTACAGTGCAGTAAAAAAATGCCAAGCTGAAACATCTAAGAGAGAAAATTTGCAGAAGCAGCACATGCAGACCTTTTTGATAAACCGAGCACATGCTTGCCAGCCTCGAATGCCGAGGTTCTTGTTGTATGAGATGTTGAGTCGCTCACAGGACTCGTAGTAGTCCAGCAAGTCAAACACAGTCACGGCCGTCTGTTCATTACAACCATGTATTGTGTAATACGAGGGTCATCCCAAAAGTTCCGGCCTCAACATGTTAGACAAGGATATTTTCCACAATCTATACATCAGTGAAACATACATCCTTTACGAACTCTAATGAGTCGGTTGCGGATATGATGTCGTTGTAATTTATGACGTCACAGAGCATTAAACAGAAGCAATTTCCAGCGTCAATAAAAAGGCTTGAGTCATTCATCATCATGGATAGCGGACACAATCATTATCAGATTTCAGATTTCAAAACAGATAATAGTCACTGGGGGTAAGGTCGTTGCTGTATGCAGGGTGGTCTTGGTGTAAAAGTCTCTAGTCATGAAC
>Ga0209367_1003385_pt1 | contig 21695 bp, 21 predicted proteins | sample WorMetLIZISLAND2_FD_187412 | JGI IMG/M metagenome (GOLD analysis project Ga0209367, IMG submission 187412) | Marine gutless worms symbiont microbial communities from Max Planck institute for Marine Microbiology, Germany - Olavius geniculatus... ...
GTGTATGATGTCAGAATGAATACTATCAGCCAAATGTAGACGGCGTATAAGGCTGTAATGAGCTGTAGTTTGCTAATTTCAGTTGCTTGCAAATTGCGATAAACATATAATGGCTCATGTCTACAGCACTGCAGTTGCAATTCTTCATGGTGCAAGCCGTTTTATTATTCAGTGATAATTAGCAAAATAAAGTGCAAAAACCCACAATATCACAAATAGAAAGCGCTTACCATGGTGCAAGTTAATTAATTTGTATAACTTTTTTTATTGTCAATGTATTTCACCATGCGTCACGGAAAACGTCTTGGTGAGACCTTGAAGCTCCCGAGACTCTCAAGAGTCTCGGGAGCTTCAAGGTCTCAGCCAGCATGTTGGAAACTGCAACATCTCGGTCTCGGAGACATGGGTCTCGAGTCTCGTCGTGGTCTCGACTCAGAAGGTCTCATGCACATCCCTGTCACAATGCACTCATAAAATATAGCTACATAATGTACAAAATATACAACACTGTACAACAGTTATTCTTGTCACTAAGCTGACACTAAAGGCATGATTTCGGCATGTCAAACATGTCTAACAGCGTAAAAGTTTTAAACTTCCCATTCATCAGTGGGTGGTTGACTTGTTTTGTGAACAGCCAACAGCCGTCCAATATCACGAATGTTTACGAAATGCTAATTATGCAGCCAGGCCACGCTTACGCTAAGCTCCATTGGCTCCCAACTAGTAACTCTAGAATTTCCTGTCATCGTGATGTTCTAAGCAGAAAAGCGTAAACAGCTACTACTCTCGGTTGACTTCTTTGTCAAACAATGTTCGTCGGTTAGCTTAAACAGCTTTCCATAATCACGAATTTTTGTTCAACGGTACACATGCATGGCCTACATGTTTGACCTACCAAAATCACACCTTTAAATCACTACGCTATGTTTTCACAGTCATGTTTGGCCACTAAGTTGGTAAAGCATGCTAGTGCTTAGAATTTCGGTATGTTTGGTGTTTCAATGACTGCCACATTCACACTTTGACACCAGCAAAACACAGAGCAAGTTGCTAGTAGACTTTGCTGTCGAGTTTCCTGGGCCCAGGTCGTGGTCGGCTGGGGGTGGGCTTTGCAGGACTGCGGGAGTGGAGCGTGTCAGCCAGCAGCCGGCCAGCACTGCAGTAGCCGGACCTAAACTCGTCACTCAGCCCACCCACGATGTCATCAAGTGCCGGCATCATCATCATTCCTCCCGGCGCTGAGGAGTTTGCCTGCATTGCCAGTATGAGCTTCTCGAGCCGAGAGATGATCTCGTAGTCGGGAACTGTGTGAGAGCCGGTGTCCACGGCCAACATGCGAGCTATCACTCGGCGTAGATCCTGCAGCTGAAACAGCATCCATACAGCCACGTGATAATAGCACACGAGTGATGTCATAGCTACTTGGATTAGTGCAGGCAGCCAGGGGCTTCTGGTTGGCAAACCTGCTATCAACAGACAATAATACAATCATACGTAAACAAACTCTTTACAGGCCTGAGGCCAGACTTCTATGAAGGGGCTTCAATTCCCCCAAATCAGGAATCAAAGGTATAAGGATACCTGGCAGGTGCAGCTTGCACGCAGTGAAAAACAGCGGGAGGTTATTTTGTTGAAAGTGCAAATCTGATTAACAAAACTTCCCCTTAGAGAGAAGGAGCCCAAAAAGGGAAGGGAATTTGAGCCCAAAAATGGGGGAACTTGAGCCCGATTTTCATTCCTGATTTGGGGGATAGAAGCCACTGCAAGTAGCTTCCATTCAGGCACTGCTGGATAAACACGTAACTGGATTTAGGTCCCCTTATCAAGTGAGTACATGTATTTATATCTGACAAAGTACAAGAAATACATTACATAACTGACTACAATAGCAAGACAACTGTATCGTGTGTTTGTTGCTTTTCAGCAACCAGACAAAAAGCCTAGATTATACAACATCAATTAATCATTTAATTGACGTAGACGATTGTGTTTTGCATAGCAATATAGACCATATCTGCCAAGATCAATGCAAATACAGGTCTGCAAATTATTTCCTCTAAAGTAATCATGGGCGCCTGTGCAGCAGACTACCCACAATGGCATATTGGACACTATTTTAATGCTTTAATGACCATTTTACACGAAAACATGGGTTAGCCAGATATGCCCGTGATTTTCAGCCTGATTATGTGGATATACAGCAAAAGTTGTACAAAGAAGCCGGATGGCTTTCCTGATGCCCAACCAGCTGCATCTTAGCACTGAACAACTCGCTGTTATCGTGACAGTTACACCGATAATTACCAGGGATGTTAATATTTGGCTTCATCTTTGTAGTATCTGGTTTCAGCCTCATGCTCAGCTGGCCTCATTAACACCCATCATAATTACCTGACGCTCACGGCGGTTAGAGTCGTCGAGCGCCAGTCGAAGTTGTTTCACGTCGCCAGTGAGCCGTGACGCAGCTTCGACCGCTGCCGAGTCTCTTGCATCTCGCTGCTGTGTCAGCGCCTCGACTGTCTGCTCCAGTTCTGTCGTCTTGACTGCTTGGCGGTCACGCGACGACTGCAGTTGATCTAGCTTTGCCGTGAGCTTCGCCAGCTCACGTTCCCGGTCTGCAACCACCGTCTGTTTCAGACACACCCAGAAACCTGACTGATTTGTAATTCTTTTTCGTCAGCGTCTACTTTTAGCCTGTCTCTACGTTTGTGAATTCTTGAAATTGTGTATGTTTTGCATCACTTCTCTCTTCACTTTGTGATCTGCCAGTTTCAGTTATCGTACGAAAGTGACGAGCACATGTAACAACCAGACTTTTTCCTGTTAATTAATGCATCTTAGTGACCTGAACTGTATGAGAGCAATAAACAAACCTACAGTGCAAAATATAAATATTTCTGATGTAATCTTGTAACTGCCCATTAGTTAAAGAGCATTGCATTGCTTTGTCAAAAAGTCTGGGCTTTGGCTTCACAGCAATGGCCTTAAGACCATGACAGCATATGAGAGCTGTTAAAATGATTACTTTCAGTTTTTACAGCTATTCACCTACCCAGGTTAACAATACCTCAGCACATCTTAGAATAATGATCAGTTTCAAGAACGCATTAATATCTCTTAAAACAAGCACTTGTTGCCACGCAGAACACAGCAGATCGAGAGGCATCAGTACAGTAAGTCATACAGACCTGAAGTTCGTTGCAGCCGGCAACTTTGTCTTTGAGAGCCTGAATCTCGGCATTGGCTCCATTTAGCTCAGACTTGTAGTTCTCCAGCAGCTTGACCAGCCTCCTGTTCTTGGCAAACTCGTCTTCTGTCTCCTGCCGACGAATGTCACTCTCAGCAAGACGTGCCTCAAGTGCTGCAATCTTCTGCCGCAGCAGACCAGACTCTTCCTCCTGAGGCACATTTCACAGAGACAGCTAGAGTCATTGCGTGCTCAGACCCTTTTTCGGTGCTTTGAGCTGACAGGGGTTAAAAAAGATAATCCAGCAATAATAATCCGGCGAACCCTATTAACTGCCAGCACATTTGATCGACTGGGTCAGTATGCTAGCAGTCCTGGTATTAAACAGGGCCTACTGATACGCAGAAATTGCCACTTCCTGCCTAGTAATGTCTGTATCCATCGCCAGTACTCATTTTGCCTACCCACGGAGGGATGGCCAGGCTGAATTCAGGGGCAGTGCCAGGTTTTCAGAGCTAGGGGTTCCAGGTCGAGCGATTATCGATCTACCACCGCTAGACCCCCCATCCTCCCCTTCATTCATCCAAAAAGCCCAGATTTGCACAAATTTCATGGGTCATCCTGTTGGAGGCTGGGTGGGTCTGGACCCCTGGACCCCCTGCCTTCTACCACCCCTGGCTGATTTGGCATGGCCGGCTCAAAAAAATAGTGTACACGTAAACGGCTCAATGCTGAGTAACTTTGTTAATGCGACCAACTGCAAAGCTAAGCTACCACCACATTTTATAGACACAACGTTAAATGTTGACAAATAAGCGTGCAACATATAGTTGTAACTGCAACAAATGATTGTCACTATATTAACAAGAAATGTGAGCTAATGCTCATGAGATGCGCAAGAGCCTATAGCAGTTTCTGTTCGCAGGTAATCTTGGTCATCTCCACCAGTTTCGTCGCTATTCACTCTTTTGCAGCCAAAAATCGCAAAAAAAATCACTAAAAACCCTCATTTTAGGGTTCAAGGTCATTCAAGGTCATCAATGTTGATACCATTAAAAAGCACGTCATTGGTGCTTGTTATGATAAGCAACCTGTCTGTGCCTATCTGCAACCGTTTTTCACGATAGACAAGCCAATAGCAGCAAAAAGAACCACTTTTTAGGGGGCACACCTATTTGATACCCGCTTGTGCAGACATCCTTGAACGTAGGGGGTCGAGACTTGGACTGCTATAATCTACGTTCAATGGCGAAAATTTCATATGCAGGTTGTGTTGGTTCATCTCCAACCATTTCGGCACAATTCACTCTTGAAATGCGCATCACAGCTTGAAATCGCGAAAAACTGACTAAATCCCCTTATTTTGGCAGTTCAAGGTTACTCAAGGTCATCAATGTTGACATTCCTAATAAGCTCGTCGCCAGTGCTTGTTATTAAGCAGCATGTCTGTGCCTAGCTGAAACCATTTTCAAGCTAGACGAGCCAATACCGGTAAAATAATGTCTTTTTAGAGAGGGTGCCCTCTTTTGCCTTCTAGTTCATGGGGACCCCCTTGGCCTAGGGGCATGAAATTTTGTCCCAAAATACTAGAGACTCTACGCTATCACACGGTGAAAACCAGAAGTCTTTATCTTACCTGGGCTTGGAACGTGACACCAGGACAGACGGACAGATGGACAGAATTACCGTAGCTAATAGCATGTAAAAAGTCTCACAGACTAAGTAGGCCTACTTAGTTGTAACTACACGATGTCCCAAAATTAGTGACCCCCTATGGATAAGTTAGTGTAAAATCGTTAATAGCTGACAGATTTTTACAAAATTTTAAACAGACATGGAGACAATCATTTGGAACTAGTATTTAAAGTTTGACCTCAATGTAGCCACTTTTGGCCTCAATGTCTAAGGAGGGTACGCTGCTGCTTGATCCCTTTGTCAATAATAACGTATTGAACGCAACACTAATGCAAACAAACTCTGGCATCATAATGACGTTAAACTGAGGACACATGGTAAAGTGCATACGTCACAATGGGTGTGACCGTAAGTAATGTCACATAGTGCAGTGTATGATATTTCGTTGGAATCCATGAACTACAGACTGAATTAGGCGTGTTTGAAGCAGGGAGAGGGGGAGCGGCTAATTTTGGGACACGGTGTAGTATCCTACTGGGGATGGCTGATGGATGTAATGGATTACTCCCAATAAGTCTACACGGCAGCACTGCCTGCTGGTCATGCACTGAAACGTGGAACATGTTGTCTGCTACTGTGCACAACACAAATGAAACACTGTGGAGTTTTTTATTACAATTTTAGGTTTAGTTTGTTCTGTGTTTTGTGTTTCTGTAAAGGTTAAACTTTGTGTTGCTTTATTGCAAAGGTTAAACTTACTGTTCCATTATTATTGTGTGTGTGCATTCTACCTGGAAAGGCCATCCTCGAAATGACCTATGCTGTGTCAGGTGGGATGTTAAACCCTACTCACTCACTAAGTTTTACAAACATGAAGGCAAAAGTAATCAGCAAGGCAATACAGACTGTCGTCATTACCGTCATCTGTGTAATGATAAAGCAGCAGTATAAAGTACCCGGCTGTCAAGCAGTTCTTTGTTGCCTTTGAGTTTGCGCTGCAGACCACGGATGTGTGTCCGGCAGTCAGCAATGGACGTCGACTCGTTGCTGACAAGTCGACCAACATGACCCAACAAAGCTTCCATTGCAGACTCCGTATCAACGCTGAGCATCTCCGTGTCCATGTGGAGTACACGACTTAGGTCACTCAGGAACCTAGACAGCTGAACATAGCACCAAACAGAGCCATAATATATTAAGACACGAAATAACAACCCAAAACAATTTAAGGGTCTACCAGTCCAGAACATATGTAATATATTGGATTTTCTAACTAACTTCAGTTAATTCCAAAAAACTTATACCGGGTGGCACAAAAAAGACGTTCTGAACATTTGCATGCACTATTCACCCGAGCAGTCGAAATGAATCAGTGCAAAAGCATATACGTAATGACCAAACGTCTTCAAATACGTGTAGGAATTTTCGCCTAAAACACTTCTGTATTAGCCATGATACGAACAAAATAGCGCCACACGCCATAAAGTAATTTTTGCAAGCGGTTCATCATTTGCGTTACCGCTTGTACGCAGGCTACGGCAAAACGTCACAGTAGGCCGAATCATCAGTCAACTAATTAGCAGAAAATAGGTTCTCCATTCTCCTTTGCCACTACTGCTAGATGCTTTTCCCACTGCAACATGGCTTTTCTGATTCTGGTTGTCAGATGTCGACATCATGCCATTTGTCTCTGATAACAATTTGAAGATCTTTGAGGTTTGAAAAACGGTTTACGCCTTCTTTCATAGACAAGTTCTTGCAAGGTACCTCAAACTGAATAATGAGTGGGGATTCAAATCTGTTGAATGCGTTGTACATTTTTGTGAGCTGATGAAATCAGGCGTTTTGCGTCAAAGAAAATTTGAGTTGCTTTGATGCGATGTGATGAAACGGTGTCTTTATATAATTGGATTTTTAACTCGTCTTACGTCATTAAGCGGCATTCAGTAGTGTCATTAGTGAGGTCACTGAAATTTATAAGTAAGTAAAAGTACGTACTGGTCTACAAATGCGCAGAAGGAAATTTATCTGTATAAAGTATACGTGCCCTTATAGTCAAGCAAAGTTCGGTACGTTTTTTTTGTGCCACCCGGTATTTTGCACTTAGCTGCACATGAATTTTCACAGACAAAGTTTTCTATAGCACGATTTCATACACAACATTTTACAGGCTGCTGTTAACATTTTACATCCATTTTACCGTACAAATCAAACACAATAGGTAAACCATTTCTAAATGAGAAAATGAGTACTAGATTTAATTTAACATGAAGTAAGTCAATCTGATTTTATTGAAAATCTATGTATGGGACACATTGAAGTGGTGGCATGAACAAGAACGGTAAAGAAACTACTGCTAACCTTGCGGTTATTTCGCAGCTCGGATGATTGTTGGTTGTCATTCATGTAGGCCAGATCAGCCTCGGCTCGACGCAGTCTCTCGTCCAAATGATCGATCTCGTCACTGACTTGTATCTCATGCTGGGTCCAGCGATCAACTGAATGTTCAAGCTTCTGTGACTCCAGTCCAGCGACTTTCTGCTCCAGAGCATCGATGTGCTGAAAATAATTCATTGATGCATCATCATTATCATTATCAGCATCATCTGCAACCAGTGGCTTCTATCCCTCCCAAATCTGGAATCGAAATCGAGTGCAACTTCCCACCACCCAGTTTTGGGCTCAGGTTCCCCCCAACCCCCAATTTCTGACTCTAGTTTTCCCCTCCATTTTGGGCTTCTTCCCCCTCTAGGGAGAATTTTGTTAAGGGTATAGATTGAAAAATAGGGGGAGTAAAAATAGGGGGTTCTGTTGGGGGAAAATGCAAAAATAGGGGAAAAGTAAAAATAGGGGGAAGGTTTGTTAAAGGTGCAAATCGAAAAACAGAGAGAAGTAAAAAAAGGAGTAAAGTTTTGGTAAAGGTGTAGTTTGCTCAGTGAAAAATAGGGGGAAAGTAACAATAGGGGGAAGTTTTGTTAAAGATGTAGATTGAAAAATTCTGTTAGGGGAAAATGGAAAAAAGGGGAAAAGTTTTGTTAAGGATGTAGTTTGCCCAGTAAAAAATAAGGCAAAGTAAAAATAGGGGGGAATTTTGTTAAAGGTGCAGAGGCGATTGAAATATAGGGGATAGTAAAATAGGGGAAAAAGTTTTGTTAAAGTTCTAGTTTGCCCAGTGAAATAAAAGAAAATTTTGATTTACAACCTTATCAAAACTTCCCCCTATTTTTCGCTGGGCGTAAGCTGCGCCCACCAGATATAGGGACAGAAGCCACTGTCTGCAGTCTATTTATACGCAGTTTTTAACTGGCATGTTCTCCAGAACAAATCCGGTATGGTAGGCCGGTCCTCATGAATAACTTTTCGGAAACTGAGAAACCTGTATGACAGTGCTGTACTTCGATAGGCTCGACGTAGCACCAAATGTCAAAGCAATGGAAAACGGTTAACGAAAGTTTCACTATAATCAACCAGCGATCTGGGCTTCAAACTGATCGGCTCAATTTTACAGCACAATCTGGATCAGCTCTTACTCTTAGAAATCACAATTACTACTGTGAAACGCTGAAACTTACGGCTGTCTTGTCGTGGAGTGCAGACAGCAGTAGATTAAGCCGGTGCATAATGTCACTCTCGCTGGCCTCAACGATGGTGCAACTGTTGGACAGTAGCTGAGCAAGCGTGCGCTGAAACGCATGGAGCTGTGTGACGTCACGCTCGGCAGCCTGTCGCTCACGGTCCTCAAGGTTGGAGCGTGCTTCCATCCAGCCAGCCTGACTCGCATCCAGTCTCTCCTTGAGAAGTTCGACCTCTCGCTCTAACTCGTGCTGTTTGGCCAGCGAGTTGTCACGATCCTTGCAGCACAAGCACACGTACCAGCAACTGACAGAATAGTAATTTCAAGTTTCAAATGCGTGTCTCTTCAATAAGCAGCTAGTATCCAACCTGCATCGCAATTTTTTTCCTGTTAACATGATTTTTTCTGCAGTTTAGTCCCCAGGGTACAACAAAATATGCATGGGGTTTCGTCGCATATGAAGTGCACGGAGACCTTTGTCGGTTTTCCGACTAGCTGCTCACTTTCATACTTTGTAGCAAACTGCAGTGCATATTTACTCCCGTGGTGGAACGCAGCAAATGCCAGCAATACTCAGGCTACTGAAAAAATCAAACTTACTTATTTTACATATCTATTTAAATGCAGCCGAGACCCTTGGTGAACCTAACCTATAACCAGCAGTATATCAATTGTGAACATATAAGCAGTAGCATTTACACAATGTCTGCAAATGGTACCCTGATTAAAGTTGTCAGCTTATGGAATATATAAACCTAAGGTTGCTACACCAAGCACCCACACCAGCAACACCAATGTTTATAGACAAGCTCAGGATGAAGACAGAAAGATAGAAAAATGATGATAAAAACTGAAAGTCACGTACAAGCTTCATGTTGTCCACGTCGATAGCATACAACGATGCATTCTTGTTGTTGTCATCGACCTCCGCTGTCAGTTTACTGACCTGGTCTTGGCTCATCTCAAGTTCCGTCTCGACAGTCTTCAAGCGATCCTTTGTCATCATCAGCTGACCAAGAAGCATTCCATTCTCGTGGAACAATTCTCTCACCTGACGTAAAACAATCAATGCAGACTGATAAAAAAATTCAAAAGACCCGGCTCAGTCTAAGTATGTAACCCAAACTTATTAAAATCTGCAGAAAAAAATACTGCACCAGGTTTTCATGGAACATTTTCCTGATATGATATGAATGCATTCAGTGTCTCAAATTCGGTGATGTGCTAGAGACATCGTTGCACGATTTATAAATTTATTTACTTACTTACTTACTTAAATGACAGACTACTATGTCCTAGCCAGTTTGGAGGGTCGATTGCCAGGTAAGAAAGGAAAAGGAAGGCCGAAAAAAATGCTACCGAGTTGGCTACTACAGACAAACGACGAAAACATGAATTATTCACAACTCAAGAAGCTGGCACAAGAGCAGACAAGATGGCATCGATGGAAAACGTGAACCTGCCTAAAGGGCAGAATACAACAGCAGCATCTAGTTTGCCCTCATTGGTGCTTGTTCAAAGTACTAAAGCACGTTTCCCCTGCTGAAATTACATACTACGTGAATGAATCAGTAAAACTGTTACAAATATACCAGCAATAAGTACTACTACAATTACACCGAAGCTGTCAGTAATTCGGCATGAATTAGAGCAAATGAACTAACGGTGTTGAGAGTCTGTTCAGGTGAGTAAGATGTCAGCGTTTCAGTAACATTGGCATGTATCAGGCTGTTGATCTGCGATGTCAAATCCGACAACTTTTTCTCCACCTCTGAAGCCCGTTCTTCTGCATTGGCTCGCTCCTCCAATGACTTCCTGTAGATCATACAACTGCAACTATCATTCTGGTTTCTGCATCTAGAATTCAATTTCATTATTTAACAATGCTGGCATGACAAAGATACTTAACAATAATAAGTTTTGACTCATGGAGCAATTAAGTTTCTATGAATGCATCTCTCGCCTACTGCTTCATCAATGTCAAGTCTGGTATTGTAGTTATACCTGGTATTACAACTGCTGACATCAGAGAGATTCCGTGTAGGCTAAAGGCATGTACAAAGTGACGTAACTGAACTAAACTAATAAATGAACTGGCCAATGGGCAAGCTCCAATGCACTACAGCTCATCAAAAAGTAAAACGTGTCAGTTCGGTTTAATTTAGTAACATTGCTCACCACACGCCTTAAGAACTAACCGTTGCAGTGAGTCAAGTTCTAGGATTCGTTGCTGAGTTTCCCGCGCCTGCTGCTGCAGCGTCACGATCGTCAACTCACTGCGACTCGCAGCACCTTCGACATCACCGAATGCTGCCTCGTACTCGGCCAATCTCTGCCTCAATGACTGCAGCGCTTTGTCAGCCTCAAGCTCTGACAACTTGCCAGACTCGCACGCTGACCGTAGTTCAGTGACGACCCGGTCCCTCTGATCCAGTTCACATTGTGTTGCCACCAGCTAGATCACACACAATGCCATGCATAGATATACACACAGCTACAGTGGCATAAACAGGGGGACAGGGGCTTACCTCCCAATGCCCCAGACAAGACAAAAGCACACATTTAAACTGCATTTAATTTGGTCAGTTGAATCTGGGGAAAAGAGTTAAAACTGTTGCCACCAGCTCTCATGTTTTATAGAGCAATAATGCACCAAATTCGATTTCAACCGGGGCTCCATCCCAGACCTTGCTGGGGAATCTCACAGCACTCCCCCAAACCTTCTAGCTGGATTTTAGGGGTATTACTTCCAAAAGGAGAAAGAGGACAAGAGAAGGAGCAAAAAAAGAGAGGGTGATGAGAATAGAAAAAAGGAAAAGGAAGGGAGAGGGGAAGAGAAAAAGAAGAAAGGGGCCCCAATTCACATTTCTGACTATGCTACTGCACAGCCAAACCACACACAGTCATACACACCTACATTTACTGCTCAGTGCTTAACACACCATGATCAGACCACACAAGCTCAGACCACACAAATACACTCAACAGCTCAGAAATGAATAAAAATAGTAGCAAAAGGCATAACTATCAGTCAAATGCATCCAACATTGTAACCAATCTATGCTCTCAAGTTCTACTGCCATAAATACATATCTGTCCAATATAAACAGCACTTGAAATGTAATGCTAACAATAGCTTGGCTCATTCTCCGAAGCACGAATGGCACAAACACGACTATGATATACATACAAATACATTGGTGGCTCTAAAATAACACAATACAATAATATGGCCAGAAAACAGTGTTCCCAACATACTGCTTCATTAACAACAAAACTTTAACCTACTGCCAATTCAACATTATACATCATCATGTAAAATAATTCAGAAAATAGCTATACAATGAGATAATAATCAGTAAGTTGTACCTTTGCCTCAAGATCGGCAATGTGAGCATGAAGATCGTTAATTTCACGATCACGGCTTTCGGCAAAAGCTCCACTGAAGTACTCAGCATCACACTGCTGGCAACAACATCAGACACTTCTTGATGGCAATATGTCCACTGTTTAAAGTTGAACTATGCTGTGTTATAAAGACAATATTTATTCTCTGTAGCTAATCATTAAGCCTAACATTACTGATACGAATGATGTAAGCTAAGGTCCTTAGCATGTTAGTTATTACACGTAAAACAAACTGGATGACATTTAAACGAAATACGAACAAAATCTGAGAAATGCGGTAACATAAAAAACAGATGATCACTGGTGCTCATACCTTGGTACTGTCAAGTGCATGAATTCTTGGAGTCTCAATACTAAACAACAAAATCACAATTGCAATTGCATTAGACTGGCACACAGGAGTTTAGCCTATAAACAAGGAAGTCCTAAATACTGCATAATCTAGATGTCGAGAATCACATTTATAACTACAGATGTAAATAACACATTTGACAGATACATCTATCAAGAACTGTTTATATATTTTATGCAATGAAATAACAATAGGCAACATTAATATTTTAATAACAAATAATGGAACTACATGACAAATAGCAAAAGCAAACATTACATCACGGCTTCCGGCAAAAGCTCCATTATTTCAATGGTGTAGTTCTTGATTGTTGCCTTTCTTTCGACAGCCATGCGACTTTGGTGGCGAGAGCCTGCAACTATCACCTCCGGGCTATTCGACACATCCGTCATCTGCTGTCCACTGGGCTGGCCCAAACTTTGGCCTGCAGTCTAATACTGTCGCGTTTGGACTATGCTGTGTTGCATGGAGCCCCGGCCGGCAGCATCCAGAAACTGCAGTGCGTCCAGAACACAGCAGCACGTGTTGTTCTCTGTGTGCCTAAACGAACTTCTGCACAGCTGCTCCTGAAACAGCTTCACTGGCTTCCCGTTCGCCAACGAATCGACTACAAATTGGCAGTTCTGACATACAAGATCCGAAGTACGTCCACCCCGTCATACCTCAGTCGCCACATCAGACTTCGGGGATCTGCTCGTCATCTCCGCTCGTCCGCTGCACTGCTACTACACAAGCCGACCACAAGAACTCGCTTTGCTGATTGTGCTTTCCGTTGCACAGCACCCACCGTTTGGAACTCTCTAGCCATTGACGTTACAAGTAGCTGTTCACTAACTGTGTTTAAATCCAGGTTGAAGACACACATCTTCTGTCAGACATTAAACCTCAGTGACTAGTTCTGTCCGCCAGCGCCACTGAAGTCTTTCTTTTAGCACATACTGGCACTTTACAAGTCAGATTATTATTATTATTACACATGCTGGTAGTTTACCTATATTTAGCATATATATTCATGGAGGGTTCTAAAGTTATACAACAATTGCACTTTACTGCCATCACTACCATAGAGTTATGCGTGCTAATTACCATCAATAACGAAAATTTGTGCAATTAAACCAGTGTCTGGAGTGTATAAGCTCATTTGACGTATCCCACTTGAAACAGTTGTTTAACGTAATGCTAATTATGACATAGCAGGTCAGTCAAATAAAGCAAAGCATAAAATTTGTCATTTGAAAAAAAGTAAAACATTCAACTAATCTGCCAAAAAAAACAGTGCTGAAGAATAGTGCATACCTGGCAAGCCGTAAAATCTCTCTGTCTTTCTGTTCAAGTTCCTTCTTATACTGATCTAAAGTTTCTTCCATCTGTGTAAAATTGACAGAAATAAACAGTTACACCACCGTATACATCACACCATTACCATAACAAAATGTTATATTTCATCTGAGAAAACAGATATGCCACTTTGTCACATTACTTTCACCACTAAAAAAGCGAAATGCGGTAAAGTTAAAGATAGAAAAGAAAACATACGCACAGGCCCACTGAGAGGGTGGGGTAGAGGGTAAAGCTACCCCAGGCCCCGCAATGTTTGGGAGGCCCCACCATCGCTCAGAAATTAAAAAAGTACACCAGAATGCACCATTTCAAAAAGAAAAATTCAAAAATGTCTTCCCAGAGAGGCCTGCAAAAATGTTTGGGTGCCCAAGAGAATGTTTCCCTGAGCCCTGCTGTGGCTCTCGACAGGCCTGCATACGCACAACACCACCTAACCATGAAAAAATCTGCATTAATAGAAAAAAACAAATGCTATTAATATGCACATGTATGACAAATTAAAGCTATATACTTCCAAAGTGACTGGTCACTAGTCCTATGTGGCACTAGTCTGAATTTGGTCAAAATGCCTATCCGCCATAGCCGGGGGCCGCGTCATAACCAACTGCTGCTATAGCCAAGGTCTGCCAAAGCCAGAGATGCAATTTATCTCGATCTATTCCTAACCCCAATCACTAACCTTAACCCTATGCATAATCCTGAGCCCTGTTTGGATGGAAGACGGACATTCCCCCTTGGGCCTGTCAACCGCGGACGTTTCCCCCTTAAACATTCCCCCCTGCTTTTTGACTGCCTATATACCACTTTATCACATTACTTTCACCACTAAAAAAGCGAAATGCGGTAAAGTTGAAGAGAGAAAAGAAGACATGTACGCACAGGCCCATTTAGAGGGTGGGGTCATTGGTTACCCTAGGACATTCCCCCCTTAGACTAGTAACAACATATTATCAGAATCAGCACCAAGCCTGAGCAAAAATTACTTGCAATGCCAAAAGCTACTCTGCTTTTAATGTCTTGTTACAGTTGAGTATTTTTCAAACCCAATGAGTTTTAGTAGGCACGACAATTGACAGCAATTAGGGATGTAGGCCTACGCGTCCACAAGATGATTGAACTCCACCTGACTGTAGAATGAACCAAGAGTAGTTAGCACACATCTATTTTTATGTACATGAAGAAAGCAAAATTTGATAGATTGCAGACACTCTTCTTGCTGTGGCAAACACACTGCATTTTGAGTGGCACTTTGACATCGCCGTTCGCGGCTGTTTCTTGAGAAGTTGAGACTTGAGACTCCTTGAGACTTGTGCTTTATTTGGCGAATTAATTAGGCTTATTGATACTTAGTTTGTTAATGATAACACAAAAGTATTTGATGTTTGCTGCATTCTTTCACTATGCTGACACTGAAAATTATGCCAAAATCTAATGCTCGATCCATGGCATACATAAGAGAAACGTCCGGGTATCGCAAAAAACGGGAAGGAAAACGTCCGGGGTGCCAACAACCAGAAGGGAAACGGCCGGGGCGGGCAACATGTCCGGGGGAATGTCCTACACCCGTTCCAATTAGTGCCTTTTCAGATTACTGAAATGGCCCCTACTTCAAGCAGGTGGCGCGTAGAGTCGTCATGTGTTCGTTGATAGAACAGATCGTCTCTGCTGCGTTGTGTCACGTGCTGGCCGTGTTGAAGAAACACGCGTGAACGCGAACTCCGCACGTCGTCGTCATCCAGATGTGGGTAGTTCAGTGAATAGTTGGCCGAGTACGGTCGCCGACGTTCCCACGCCAAAGGTCGGCATATCGACGGCAGATCTCTTCGTATTCTATCGTCATCCATCGCTACCGGTACGTTTGGTCTATTCATGACTGATATCAGAAGACAGTAGACTGCAATCAAAAGCGCATAATTTCAACATCCTGTTTTCGCTTTGTTGTTCTTTATAACGTCTGCATAGCAACACACAAACCACCTGCATAGCTAGCCTCGTTTTCGACTTAGGTCACACAGTTGGTCCATTTCATTTAAATGAAACAGCAACGGAAAAATTCAACCGAGCGCCGCTGGTGTAATGGTATCATGCAAGATTCCCATTCTTGCGACCCGGGTTCGATTCCCGGGCGGCGCAAACTTTTTACTTAAAATATTCTAGTATACTTCTCACATAACGTTATACACATATCTAAAGACCGATTTCATAGGCATCTTGAATTTTTTTAGCTGACTGTACTAACGATCGCGCTTACAGTACGTACCCGTCCTCGATCTGTCGTTTGTTCTCTGTCTGTAACGTTATGTATTGTGGCTAAACTGTAGGCCTACATCGTAGGCGGTCGACTATAGCGCCGTTAAATATGGTTTTGGTAAGTTCATATACTCTGTCATTACTTCCATCAATGTCATAAATAATCACGTTTAATATCAGACTAACCCAGTTTTCTTTATGATTTAGCCCTTCATTATCTGCTTTGTGCACTTTTTAGTAATCATTTTGGTTGCATTATTCGTCTGTCTTTTTGTTTGTTATTATTATTTTTATTATATTGTTCACAGTTATTGGTTATAGTTATCATAGGTGGCCAGCTGTGATGGAGTTTCCTTTCTGGCAGCCTGCCGTTGTGTGAAATTGTTATTGTATTGGTTGTGACTGATATGCCAAATAAACTTCTCTCATTCCCTCTCTCTCTCTCTCTCTCCCACTATCTAGTTTTCAACTTACAGCTGCTGTATACCAGTAGCTCTCAAGTACTCGCTGACGCCTACATTAGTTAACTCCCAAACTGCTCACAGAGAAGATGGTATTGGCTCACAAGTCACAACTCACAGGACTTCGCAACTTCACAAGTTCTACGGGTAGTAGTACTGTCTAGAAAATTATTCAAAATATTCGAACGAAGAATTCTCGCTATGGCCCTACCCTAACGGAGGCTTTAACAAATTTGCGCAATGAGCCGATTAGAGTTTCTATGCGGCAGAAGTATCTGTGTAGTTTGTGGTGTTTTTCGATCGAATTTTGAAAACGACATATGGCAACAGCTGGTGTTTTCGACATCGAATTGAATGAAGACGGCGCAGATGACTCTGACCATTCCGACGAAGAACCGATTAAGCCGGCCAGTGAGCAACAGCTACAGGTTAAGATCGCTGAGTTATGGATCTGTTATTGACTCAGCTGCTTTCTATTCCAGAGATGTCTACCTGTTTTTGTTGTTATTTAAGAAGGTATATTTTTACTAAGAGAGCTGTGAAGTCTGCCAGTTAGGCACTAGATCCTGATAAGTCAGATCTATGCGATACTACTTGGTACTGGTCAGCGTTCCAGAACCTTCGCTTCTGTCCGTTCTGTTGATGTTGCTGGCTGCTCATTTTTATTGTCTGACAACATAAAGATTTTCGGTGTCACGCTGGACTGACATTTTTCTCTGGATAAACACATTAGCTCCATCTGCAAATCTGCTTATTATCACATCCGGTCGCTCCGCCATATTCCTTCGGCCGTCACTGATGATATGGCCAAATCAATCGCTTCTTCCCTGGTCTGCTGTCGCTTAGATTATGCTAATTCTCTTCTTTTCGGCACCACTCAGAAAAATATCTACCGTCTTTAGCGCGTCCAAAATACACTTGCTAGAGTTGTTGCCAGTCACACTGTCCCTCGTGGTACTCACTCATTTGATATTCTCCAGGATCTGCATTGGCTCCCAGTTGTTCAATGCATTGAAGGCAAACTTGCCACATTGACGTACAACATTCTCAACTCCTCTCAGCCTGCTTATCTACGTTCTCTGCTCAATTATCACGCTCCCACACGTTCTCTGCATTCTGCCAACACCAATCTTCTGTTGGTTCCACGTGTTCGCACAACCTTTGCCTTCCATGGTTTTAGCATTGCAGCCCCCACAGCCTGGAACTTACTACTGAACTAGCATCCGCAGTTCTACCTCTGCAAACACTTTTCGTCGCCTCTTTAAAACTCACTGCTTCCAGCAGGCCTACTGCTCCCCGTAGCAGCTTAGTCAAGTGCCTCAGATTTGGCCACTGGCTGACATTGTGCACTTTGAATATGCACGTACTTACTTACTTACTTACTTTCACTCATTATAACATTCACAGACTTGCACATGCACTTTGTGGGCTCTGCCGACTTAGTAATCAAATCCAAATAAAAACAGTATGATCATTGACCAAGATTGGAACTAGCACCATTATACACATGTCAGTATCAGAAATAATGTGACTGCTATATTAATAAGGCACATTTTGCTACTACAGTAGTGTAATAAATGATGTGGTAGTTTTAGGTCCGGGTTTTCCATTGCCAATCAAATCAAATTTGATCTCCGATTTGCTGATCTTTGATTAACTTGATGTTCAGAATTGATCGTTGATTAACTGTGTTTCGTTTTTCCATGCATTTTTGATCTCCAATTACGTGATCGGCGATTAGCTGATTCGCCGTCAACTGAGCCTATGATCGGCTGACAGTGACCGCATTTTGCGGTGTTGTGCTAATTTACCCAGCATGCGCTGCGAGTGGACGCCGTAGCCAGTAAATGTCGTCATAGCAACGATATCAACGATATTGCCCATATCGTCTGCTGTCAAAAATACGTTCTATCGCAAATGAATACGGGAGCATCTATCCATTTTATTTCTTCACAAAACACCATGTACAGTAAAAATTGATCAGTAGTGACTAATCACCATGCCTGAAACTTCATTTTAATGCGTGAATTGCCGTTTTGACTGGCGATGTGAAGCAATGTTTCTGGTGCGAATAAGCAACGAACTGCAGATCGCCACGTTTAATCGTCAATCATCTGACTTGATCGGCCAATATTCGGCCATCAACTTGACGGGAGATTTGATGGACGATCAGTCGCTAATTGGCGATGGAAAAACGGTTATTGAGATGATTTCATTGAGATGATTTCAGATCAAGTCCCAAAGTTGATCGGAGATCAATTTGATCGGCCGTCAAATGTGCATGGAAAAACGGGACCTTAATCCTGAACTGCTTGTCAGTAATTAAGTATATTGATTGTTGTATTTGGAGCTGATAGTTGATTGAAGTATTTTTGTATGTGTGTGCATTGAATTTGCTAGGCTTTCACTGAAAGTGGTCCGAATGTCTATCTTCAGTAAGTTGCTGCACTGACTGAATCGGTGTATCTGTTGATCGTTGAGTCCCATTGATTTAAATAGAATTTTTTTGCGCGAGAACTAGCATAGTTAGTGCATATTAGCTACGATAATTCTGTCCTGGTTGAGTCTGTCACATCCCGGTACTGTTCCAAGACCAGGTGAAATAGTGACTTCTGGTTTACACCATATGATAGCTTAGAGTCTCTAGTATTTTGTGACAAAATTTCATGCCACTGGGTGAAGGGGGTCTCCATGAATGAGGGGGAGAAAGAGGGGCAGCACCTTTAAAAAGGCATTATTCTACCATTATTGGCTCGTCTAACATGAAAATGGTTGCAGATAGGCACACACATGCTGCTTACCATAACAAGCACTGACAATGGGCTTCTTAGAAATGTCAACATTGATGACCTTGAATGACCTTGGACCCCCAAAATAGGGTTTTTAGTCAATTTTTTATGATTTCGGGCTGCAACACACATTTTAAGAGTGAATGTGCCGAAATAGCTGGAGATAGACCAAGACAACCTGCGTACAAAATTTCAGCATTGAATGTAGATTTTAGCAATCCAAGTCCGGACCCTCTGGGTTCAAGGAAGCCTGTGCGCACAGGTGTCAAAGAGGCGTACCCCTCTAAAAGTGGTTATTTATCCGCTGTTGGCTTGTCTAGCGTGAAAATGGTTGCAGATAGGCACAGGTATGCTGCTTAATGTAACAAACACTGGTGATGAGCTTGTTAGGCATTGTCAGCATTGATGACCTTGATTGACCTTGAACTTTAAAAATAGGGGTGTTAGTGATTTTTTGCAATTTTTGGCTGCAAAAGAGTGAATTGCGACAAAATGGATGGGAATAGACTAAGTTTACCTGCAAACAGAAACTGCTATAGGCTCTCGCGCATCTCATGAGCATTAGCTCAGATTTCTTGTTAAAGTACGGGCAAATGTGCAATGCACCTTGTACATCTGGTGCCTAATTTACAAAACATCGTATGACAATCGTAAAAATGTCGTAAAGTCTTTGCAACTTTGTCATATCATTGTCCTAAATCATTGTCCTAAATCACTGCTTGAAGTTACCGCAAACAAAATTTATATGCATTACGGCAATATGTGAGAATATATACTAATGAAAAATCTAAATAATTACTGCATGCATACTTGATGCTGTCATATGACAGCTACTGAGCTGTTGTACATTTTGTCGTAACTTTCTCGTAACTTTGTTGTACAATTTTTTGTAAATCACGTTTTATTTTAAATCTGTCGCTAACCTGCCGTATGTCGTAGCATTGTCGTAAATTTGTCTTACAATGTTTTTAAATTTGGCCCCTGCATGCCAATATTGTGTAAGTTTAGTATTTCTATACTAGCCTCTGCTGCATAAAAATTCTATGCAAATCTTGGTTACTGTTTAGCATACCAAGTATTTGAATTTTGATACTATTGTTTTTTGGAGGCTGCAATATGGTTAGCAATAGGGTTAGATTGACATAAGTTCTGTGATTTACAGGGATGGTGAGTTGGAAACGTTTGAACTGTCTGAAGATTTTGTTAATCCAGGCCAACCTCGAACACGTCCACAAGACTTCGAGCTTCTCAAGCTTCTTGGCAAAGGAGGCTATGGAAAGGTTGTACTTTGGGGCATAGCTTCATTGTTATTGTTTTTCATGCATTACTGTCATGTGTTAATATCTTGAGGCAGTGTTAATATCAGAATTGCTTGTACGGCAAGAGTGATTCCACCTAATAATTGTGTTTTGTAACTAGATGTGTAATGAAGTGGTAATGACAATCGCTGGATCATTATGGGGAGCATTTGCTACAACCCTAAGAACGTCAGCTTTGGCTCTCTGCTACTCAGCTGCAGAATACTGTGCTCCAGTCTGGGCCAGATCACCTTACACTAAACTGATTGATATTCAGCTGAATGAATCCATGTGCATTGTCTCTGGAGCTCTACGTACGCCTAACACCTCTTCCGTGGTTGCCAGTCCTCAGCCACATCACTCCGCCTCACATCCGGTGAATGGTAGCAACAAATCAACTTCTCAGTAAGATCAGGTCCTCAACTGTCACTCTGCCCCTGATATCAGACATCAAGTCCCATCCTGAAGTCCACCTTACATCAAGACGTCCAGTATGGCTTGAGGAACCACAACAGGAAGAAGTGTCACCACGACAGAAATGGACTGAAGAGTGGGCTGCTTCAGATGTAGTAGACCGCTCGTTGATCATGGACCCTTCCATTGCACCTCCTGGATTCGACTTACGTCGACGCTTGTGGTCAACGTTGAACCACTTTCACACTGGCCAGGGTCGATGTGCAGCCAACCTCTTCGCTGGAATCAGGCTTCAGATCCATCTTGTTCCTTTGGCGCGCCTTCACAAACTATGTCGCACATTGTGAACGATTGTCCAGATACTACATTTCCCGGTGGTCTGTCAGCCTTACATTTGGCTGATGAGGAGGCTATTGCCTGGCTCAGCACCAGAGCATATGCTAAGAAAAAGAATGACCAGCACTACAGTTTACTGTGAAATGAGTCAGTGTATCATTTTATAACAAATCTCTGAGGAAGCATTGGTGGGGTACTATGAAAAAACGATATGAAAAGTTTTGGCCTGTGCTCACAGGTTAGCAATAGATTGAGAAGGAAAAACTTAGGAGTAGCTGGCTGTCCCACGTTTATCTGAAAAGTCACCATTATAACTGTTTTGTTTGTATTTGATCATGCTAATATGCATAATTGCTGAATGCTTGTGTCTTTCTAGTTTATGATAAATAACAGTATGTTAGCTTGTGCTAGTTAAGAACCCATAATCATGTGTTTTAAAGGTCCATGGCCGCGGTCAAACTCACTCGTGCAGTTTCTGTAGATTTAAATTAGACATTTAACCTCGCATATATAATATGTCGATTTGAGCTTTATATATATATATGAAATTAATGCGTGAATTCAAACGAAATGCGGCATTACGTTACGTTATGCGAAATATTCTAATCTATCAGTGCCTGCAATGACGTCATGACCCTAGCCCATAT
>Ga0209367_1003386_pt1 | contig 21694 bp, 7 predicted proteins | sample WorMetLIZISLAND2_FD_187412 | JGI IMG/M metagenome (GOLD analysis project Ga0209367, IMG submission 187412) | Marine gutless worms symbiont microbial communities from Max Planck institute for Marine Microbiology, Germany - Olavius geniculatus... ...
CCCGGTAATGATGATGATGATGATGGTAATAATCGTCACTTTCACCATCGGTTTATAACGATGGTGAAAGTGACGATTATTACCATCATCATCATCATCATTACCGGGATGATTTCCATAGTCATCCAGTTAATACTGTGCTTTGTAGGATTTTGTTAACCAATTTGTTGTTGGGTCATTTATTTTTTATTTCAAACATAAGTTTCTAAAAAATTATTAGCTAAATTAAACCGACAGTTATCAAGTGCAAATTTAATATCGTATCGTACACTAGTTAATGATACTCGTTCGACTATCGACTTGCTGACATGGCTTGCTATTAAGCTGTCATTTTCGTAGCAACATTTCGTAATAATTTTTTGTGGTGTTTTTTTTGTTGACACTCGTTTTATTCCAAACTCTAACTATTTCTTGTGTATTTTTAGACGTCTTTTGCTTTAATAAAATGTCAGGCAAAAATTAACTTTTAAGCTATTTTACCGGCTTCTTTAAATTGGGTGGCTTATATAGTCGCAGTTTGCTCAATTTTTTTGTAAAAATAACCGCTTTTGCCAGCAAAACGTCAAATTATTTGACCGTACAAAAAATCTCCAATGTAGCAAGCAACGGACAGACCGACGGACGGACGGACACTTGGACGGACGGGCAAGATCTGTAATGCAGCCAGAGTCTATGACAGGACGGCTGTATAACAATAACAATACCGGTAATTATATTTCCACTGTTGATGTTAGCCTTTCACGTCTAGTTACGTACTTAGCGTGTACATTTGCTTAATTTTTAGTTAGTTGTTATGTCTTATTTCACAAATGTTTTTTTATTAGGGTAGCGCGTAAAAATGCAACAAACATGCTTTACGTAGATTCATCTAGCTATCGGACAGTGTTGGAAAAAATTAGCCACAGTCATGTTGAACATTTGAACATCGTGTTTAACATGAATGATTGCGGCTAATCACTTTCAAAACGGCCCGATTAATCTATCTATGTACAGGGTGGTTCAAAAAACGTCACAAAGTTTATGGCACCATAATTTTGCAACCGTACATCACAGAGTCATGCGGTTTTCAGCAAAATGTTCCGAAAGAAATTTTTTACATGACTAAAGTCAGTGTTTAAATACAGCAATTAAATATTCTTTGTTTTTGCCGCTGGCAAGTGAAGTATTGAAAAACAGTATTACCTTCAGTGTATCTTGGTCCATAAAAACATGCTACTATTATTTTATGAATAGCTCCGTGAAACATCGGCCAATTTCAATAATTTTTGGCATGTGACATTAAGAAGAAACTTGATTCAAAGGTCTGTAGTTTTGGCCAACTCACCTTAGCGTTTTCGCTACACTACCGTGTGAAATGCAGAAGTCGCAGTTTGGCTATTGACAACAATGAATTTCTACCGAGTAGCATATGCAACGGCTCAGAAATTATTAACCGAATAGTGACAAACACAATTAGCAATTATTATCACTGAAAAAGTCACACGTGTACATCACATTATCTTCATTTCAGCATGTGCTCAAAATGTCCTCCTGCAGCACAAACGCAAGCGGTCGACGTTGACACAATTTGCCAATAGCACGTTCAGTAACTGCACGACTCAAGCAGACCACTCGCTGTTGATGTATCATTTCAGTTTGTCGACTTAAAATTTTAAAATAAAGACGAAGCAACAGATTTTCAATGATTGTGTGGTCTCAGCATTTTTCTGAGCTGACGCATGCACTGCCCAGTATGAATTCATTGTTGTCAATGGTCAAAATATGACTTCTGCATTTCACAAAGTAGTGTAGCGACAACCTTAAGGCAAAGTGGCCAAAACTACAGACGTTTACGTCAAGTTTCTTTTTAATGTCGCATGCCAAAAATTATTAAAATCGGCCAATGTTTCACCGAGTAATTCATAAAATAATAGTGGCACATTTTTATAGACCGCACTGTCGAAGGTAATACTGTTTTTGCATAGATCAATTGCCAGCGGCAGTAACAAAAAGTATTTAACTGCTGTATTCAAATACTGACTTCAGTCATGTAAAGAATTTCTTTTGAAACATTTTGCTGAAAACCACATGACTCTATGACGTGCGGTTGCAAAATTATGGTGTCATTAACTTTGTGCCGTTTTTTGGACCACCCTGTATATATCATTGATTTTTGCACTTTTATGCGCCACCCTGTAAAAAAACTATTGAGTTATGGGGTGGTTACACGATCCAGCAAAGATCCAGCAAAGATCCAGCAAACTTCCAGCAAATGTATTCAAAATGCACGTGCTAATGCTGGACGTTTGCTGGATCGTGTTAACACCCTATTACGTGGCTGATTGACTGAATGATTGATTGGTCGTTTGATTTCTTCTTTTCGACCGTAACTTGAAAACCGATTATCAGATTTTGATAATTTTTGGTAAGAATATTTCTGACACAACTTGCCATCAAACGACCATTTAGTTTCTCACCACATTTAACGTTTGTTTTTGCACTACCTGCAGACCAAACACAACCAGCGAAATATCACTTTTCATCCAATGCGATATGACTGCTTAATTAACATAACGCGTAAAAACACATTTTGTTCAGATTTCTGACACTTTGGTTGATATTTCATTCAGACGTCTATTTTTTAACTGCCTGCAGTAAAATTCTTTGAAGTGTTGGCCCATTATGCGAACACAGGCAAGGAAACGTTTTCTCCATTCATTGACAGCAGTATCGATAATGTTCTACTCCAGACTAATCCAGGCTGTACCAGTCGCTTCTTGACTTTACAAACATTTCTAAACTTCGTCTGGTAGACACACTGCTGCATGACAGTCAAACCTTGTAATAGACCGGCTGTTGGAGCCCGCAGATTAGGATGGATGGAATTTATCGACGTTTTTTCATTCATCTTAACACGCATTACGCTTGGTCTGATTTCCCCAAGTAGTGCAAAAGCAGACGTTGGGTGAGGTGGACAACAAAACACTTATTCAACAGCAAGTGCTGTCTGAAATATTTCTGTCAAAAATTATTAAAATCTGCTAATCTTTCTTTAAGTTACGATCGATAATGTTGGGGATGTTTTTTCAGGTTTTCTGTTTATTTCAACACATATTTTGCTTGATCTGGTTTCCCTTGGTAGTGCAGAAGCATACATTGGGTAAGGTGGGAAACTGAACGGTTGTTTGATGGCAATTTGTGTCTAAAATATTCATACCAAAAATTATCAAAATCTGTTACTTGATTATCAAGTCACAGTCGAAAATGTCGGGGATGTTTTTTGAGACACAATGTAATACTGGGATACACAATATTCTCTTCTGCTGATTGGTTGTTTGCGTTGCTTTGCATACAGAAATGTACATTTGTTGGACAAAAGATTACGCTGACACTTTCAAGCAAATCCATTTCCTGGCGCTAGAACAATATGAGATTACTTTGGTCTCACTGGCTGAATTTCGTTATTTAGAGACGCCTTTCATGGCTATGATGATAGGCGTCTGCTGTTTACACGTATAGTGCCTGTCTCACTATTAGCGTGTGTTTCTGTCTGTTGATTACTTCGAACTGTTGAAAATCTTTGTTCGCTATCACTGTTGGCTGGTTATTACGGTGTCGACAAATTCTCTCGCGCCTCCTTTTATAGCGCAGTTGCAAAAGTTTTAGCTTGTCGTGGCTTTTACCGTGTTCAAACAGACAAATTCCAGGCATGATTTATTGGAAGTGAACAAACGAGAACGCAATTGCTGTAGGTTTAATTCGAATACAAAAATATGTACAGTTGAACGCACGCCGGTTGTTCAAGCTCGCTACGTTGCTATAGCCTAGTGCAGCTGGCTCAGTCGATCGAAGCAAACAAATCAACACTGTATTGTTCGACCTCAGCACCGGGACGATTTGATCCACAATTGTGATAAACGCTCTGCTTGTGCATTCTTCACAAAAAGCTTTTTTGGCGTTTTTTTCAACGTTCTCTTCTTTCTGATTAAGGTTGAACGATCACGGGACTGTAGGCCGCACAAATGTACAATGTTGGTGTTTCTGACACGATAGATATGCAGTTGACGTGTCATGACAAAATGTTAATGAATAAGAAAAACAGAAAAAGTGCTTCCTAAAGCAGTGCATTTAGTTAACGCATCGACTGAAAAGAGGGACGCGTTTTCTGTTTGGCGTTTTCAAACGTTTTTAAAAATTTTGTTTCGCGAAAAAAACATTTTAACGTTTTGAAAAATATTTTTCTTAGCGTTTGTTACATCTGCGTTTCAGTACTGTTGCCCTACGCGCAGATTTACTGCCAAACAAAGTCCATAATCGATATTAACGATATTGCAGTGTTGCATAGGCACGGGGTCTCTCAATTTTAACGGTCCGCAAAAACCAAACTATGTCATAAGATGCGTAAATGCCGTTAATTGGACTATTATGGTATCTCAACATGAATAAACAATAAACGAAAGTGGTGCTTCTTGTCTCCGGTGGCGTATTCGCTTGTCGATATTGTTGTGGACTGAACTTGCTGGACAAACACAGCAAATCGCTTTACAAGCTGTCGTAAACTTTCGCCGAATTTCGTAAAATTGTTGTATAACTTAATAATGCTGTATTGCTTGCTGCGGATTACGTTATAGAGCGGATCTACAAGTCGAAGTAGGTGAAATCAAGTGTAGCGGTTTAGACGATGGCAACGCCTCTGTATCGTCGGACTACAAGGCGCTATAAAATTCTGCACAATTATTATTATAATTACCAACAATACTAGGCGAAATCATTTTAGTGCAAGCGATTTCCCCTATAACCACCCATTTTTCCGCGATGTGGTCCGTCATCTGTCTGTCGTCTGTCACATTCATGCATCTTGCTCGAACCATTCGACGGATTTAGACGCCATTTGGCAGACACATTTGTGGATCCAATAACATGTTGTGTTGACAAGATAATGTTCATACAAACACGGAGTCTGCCAAACAATGTCAGTTACAAGACCATTTGATTCGTTACCAGCGCTTTACTCACTATAAAAGGTCCATCGTCACCATGCGTCTATCTGGTACCGTTATGGAGATATGGCGCTTCAAATGTTGGACGCACGGATGTTGATACGGAAAGAAAGAAGGAAGATGGGGAAAAAGGAAGGGGGAGGAAAAGGAAAGGAAAAGTGGAAGGAGAAAAGGAAGGAAAAGGGAAAGAAGAAAGTGAGGGGAAGGGAAGGTAATGGGAATGAGAAGAGAAAGGAAAAGGGGAAGTAGAAAGAAAAGGAAAAAGGGAAAGGAAAAGAAAGGGGAAGGTAGAAGGAAGAGAGCTTAAGAAAAGTTGGACGCACGGACGGACGCGCGGACACTCAGGTGATTTTATACTCTGTCCAATGTTGCTATGCATAGCATTGGACAGACAAAAACGGTCGCTGTCCCTAAGGGTAGGAAAGATTGGGGTTATCCCGAACTGAAGCATGCAATTGGTTGTTTTATACTGCCAGCTGGCGACTTAAACATGGAGCGATTCCGCCTTCTACCAAATTACTTTAGTGTTTGATATTAACAATTTTATTACGCACGAAAGCAGCTACTGCTTTCAGCCCGTCTTAGCCACCGCAATTCTGTCTGTCTGTCGGTCCGTCTGTCTCTTCCAAACATTAGTGACGAGCTTTTCGGACGATGACTTTAAAAGACCCTATATTTCCGAAATAAGGGGTTTTTATTGATTTTTGCAATCTTCGGCTGCAGCGCACATTCCAAGAATGAACTGCGACGAAATGACTGGAGATAGACTGACAGTTTGCGAACAGGAACTGCCAGTCTATCTCCAGTCATAGGTTTTCGCGCGTCTCGTGAGCATTAGCTCAAATTTCTTGCTATCATTACTGGAATTCACGAGAAGGTCAATCGTTGGCAGCGACAGTTTAGTACGTGAACTAATAGCGTAGATGTGGATACAATCAATAACGTCGTCATCAGGCGGAGGACGTGTTCGTTCCAGACCGTCGACCGCCGTACATTGGCACTGCCGCTGGTTGGTAGCCGGCCGCGCGTCAACTCTGGCATGTCCGGCTGCTTGCGGATGCGCGAGTTGGACGACTTGCTCATGCGCAGAGTAGAATTGAACGAGGACGAGGAATGAGAGTGAGGGTTAGTGTCATGGTGACGGCTGGACTGACGGGCAGAGTCCGACAACACGGAGGACTTGGGAGGTGGTCCGGCGACTGACTCTGACTTCGATGGCGGCAACAAGGTCGAAGTGCCGCTGATCAACACTCCGGCACCACCGCATGATGATGCACCCTCCGCCGCCGCCCCACCCTCTGGACAACATACCGTAAATATATGACACGATCTGATCTAGAAACTTATAGAACAAGATAATGTTCATACGAACACGAAGTCTGTCCAATGCATTTCGATAGTTTACAGTAAATGTCCGTATAAATATAATCAGTGAGCTGTTTAGACTGGTAGAAAAGAATCAAACGGTTTAATTTCAAATTGTACAGCAGCAATGATCCTTTCATTTTTTTATTACTTTAACCAAACAATAGACATTGTTATTCACGAGACCATTTGATTCAGTATAAATGGTCCATCGTCACCATGCGTTTATCTTGCACCGTTATGGAGATATAACGCCTCAGAAATAACGGGGTCACGAGCTTGTCCTTTTCCTTTTCTTCTTCCCCTTTCCCTTCCTTTTCCCTTCCACTTCTCCTTCCCTTCCTCTCCTTCTTCCTTTTCCTTTTCCCTTCTTTCATCTTTCTTTTCGTGTCCACGTCCGTGCGTCCAATATTTGAAACTACATATCTCCGTAACGGTGCCAGATGAACGCATGGTCACTATGGACCACGCATCGGAAGTCGATTCATATTTGCAGTTGTGCTTACGTCGATAAATGGACACACGAACACAACGGTTTTGCCACTCTGCGTCATTGCTGCAACGTTTTTCGTTACTCTTAAAAGTATCTATAGAATGGTTCAAAAATGGGACCTCTGTGTTTTACGGCTTGCAACTTTAAAAATACTGATCAGATCGGCACATAACGTCGTAATTATTTAACACAACTTTGAAAACCAGGTGGCTCCGTTTTTAAGCCACTCTTTATATTGACGAGAAGAGTAGGCAGACAGGGAGCGAGAGAGAGACCTCGGTGAACTCTAATGACTGTGAGCTGACTGCTGGACGTCGGAACGACGTACGCGTGTGTCGTGTCACAGCGTGCACGACTGTACTGCGTCACCAGCTGACGACGCTCCGTGTACACATCACGCAGCTTCTGTACCATTCAGCATCCACAACCAACCACACTAGATTTACCCGCCAGTAGCAGGAAACGTATTTTACGAATGTTAAATATTTTTATATTTGCGTTTCCTTTAAAAAAATTTTCACTTCTGGTTATTGCAGATGGGCAAAAATAAATGTTAACGAATGTCTAAAATTTGGTTGAATTTGTAAATTTTTACGACTTTCAAAATGGCAAGTCACGAACTTTCGATCTGTTATGTTTTTGTTTGCTGCTGCGCTTTTATGTTTTAGTTCAATTCCCTAGACAATAGCCATTCACTGCACATCGTTGTTCATCTTGCTTTAATATAAATTTTAAAATAAATTTTATTAAACTGTATGCGTTATTGAGCAAGTGCAATCTAAGCCACACAAGCAAAAACGTAACAATATAAAGTTGTGTATCTAGAGCCCACAGAATGCGTCAGTGGCTGTAAATGGCGTTTGTTTTCGGTTAAACGACGAGTGAACGTAACAACTGAAGTACTTGAAAATGTTTTGACATGCAGTAGCATGTACTACTGCGCTGCATGTTTAGCCTTAGTCTACTTACGTGCTAAAGAGGAGCTACTATCAGTTCAAGCAAGAGATGTAGACTGAAGACGGGAATTTACACTCTTAAAGCTAGGAGGATTAAAAAACACCGACTAGCTTTCACCTTCACCCTTTTTCACAGTGTCGTTTATCTATTTGCAGAGATTTTAATTCGGCTAAATTTCCGCCGACCGGTCAAGACGCAGCACGCGAAGCAGCCGCGGTGATTAATATTGTATTGGCGTGACAGGACGGAAGGAAGGACCTCCTTGAAGGCGACGTCCTTGTTCATCACGACAACAAACGGTCGGTGGTCCGTCGGCGTTCTGTGGTTATCCGCCAGATTTATAATTAATCACAACACGTTGACACGTAGACACGTACCCAGCAGATGTTAGTGGTGGCTGCGTGCGACACCTGTTGAGTGACGAGGAAACTCTCGCTGTCCGACAACTGCACTAGCGCCGCGCAGCGAAGCTCTGCACACCAAACCAACGCAACAACCAGAACTGTTAGCGATTCCGCCTTTTCCCACACATTTCTCCGTAGCGCGGTCTCTCTGTCTGTCGTCTGTGACATCCGGGCACCTTACGCTTTACGAATTTAGATGCTGTTTGGCAGGTACGCTTTGCTGCTAATTCAACTAAATGTTCAAAAATAGATGGATAATTTCCGGCATACTGTGTGTAGGCCTATGACATTAAAGCACAAATTTTCGGAAACGGAAATCGCAGTATGTTGTAATAAAAAATGATAAAAATCACACTGAAAAGGCGGGTCTAAAAGCGAACGCCTGCGCCCGCTGATCACCTTTACGTCTACGTCTTGTAGGATTCAATGAGACGATGTGTTAGATGGGTCTCCCTCACCCGAGGCAAAGAGAGATTTTGGAATCGAACCCCCAGCCAAAACATACAGTTGCCAGCCCTATACTGGCCACCTGCGGCTAAATGCAAATGATTGAAAAACGATTCCGCTTTTTGTCAAATTATTTTGATCCTCGTTTTACATTGTCTCACACGGCCGACTGGTGATAGGAGTCGGGAGGATTTGTAGCAAATGGAAGCTAACGGAGGAGCTAATGCAAGCGCCGTGTCTTTACCGAGCGTGGCGGAGTGCTGTGGCCGGTCGTAGCGTCGACAGCGTGAACTCATCGTAACGGTCAGCGATGACGTCGACTCACAGCGGTTTTCCCGCCACGTGACGTCAGACACAGAGGCGTCGTCACAGACCACCCCGTCAGCGAACTGCAGCTCGGCCGCCAGTCGACCGCCGACACCGCACCCGGCGTGAAGCATGCTTGATATCGCTACAACACGGACACACGTAGGCTACACATCGTGTTCATTGTCAAAAACGATTCAATTACATCTACGTCTAAATGTCATCTCAGCCTACTGCTCTCAGCGGGATAGAAAACGAGTATTAGTTTACGGGCTAGAACGGCTGACTGAAGCGGTGGTATGTCTATATCTGTATCTATTTTTTTGTCAAAGTGGGCAATGGACGGCCGCATAATACGTTGCTGTTATCATAAGCTCATGCCAATTAGCTTCCACTTCCAAGATAGTAAGATGCTTCTGGTCACGAGTCAAAGCGCTATAGCAAGTGTCGGACCATCGTTAAATCAGGTAACCTATTCGAGATTTGTCAAAATTCGTTTTTGCACATAGAACGTTTAAAATTCGTAAAAATTCGTCAATGCTGAAAATCTTTTGAATTCACGAAATTCAAATTCTCAACCGACAATCAAAGTCATTTTAGTTTTAGTTGTTTCATACAGTTCACTACATGGATGCCATTTACGTTATGCTTAATCATGATTTCATACAGGTTGTTTTCTGACAAAGCTTGATTTCAGTTTTTGTACAGCTCGGCCGTCAGATTTACAGTATATTTGGAACCATAAAAAAACGTACGAAGCAGGACTTTGTCACGCCAGTTGCGTAGTCGCAGCGATGAATAGAAATCAGCCTGATTAAACTTGCACAGTTCGAACGATCGGTCGCTCAGGTCGCTTGGAGCTGTACAGGTAACAACAAAAGCCAAATTCCACAACCATCAATACAACTTATCTTTGCGTCATTTATAATAAGTTAATTACATGATAAAAACATCTATTTTCTTTCGAAATGTCAAAGCAAATTCTCTGTTTTTTCTCTCGCTCCCCTATCTTTCATTTCTCCTGTCGTTTCCTTGCCTCAACATCATTTAAATCACCAAAACTGGTACAGATAACCAAAGATAGCAACACGAAAAACAGTAGTGCGGCAAAAGCAACCAAGCATAAACTGCGCTTACAGTTGCCCTAAGTAATAGAACTAAAATTAACATAAAGATTAAAACTAATAGACTGCCTACAGACATAATCGGACCCTTCGCTTAAATTTAGCTAGAAGATCTCGTGAAACGTTTGTGCAACTTAAGTACCAATTTAGTATCAACTCTCCGTAGAAAACCTCTCCTTTTTTCTGACGAAGCATTACGTTTTAATTTATTTAGTCGCCAGCAGAAATAAATAATTAGGCTATCTTTTAAACACCGGAGTACTGTTAATCATCCAGAAAAATTAGGTAAACATTTTCAATTAAATTACTTTTAGAAAATGCAGTTAATGTATAAAAGCCTGGTTGATTAAACATACACAAATTTTACTGAATGTCGTACTAATATTATAATATAGCAAGCGCTTGCTTGTTTAGTTTCAAATAGTTTTCGTAGTGCTGAAGTGAGACCCTCGAAAACATTTTTCTCTGACAACGCATCTCGGTTTAGATGCAGAGTTTTTTTTACAACGCTACAGAACGTTACAACGATACAACGCTGATCAAAAGATTAGCGAAGTAACTGTTAATCCCCAGAAAACATATAACACCTCTAACTACACAGAATTTGCTTTTCATCTTTGCCTTTAATTATTTGGTTTATAACAGTAATAAAATAAAAAAACTTAAAAACAACATAATGTTCATATGAACACAGAGTCTGTCCAATGCATTTCGACAGTTTGCAGTATATGTCCGTATAAATATAATCAGTGAGTTGTTTAGACTGGTACAAAAAAAATCAGTTTAATTTCAAATTATACAGATGCAATGATCCTTTTATCTTTCTGTATTATTTTAACTAAACCATAAACAGTGTCAGTTACGACACCATTTGATTCGTCACCAGCGCTTTACTATAAAAGGTCCATCGTCACCATGCGTCTATTTGGCACCGTTACGGAGATATGGCGCCCCAAAAATAACGCGGTCACGAGTTTGACCTTTTGGGGTCACGTGACGTCATCGGTCAGGTGACCATTCGACTTCCGGGGGTCGATTACCTATGGGTAATCCATGGTGACCATGCGTCCATTTGGCACAGCTACGGAGATATGGCGCCTCAAATGTTAGACGCACTAACGTGGAAACGGAAAAAAAGAAGGTACAAGAGAAAGAGAAAAAAGGGCAAGGAAAGAAAAGGAAAAAGGAAAGTGGAAGGGGAAAAGGAAGAGAAAGAGGAAGGTAAGGGAAAGGAAAGGGGGAAGGAAAGGTAATGGGAAGGAGAAGAAAAGAGAAAAGGGGAAAAGAAAGAAAAAAATTAAAAGAGAAAAGAAAAGGAAAAGGAAAAGAGAAAAGGGAAAAAAGGGGGAAGAAAAAAAGGGAAAGGGAAAGGAGAAGGGGAAGGGAAAGGAGAAGAAAAAGAGAAAGAGAAGGAGAAAGGAAAGTGGAAGGAAAAGAAAATGGGAAACGGAAAAGGAAAAGGAAAAGAGGAAGAAAAAAAAGAAAAAGGGAAGGAGAAAAGGAAGGGGAAGGAAAAGAGAAGGGGAAGGTAGAAGAAAGAGAGCTTAAGAAACGTTGGACGCACGGACGGACGGACACTCAGGTGACTTTATACTCTGTCCAATGCTATGCATTGCATTGGACAGACAATGAAAAAATTCCATTAACAACCATTAATATAATGCAATTATCTACATCAAAAATCAGTCTCTTATAAACAAAACTAAATAAAAATGTTTTCTAAAATCTATCAAACCTTTTATAAAAAATACAAAACACGTTAAGTTTTGCTGAAAAAGTTAAATCGATAAGTTGATCACAAAATCATCAAAGTATGGAACACCTTAACAGGTAATAATCTGTATAAAAACTAGATAACGGTCGAATTCATTAAGCTAATGGTACGCAAGATAACACAATACTTACACAAGTTGAAGCGCAGAGTGTTGCCTTCGCTTTTCGACAGCCGCAGACACGAATATCTTGGACGGCTAAAACCAACACAGGCTCATACAACAGTTTTTAATTTTAACCAAAAAACATGCAAAATGTTGGTCTTGGCATTAAATTCAATGTTTTTCTAACCATATGCTGTTAATCGTTGCGAGGAAAGCAGCAGCGGTTCTCAAAAAAACTATTATGAGTATAAATTAAAAAATAAATGCAACCATCATTTCACCGGTGGCAACAAACAAATATATTAAATTATTATATACTATTACATAAATTACAAATACTAACAAAAACCCATTACGTTAAAATAATGAAATATCAAAAAAAAACATTCCATACACCATAGGTCACTCACTCACACCATTGCGAACTGCAAGGTTGAGAGGAATTGCGCTAACAGATAGTCTATGGCGCTAACAAGAACAAATAGCAATCACAATTGCATGAGCCCAAATTGGCAAAACTAAGACTGATCTTGAAGCCGTAAATTGTCTTAACTCGCTGTCGTATTAAATGTAGACTTTTTTGCAGTAGCGAGTACATTGCCACTGAAAACTGTTTGTTTAGAACAAAACCAGCAGCTCGAATCATTCTTAGCAACTTGTCGTTAGTATTCGGCCTGTAAAGCATTTTGTCGACCGCCAAATGCAAGAAGAACACTTAACATCGTGTCTGTTTCTACATTTTCCGATTATTTTTGTCTTTTAAACGGTTTTTAAAATTAATTTAAAACTGCATTTAGCAACGGTCACAGTAATCGTAAAATACTACGCTGTACGTTACCAGCCGTTATCGAAGTCGGAAAAGACTTTGTAGAAGTCTTCGTCCCAGTGCTTGCCTTTGCAGATGAATCGACCAAACGTGGGAAACCTCGCCTCGTCGTCCTGAATGTCGACTTCTTCGCGCACAGAGTCACCGTACAGCAGCCAATAGCCGACCAGCTCAACGTCGAACGTACACTCCGCTTTAGCCGTCGGCACGAACTCTGAAAATCACACGCGAACCGCATTTTACCAGGCGCCGCGAAATCTACACGACAAGGATGCGAATTCCATGCAACTTTTGACAGTGGGGCTGGGGAGGAAAACATCGATTCGCCGTCCAGCTGTCGAAGACCTGATGTCATCAAATAGCACCAAGTTATACAGATCTGCACTCATATTTTTCGAGAAGTTTTTGGGAGCGACCCTATAATGAGAAAAAAGGCAAGCCCTTTTCCAACCCCTCTTCTTGGCGCGCGTTTACCGTCACACTTTTTCGGAGCTTTCGCGGTCGCTGTATTGCACCGTTTTGCTTTTTGTTTCACCAATCAAAACGTGTTTTTATCTTCTGAAACTAACGACACTGATTGTGTTCTGTGATCGAACTTTTATCGATGTTATAGGTTGCGATGAAAACCTTGATGATCGATGATCTTGCTGTGCAATGACAGCACTACAAATCACTGTTGTAAGAATGACCAGCCATTTCAATGGAAGAACCCAAAAAATTTTAGCAGTCCTTTAGTTTGTTCACAGATAATGTGAGTTTGTCTCAGATGAGTTTGTCTCAGTTTCGAGCTGGCAGCCGCCTCGATGTAGCTTCGCATATAGTCATAACGTGATGTAAATGTGTGGATATTTAAGCCTCTGGTCGACTGATAAGTCTGACACTTGTACATCTTTCATATGTTTTGTTTGTTGCTCTTTCCCAACCATTTGTGGTTAATGAAGATTTTTGTAATCATACATTGTGCGTGCAAAGAGACACGGCAGTTGGTCAGTAATTGTCTAGCATACCACACAGTCGGCAGGAGTGTTTGCAGTAGTTGGCGTACTGATGTACGGCAGCGCTAGTGCAACGACCTTCCTGGGCGTACTGGCGACATAGTCCACTCTCATCGTAACAAACGCCCGGCTCTGTCAACAGCAAAACAACCACCACGTCAATAACACGCTCTTTGTCTTTGTCTTTGTCTTTGAAACTAAATTAACTCGTGCGCTGAAACGGTAACTAATAATTTATACACCGTGGAGCATAAAAAACACACCCAAATTATATCGATCGTAACTAAAAGATGGATGATCAGATTTTAATAATTTTTGGTACAACTATTCCTGACACAACTGATCATCAAATGACCATTTATGTTCCCGTCGCACCGAACGTTTGTTTTTGCACTACCTGGAAAAAAAACAAAACACACGAAATCGGCGTTAGAATAAACAAAAAACGCCAAAAAAACATCCGTGACATTACTGACAGTAAATGGGAGAAGGATAATAAGATTTTAATAGTTTTTGGTATAAACATTTCTGACATCAAATGGCCATTTAAATTCTCAGCTCACCTCTCATCTGTTGCTGCATTACCTGAGGAAACAGAATAAATGCAACATGAGATAAAAAAAGAAAGAAAAACATCAATAAATTTAATCATTCCAGATACATAGCCCTTAACAGTTCTGATCACAGTCCATTCGACAGTATTTGCAGTGCTGAGCAGCAGCGAGTTGAAGTCTGAAGCAGAACATTGTCAACACGCTATCAACCCAACGAGAATGCATCTCCCTGCCTGTGCTTACACAAATGGCCGATAATTTGAATATTTACTGTCAGCAGTTGCACAATTGGACAATTGGATAAACTGTCAACCAAAGTGCTGGAAATATGGACAAAATGTGCCAAATGTGCGTTATTTTAATCAATTAACGATATTGCATTGAATAAAAATTAATATTTTGCTTGTTTTGTTTTCCCCAGGTAGTGCAAATACAAGCGTCTGGTGCGACGGGGACATAAATAGTCATTTGATGGCCAGTTGTGTCCAAAATATTCGCACCAAAAATTATTAAAATCTGATCATCCATCTTTAAGTTACGATCGATATAATTTTGGTGTGTTTTTATGCCCCACAGTGTATAAATTCACCAAAATATCGAGACAAAAGGTTTTACCAACTTCCACTCATCCATAACAACTTACTGTCCGCCACAGCGACACCTGGCAGACAATCGTTCCGAAGAAAGCAGCAGCGGTTGCCGAAACGTCAAGAAACAACTTAAACAAAAGGCGGTATCTTGATGCATTTTATGACTTAGGAAACGTTCTTTATTTTCAAACTATAATAGCTTCACAAACGTTTATTATGCGGACATTCTACATAACATATTTGCTACGAAATCGTATAGCAGACCTCAGTAGACCTAAGTAGAGATAGGCTTAAAGAAAAAATACGGGTTTCTAACTTTAAAACCAAAAAAAGCACAGAATGACTTGAACTAGTGTGAACGTTATCCGGGCCTGAGGTAACTGGTTCGCCGATTTTCACGAAGCAGTTCAAGATGGACGTAAAAAAACATAAAAGTGACGCATAGGCCTATTTTGCGTAATCAAGGCTTGTGCGACCAACGCCTGATCTTCAGTATGTTTACTTCGTTTTAGCCGACCGTAATTAAGTAACGGTTCGAGATATTGGCATGGTTGTCGTTATCTGTTTGTCGTCTGTCAGTTACGGATGTATTGTGGCTAAACGGTGCGAGATAGGGCTTAGGTTGCTATTGATCACTAATATTAAGTCGCATATTGGCTTTCAAATGTCATGTAAATCATTGACCTTGGATGACCTTTAAAGGTCATAATGCTATATGGCATACCAACTGTGAATAAGCGATAAGTTTTAAGGGTTCGGCGACAGTATCATCGGATAGAGCGCTTGCAACTTTCTACAGGCTGTCAGTAGTAACCACGTCTTCATCTGCAGCGGTTTGGCTGCAATTTTCAGTGAAGAGTTTCAAGATATAAGTGGCCATAATCTCGGAAACGGTGAGAGATAGAGTCAAGGTTACTAGTATTAATCACTAATAGAAAGTGGCATACGCCCTTTCAGACGAAATAAAAAGCATCGATCTTGGATGACCTTCAAGCTCACTGACAACCAGTACGGTCGGCTATCCTAGCTATAGCTGGGCTTCTTGTATTATTATCATTTTATCCTATTTTGTCGTCATGTTTGTATTCGTCAGAATGTGGACAGGCCAGTGCAACAGACCGCTGCGAAGCATTCGAAGTTGGAACGCGCTGACGGCTGTCGGCGCGGCACGACCTGCGGCGTTATGCAGAGGCGCCAACGGTCCGAGGTACAACTGAGCGCCGAACTCGTCTAACCGCGATACGTCCACCGGGGTTCTCTATGTGTTCACACACGCAACGGCAAAGTAAGTATCAAGTAAGTAAGTAGATGATAAATGCAAACGTCAATGTATATGTGCACGTTGCAAATTGTTGCGTAGAAAAAGGCACAGACTGACACATCACACAACTGTGAGAAATGAAAGCCTGCTACAAAATAAAGAGATTCAATATTAAGTTTAAAACTAAGAGAGATCAAAAATTTGGCCTACACCAATAACGGTGATATGAGGAATACAACCGACTTAAAACCGATGTTATATCGGCCTCTATGTTAAAAAGTTCTCGCATCGTCATCTGTGTCGCAACATAGGCCTAAATCAACTGATACTTGGGCCATCCATAACCCACACATCTGAAACGTTTTCGCAAAATCTGTTCATAACTTTTTGAGATATCTAGCAAACAAACAGCAGAAAGACGGACAGACCAAAAACATATACTGTTTTTTGTCGAACGTAAGTTTATATCAATCTCAGACTAGTAATAACTTAACTAATGATACGGTCATTATACGAACTATGAAGCAGGCCTAATGGACGCATAGTGAAAATCGGATGGCTGGCCAGCTTAGCTTGCTGGAATGGTATAAGCAAAACAGAAAATTTATAAAATAGAACTATGTCATAAGAAATACACTTAAGCAAACAAATAAAACTACAAAATTAACGGCTGTCAAATTAACGTGCTAACTTAACGCGTTAACGCGACAATACATTAACGCGCGTTAAAAAAATTAACGCACATTCGCAAATCTACTAAATTCTGTAAAGCAAAAGTTTCAATATTTCAATGTTAATGTTAATGTCAGTGTTAATTTGTGGAATTAGTTAAAATACATCCTGTACTCTGAGTTTCAGCTGGAATGTTGTACTGTCTTGATGCTTTTGCGATCTGGTAATTTTCTTTTTTTTCATGCCAATCCAGCCACTGGCTGCCATACGCAATAAAACGTACATTATTATGGCCGTCTAGGCCCCAGAAATGAAGCTTATTTTCGATTGATATAATTTGCATAGCGGCGAGGATCCGCAAACAGGTTGCTTGAACGATCGTCTGTTCGATTGCGGCGATCGTCGTGGCGATTGTCGGCGCGACCAGTCGCCGCGACGATCGCCACGTGTATACAGTACATAAGACGTAGACGTTATACCAGAACGTATCTTGCTGACTGTGCGCTTGGCGAACCAAATACCACGAAATGAAAGTCTTCTTCGTCCCAGACAGCGAGACAATGAAATCGCTCTGTCAAGACACATCGGTGCAATGATGAGTGCTTTTGTTTAATATTAGACTAAAGTGGTGCAACTTACGCGCATTGCCAGATACGTACTAATAAGGACATATTGCATAATCATGTCGATAGAATGATATTATCATCAAATTGTAATATCATTGGCTTAATCATATATTAACAAGTTCAGCAAAAAGCTTCTAGGATTAACGAAATTACGAGCAGGATAATAGGAGTTTTTTTACAGACGCTGCACGACTTAAACCAGAAAAAATTATTGCCGAGAATCCCTATTTGACCGCAAATTTGGACCGAAAGGTCCCAGGATCGACTCCGAGTCGAGGCACTGTCAGGTAACAACCTTGGGCAAGTTGTTCACACACACATGTGCCTTTGTCACCAAGCAGTATAATTTGGTGCCGGTCAAAGGGCGGTGATGCCCCGAGGCTGGGAAGGTAACCGTAGGTCTGGTGGAAAGTAATGGCAGCCTACCACTGGGTTTATGACTATGTCATCTGCGGGCTGATCGCCTGGAGACAGCGATCAGCTCCGGCTCCGAAGCGCGTTATTGAGTATGGGTACCTTTACCTTTTACCTTTTTGCTCTTAGACTAGAACTCCAACGTTCGAGCTTTAAAGCGCGAAAACTTTAAGCTAATTAGGGTCTATGCGAATTACTATCAAAGTGGCTTGTGTCCCGTAAAATGTACGACCACAAAAGTAATCAACATCGCAGACTGTCAGACGCACAACTTAGCATAGCAACAGCGCGCTACAAAGATATTTTCCGGTTGGTCTGCGGTGAAAACGGCGATCGGGTGTTCGCAGACCTACGTATGTGTCGTCAAGGAAAGCAAAAGCTGGACGGACAGTCGATGTAGTAAGTACAGCGATTAGACAAGCAGCTCTCATCTTATTCGCACGAGCAACGCCGGTGTAGTGGAAAATTTGTCGCACCGAAAAATAATTCCCACATGCAGCAGTACGGGTTAAGTTTAAGTTGAGAGATAGGGTTGAAGTTAGGGTTAGGGTTAGGGGTCTCCATAAATGACGTCACGCGATTTTAAGAAAAAAATTGTCCCCCCTTCGTCACACTATACGTCACATTTCTCAAGACCCCCTTCAAATATGACGTCACAAACGTCTAATCCCCCGGCAGTCTGTGGTGTAGAGTACAGGGGTGAGTTTTAGCATATCCTAATTTTAATGTCTACTGTCAATGTGATGCATAAAATCGTGTGAAATTAAGAACAGTGTTCCTAAATGTTTCTCGTCCCGACATCTACGGCGAGTTGGCAACATGAATTTGGCTGTCTATTGTGTCTTTCCACGGATGTGACGCGTGTGACGTCACTCTTCCTTTAAACCCCTCCCCTACTTCACACGTCGTCACAATAATGTAAACCCCCTTCTCCCTCGGAGCGTGACGTCATTACGACCCCTTAGAGTTAGGGTTAGGGTTAGTGACATTATGAGAATATGGAGGTGGGAAGATTTTTCCAGGTGCGACAAATTTTCCACGACACCGGTCAGCGCAGCATGCTGGCTCAGTCATCAAAGCACCTAATCACAACTACTAGTACTAGGCACTCGCCTGGGGGCAGCACCTGCAACAGACGGCTGGCTCCCTGATAACCGATAACGCAACGATTCTACGTAGTCTATGCGACTGTACAGTGGTCATGTAATGGTCATTTCGCGCTATACGTGGTTCAGATGAATCACTTAGTCGACCAATTTGTAAAGTTGTATAGCGCTTTTTAATCAAAGTTCTCAGAAGCGCCCGTTACGAGTAGAAACAATCAAATCAAATGCCATGTCATGGAAACGTTGTTGACAGAAAGCGAAAGCTGCGCTCATCGAAACACGTCACTGTAATCTGCAGATCGCATTCGAGTGTCAGCAGAAGCAGTGTAGACTTGCACTTACATGTAGGCCCTATTATATTTTCACTGAACTACTGTGCCCAAATAAGTGTCAGAACTCAATTCCAATTTTGACCCTGACTGTAACTTCTGCACGACTGTCACACAGCACATTTCACTGATCTAACCAAGTGCCTAAGTCGCGACAAATTTCTTGCTGGAAATAAATGCAAAAGTCAGGCAATAAGCGAGCGTTTAGCTTGTAACGGCGAGTGGTTTGCACCAGTAGGCCTACTCTATCAAGACTGATCAACCACGTGACTTTTTTTAACAATGTCATAAGCCTATTACAAGCTTACAAAGAACACATAACATGTTCTCGGGAAGCAGCAGCATGCAGTAGCTGATGCATCTGATCAATACACCTTGTGCAATGCGTAGGCTACTCAGCAGGTAGGGAGGCCATGACATTGTCTGGACACTCACAAAAGCCGCACTCAACACATATTGGCGAACTAATTGATCTACGATCGTACCTCACTTCGCTTCTTGAAGATACTGTACTGCGCATTACGGTGCCGTCTCACTAAACAGAAAAATTAATTCGGACCATTAACGATACTCAAAATTAGCATTGAAAAAAAACGAAAAAAATGAGATGTTGACGTTTTCTGATGCCAGACAAACGGCATTGGTGACATGTTGATTGCAGTGAAACAAAAACGAGAAACTGTTACGTTTACTTACTTGTTTACTTACTTTTCTAGTACAACAGAGCAACAGCTGTGCAGCTATAAATATCGACAAATTAATTAAAGTGATGGTAAAAACAAGAAAAATACGAAACTTCAACGGCACATCACTGACCGACGCCTGCTTTATTATTGGTGAAAAGATTGCAGTCCGGCCGCGGGAAGTAGAAGGTGAGACCATCGCCACGAACACACTCGCTCTCCATCCGAGAGGGACGCCACGAGTCGGAACACACTCTCTGCCGCAACAACAGCAACAACTACAACAGCATCAGATATAGGCCTAAGCTTCGTCAAAATGTCGACATCGTTCGTCGCTTAATTCTGTCTTGACCGACGTTAGTCACCGCGTTCAGAATTTCACGTTTTCTAAAATTATCACGAAGCGTCAACTGCCATATGAAATCAAACAGTGTTCCGTCCTGTCACAAGTAAGCGAATTCCAGCCACGCAAGCAGGTATAGGTTTACTCGATGTAGCGGGATACCCGGATGGATGCGAGGCTGAGTTAAATTGTTTTTCTTAGAGCTGGTAACGATCAAAAACAATTAATAGTTAATCAGACTACTGAAAATAACTGTAAACAAAAAAAATACAAAAAATACAGTAAGAAAAAGCAAAAAGCAATAAAATAACAACTGAAAAAAACTATTTTATTTCTTAATTAATCAACTGTTGCACCAAAACTACGACATGCATTTTATTATAGGCAAAACTTTTGCTAAAACATAAACCAATTGTAAAAAAGAATAAAACAAATAAACAACAAACGGGCAAAAAACTGAATGCAATAAAAAAAGAAATAGCATTACTTGTTTGTCAAAATCATGAACATGTTATTCGATATTATTGTACTGTACGCATTCATCTACACGATGTTTCATAAAAACCCCTTTTTCTTTCTTTCATAATTCACTCAAATGATGATCAATTTACACACAATTTTCAACAGTTGTAGCTTGCGAAATATTTATTCAAAATATTTTAACAAAATATAACTGTTTATTAAATATTTTTTGCTAGTCTTGACGTAACGCTGACGTCCGTCACAATGTGTAGTGAGTACAATCTTGCTTGTCGCAACTGGTGCTGTCACTTGTGACCCTGCTTCGATGGTGAACTTAATCTGGTTCGCTAATGAAAAAATATTCGTCATTTCAGCACTAAGCAACATGGGAACATGAAGTCAGACGTCTCGCGGTCCAAAAACTAAACCATCTCGCAAGCTCTGTGTGCTAGTGCACTGTCTTGCTCAAACATGTGAAGTTTTAACTATCCCCACAGATGTAAATGCAATCGCTTTGCGCTTTTTTGTGGCTGCAACTTTAAAACTTCACGAATTTGTCATCAACGAACCGGATTTTTCACCATCGAAGCAGGGTAGCAACTGACAGCACCAGTTGAGACTAAGACCATGTCACATGTCTTCTACCAGTCAGTTACTTGCAATTCCACGGCATAATTTATCCTTTGGTTCCCGTTCCTTTCGTGTCTCTGCTCCGAGAATTTGGAACTCCTTAACTACTCAAATTCGTCAATGTGAAACCTTGGCTACATTCAGATGTCACTTAAAGACCCACTACTTTCAGTCAGCCTTTTCTGCCACCTAGCGTCCATCATCCTATGCGCCCTGATTCTTTCTGAGACTTTGGCGCTTTATAAATCATT
>Ga0209367_1003388_pt1 | contig 21691 bp, 13 predicted proteins | sample WorMetLIZISLAND2_FD_187412 | JGI IMG/M metagenome (GOLD analysis project Ga0209367, IMG submission 187412) | Marine gutless worms symbiont microbial communities from Max Planck institute for Marine Microbiology, Germany - Olavius geniculatus... ...
ACTTAGCCTACTAATAATATACTATATAAAATCACCAAAATATTTACAGTCAGCCTTTATGAACTAATATACACAGTGTTTCATAAAATGGGACCCCTTTTTCTTTCTTTGATAGTTCACTCACATGTTGATCAATTTACACGAAGAAATACTAATTCTAAATATTTCAACAAAATATGGCTCTTGATTAAATATTCTTTGCTAGTCGTGACGTAATGCAGGCGTTATAATGTGTCATGAGAACAATCTTGCTTGTCTCAACTGGTGTTGTCATTTGCTACCCTGCTTCGAAGGTGAACTTCATCTGGTTCGCTGATGAAAAATGTTTATCATGTCAGCACTAAGCAACATGGGGGCTTGAAATCAGGTGTCTCGCGAGCCAGAAACTCAACCATCTCGCAACCTTTTTGTGCTGGTGCATTGTCTTGCTGGAAGCTGCAATGAGCAGCAGAAGTCGCGCTGTCTCCCAAATGCATGAAAGCAATTGTTTGGGCGATTTTTGTGGTTGCAGTGGTAAAACTTCAACGATTTGACATCAGCGAACCAGATAAAGTTCACTGTCAAAGCAGGGTAGCTATTCAGCAACTGATGAGACAAGCATGCTTGTACTCACGACACATTATGACGTCAATATTACATCACAACTAGCAAAGAATATTTAATCAACAGCCATATTTTGCTAAAATACTTTGAATTAGTATTTTTTCAGTCACAACTGGTAAATATTTTGTGTAAATTGATCATTATTTGATCTAATTATGAAACAAAGAAAAGGGAGTCCCTTTTTATGAAACACCATGTATATTTTGATGTTTCAGCAACGATTGCTGCTTTCGTCACTAGATGTTGCTGCAGTGAACAGTAAAGTGTTGCAATTATCAGCGGTGTAGTGGTAAATTTTAGTTTGGGTGAACGCCTCTTTTCCCCTACCCTCTTTTCAGAAGTAGACCCTTTTTAATCCATCTATGAGATCTGGGGAGCACTTTCTTATTTTAGAGTATTTATGCATCTCAGAAACTGCATCTGGTGACAGCAAGTTTGTACTGTTATTTATAATTTTTTTCATGATTAGAGGCCAAAATATTTTGGGAAACTGCATTCGCCCACATTTCCTGTCAGATACACCCACTGATAATTATGAATCAGGGAGTTGTTAGGACCTGTTGCCTCGGTTTGTCAACAAGTCTTTTTCTCTCCAGATGTGGCGAAACCTCAACATGTTAGTCAGTAAAGGGTATAATTTGTTGAATTTCCTATGAAAATTTTCTATGAAATCGTTGTGTTGCGCAACAAACTTGAACTGTGTGTTTTATTTGTATTGTTTTCTATGTAATAAAACTTCTTCACTCATCTCCTCAGTTACAGATTGCAATCATCTCAGTGGCTCAGCTATGGTGGGGCGATAGGGGCAACTGGCCCCATCTCTCCAATTTCAGTTGTGAATGCAAAATTAACACATAGTTTGAATGCATTTTCAGATCTTTTGTGCCCCTAAAGCGCGTTTGCAGGTGGGATTCTCAAAGTGCGTTTGCAGGTGGGATTCTCATTTTGTTGAAGTATATAAGATTATTTAAAATTTTTATGGGTTTTTGGAATTTGAGTGCTTTTTATCAAATCTGAACTTTGTTTATTGGTTGACCATGAATTAAAGCTAGTGGGCTAAAGCCCAGAGCAATATTAGATTTTATGTTAGGAAATTTTTTTAGCAGTAGAGATGTGGATGAACAGAACAAATTACTACAAGAATTGGTTTAATGTCAAAAAGTTTTGAATTTTAGCAAGAAAGCCCAGCTGTCGCTAGGGAAGATGCGCTGCAGCCTATACAATTCCTGTAGCTGTACTGGCCTTCAGAGATGTTAAGTCCTTGAGGCCAAAGTTGTTTTGATGCCAAAATTTTGGCCTCGGCCTTAAAGCTTCGGCATCGTCTTCGGCCTTGGTCTCAAAGATTTGGCCTTAGCCTTGGCCTCAAACCTTTGGCCTCGGTATGGCCTTGGTCTGGTTGTCCTGGCCTCGTTAAAAACTTTAAATGCATGCAAAAATAAAACCAAATGCCAAGTGCTAACAACCAGAAAATCGTTGTGTGACTACCCGACTCATCATGTTTGCTCACAGAGTTGGATGCTGTTCTTAAGGCAGTAGTTTTCTGCAAGTGTAACAATGTAATTTGATTTGACATGTCAGTGAGATTAGTACTTGTATAGTCAGAGCTAAACAGCTGAACTTTGTGAACTTTGATGACACCATTTGTGCACTATATCATCATCAGCAGCAGCAATATTGTCACTTTTTCGATTTTGCTCTTGTTTGCGAAAGTTAACAACAACCAGTAGTTGAATTTGCTGTTTTCGTGGTCTTTCTGATTACCTGTAAAATGAATCAAAAGTCATCGATTGGTTTTAAATCATTTGTGGTGAATAATTAATGCGAAAAATTTAATCAGTACCAGCCCTATAATAACTGAACTGTGTGTTGTCATTGTCCATAATTTTTATTCGTAACTTTTTGCTTGGCTTCAGCCTTGGCCTCGACCTCGAAAAATCAACCTTAGATGACCTTGAAGTTTCATCTCATCTGAAAGGGCATATGCCACTTTTTATTAGTGGTTAATAGTAACCTTGGCCCTATCTCTCACCGTTTCTGACATGGCCAGTTTTCCGTTGAAATGCACATTTTTCCACCCCCTCCATTCAACCCTAAATTTGACAAGAAGCCTAGCTGTCGCTATAGTGGGGCTGACCGTACTGGTTGTCACTGACCTTGAAGATCGTCCAAGGTCAATGATTTTCATTCATCTGAAAGGGCATATGCCATTTCCCATTAATGATCAATAGCAACCTAGGCCCCATCTTGCACCGTTTAGCCACAGGACGCCTACATCTGTGACAGACAGATGGACGGCCGGACGAAAACCACGACAAAGGGTCTACCTTGCTTACAGCCATTCATGCGTACAGGTTAATAGTTGGCCCAAAAATGTTTTGCTTGTACTAGTTCGCTGCAATTTTGCATGCCTAGATTTAAGACACATAGCTAATTATCCTTAATTATAATTTTTTCTCATACCTAACGTTTAACCACAATACATTCATTACATCTGACAACGATGCCAAGTTCGCCGTACAGCATAGCTGTAGCGCATCAAAAGAAAATTAGACCATCAGCCATTATCTTAAAGTTTAACAGGAAATTTATTTAAGTCAGTGCAGTTTTGCATTGGTTATTCAAAGTCAGTTGCGTTATGTCCGTGTCGTTGCGTACGTCGCGTGCGTTGCGTACATGGGCAACATAAATTATCTATGGTTCTAATGTAAACAAAACGATGATTGACAGGTATAAAGTTGGCGTTTTGTTGAAATTTTATCAAGATTTCGTGAAGCCTGTATAGCGACTGTTTTCTGAACACTACGACGGACATTATGGCGCTCGTATTGTGGCTGTGGTTTCTGGCTATGTTAGCAGACTTTGCCGATTTCATACCGGACCAACCGCAACGCACTGCCAAGTATAAGACTTTATATATCGAACAGCCTGTGAGTATGAATTAATATGTTTTCTCCGATGTCGTTTCATTTACAGTGCGAATTTCTGTCGTGTCACGCCAATTATTGCACAAACAGGATTGTCAATTTATACCAACCCCTCCCTCCTTTTCCTTCTCTCCCTTGTCTTTTCCTTTCCTCCCTTTATCCCCCTTTCCATCCTCTTTTCATATTCTCTTCTTCCCTCTCTTTCTTTCACTTTTTCCTTTCCCATTTCACTTTTTTACCTTAGTAAGACCACTGCAATGCAGATAGGGAGTGTGGGGAAGTACTGTGAGCTCTCCCACCAGGGTCTAGGGCAGAGCCCTAATCGATATTGAATCGATATTGAATTTGGTGTATATTAGCGGTAAATACGACATGTGGTGGCAGCAATTTTGGTTATTTTTCTGAAAACCAACTGACCTTCAGTGCAGCTTAAAGAATAAAGGCAAATCGGGTCCAAGTTTTGGATACAGTCCCGGTGCTGGGTGCAGACGGTGGTAATATGTAGTAGTAGTAGTGGTCATGGTCATTGTCATGGTCATGGGCTTCTATTCAAAGTTTTGCGATAATTATTCAGCATTTGAAATTATTAATAGTTGGATGACTTTAATTGTAGCTGACTGTTGACATGATGTTTTTTTTAGTGCTGTTGTTATTTTACTGTCTTCAGTTTGCTTTTTCTGAATGACGAGTAGTCCTGTAAAAACTGAAATAGGTGGAACTTTTGTTCCTTGGAACTTTTGTTTCCTGGAACATTCGTTTCCAGGAACTTTCGGTCCCTGAAACTTTCATTCTCAGCATCAAAATTAGCATTGAACTTTTGTTCCCTAACATTGATTATTAGGCCTATACTGTACACAATTTTTTATGCATTTTTTAAATACAGCTATGCTGTAGGCATCGATGTTACCGTAGTTGTCTGTCTCTTGTCCTTCCGTCTGTCTGTCTGTCCATAACGGATGTATTGTGGATAAGCGTTGGGCCGTAGAGGAAAACTTCTTGCACGGATAATTTGGGGTTGATTTGGGGTAGAAACATGTGCATTTTTCAACGGAAAACTAGCCATATCTCATTATTTTGGCAATGCAGTAATAAAAATATAAACTTCTGGCATAAAATATCACAATATGTCGAAAATGTCATATATAAAAGATATCATGATATATCGAAAAATTTGATATTTTTTTCGACGATACGATACGATACAATATAGCGATATCAAAAACGATTTATCAATAATTTCAATATATCAAATCATCACTAGTTTTGAAGATCCATCTAGTGGTTCAGGTGTGGTATGTTACCTGGTTTGTTATTTGTTAATTGGGTTGTATGCATTGCTGGTTTTTTTTTAGCTCGATCACTTTAGCTTCAGTGTGGCAGACTCATTTCGTCAGCGCTACCTGGTGCTGAGTAGCTACTGGAATGGCAACGGAGCACCTATCTTCTTCTATACTGGCAACGAAGGCGACATTGTCTGGTTTTACAATAATACGGTTAGAACTTTGTATACTCGTCGACCTCTGCCAAAGTTAAGCAGAGATGGAGGTTCTCAGGGTTGCAGAAAACGTGGGTTTTTTAAAAAGCCCAGCTCGGTGGGTTTTTTGGATATTTATTTGCTCTGGTGTCTCAGCTTTGGAGGTTACGTTTTTTTTTCTGTCAGTTCATTTGTCAGCTGGATTACTGAAACTTAACGAACATATTTCTGTGAAATTGTGTGAAGGGATTGTGCAAGGCACAAGGAGGAATTGATTGCATTTTGGTGGCGATCTGGATTAACTGTTTTCGTTTTTCACCAGTTTTATGCTAATTTTAATAATGTCAAATGGTTACTTTGCTGTATACTTGATGCTTTATTGTTTTTGATGTGCTCTTATAAAATTACCTTATTACCATTTTTCAGGTTCACCCAGATGTCAGAGTTGTCCAAAAAAGTCTTTGTAGGTTGCTCCAGTGTGGTTTCAGTTCAGGCCAGATGCCATTCTTAAGCACTTATAGCTAAAATTTTAGCATTATTATTATTAGTTTCAGTCTTTCCATAATTACTTTTCATGTATGTGACGATCTGTTTTAATATTGTCGTGCACTATTTGCTGTAGGGGTTACTGTTTGAATGGGCTTCAGAATTCAATGCTATGGTTGTTTTTGCGGAGCATCGCTACTACGGCAAATCACTCCCGTTTGGAGAAGATTCATATTCGGTAGGACTGCCGATGTAAATTTACAGTTACTGCATTTTGTAATAACATTTGTTGGTGTCAGTCACAGCATTTACTTAGTAGGTTTTTTGTTAACCATTAGCTATTATCGTAAATGCTGTCATAATCAGTCTAACATTCTCTGCCAGATATGAACATTGATTCACCAGCTGAGGTTAAACAGGCTGACTTTTACAGAATCGATAGTACAGTTGAGTTTTATTTTTTAAAATTGTAATTAGATTTGAATTATTTTTTATAATACAAACTGCAGATGCTAGAATGTGGATTAAAATAGAACGCTGTTTATGCTACTGTCAAAGGTGTAGTTAAGTGGTGACTGACTTTGTTGTATAATTAGGGATAAAAAAATTGTGTTGGCTTTTTCGTGTTGGTCGCTTAGGTCAAAAATGAGCAATTTTGCATTGTGCACAGGGTGACCAACCTTGGAAATCTGGAAAACCTGGAAAAGTCAGGTATTTCTAAAATGGTCAGGGAAAGGTCAGAGAAAATGAAAAAAGTCAAGAAAGGGTTAGGGAAAACTGGAAAAAAAGATTAAAGAAAGTCTAAACATAGGCATATTTGCACTCTACAGTCTTTATTTTATATTTTTACAACATTGTTTTGCTTGCTATCCATGCATGTAATTCGCTGCACTTGCGTGTTGTTACAAAATACAGCGGCAACCACAATTCATTAAGTGCTAACTGGCCTGTTTTTCATTTTCCTGAAACAATGACTGTCAATCGTTCACCTGCATTGTATGGCAGTATATGATCCCATATGGCAGGTGATGCTCTGTAGTTATGCTATCAGTTCCCATAAAGTGCTATACACCGCAACTTTTTAACATTTAATGTTTATTGTGTGACAGGGACTGGAGCATGTGGGGTACTTGACGTCAGAGCAGGCTCTGGCCGACTACGTTGCTCTAATAGATCACATCAAGTCAACAACACGTGGTGCTGCTACAAGTCCTGTCGTGGCTTTTGGTGGTTCTTACGGCGGCATGCTGGCTGCATGGCTGCGTATGAAGTATCCACATGCCGTAGTTGGGTCAGTAATTACAGCACTTGATTTTTAAACATGCTTTTGAATAACGTTACACAGTGATGCCTCATGAATTTCCTGTGATCTGGTTGTGTCGGTCATCCAATTGTTTGGATACAGGGTAAGGTTTTTATAGTTACTCACTTCTTTGCTTACTTACAGGACCAATTTTAATGCCCATATCTGCAACAGGTTTGATCTACTACATGATTGGTTTTAGGGTTTTTGCAAGACTTTGGCAAGTCAAATGGCACTACCCTGTACTTCTAGTCGTATCAAATTGGCAATTTTGAAAAAAAAATCACGTAGTGTATTTCTGCTGCCATTCATCTCATCCATTTTGTGTTTAGTTTTTGTTGTGGTATTTCAGGATGGTCAGATCATATGTGATAATAGCCATATCCAAGATGCTCGAGAACTACATTTGATTGGTTATAACTAAGTATGTTTTTTATTGGTGTTAGTCTCCATCAGAGTAGAAAAAACCCACATTTTGGGGGTTAGACCCAGGTTTTTATGCACAAGAGCTAACATAGCAATAGCACATATTAACTATCATAATTCTGTCCATCCGTCTGTCGAAAAAGGCGAAAGAGGGGCGCCTCCTTAAAACTTTGGGCGTTATTCTACCGCTGTCAGCTCGTCTAATGTGAAAATGGTTGCAGATAACATAACAAGCACTGGCGATGAGCTTTTTAGGAATGCCAACATCAATGACCTTGATTGACCTTGAACCCCAAAGTAGGGGGTTTTAGTGATTTTTTGCGATGTTTGACTGCAGAAGAGTGAATTGCGATGAGATAGATGGAGATAGACCAAGATTATCTGCGAACAGGAACTGCTGTAGGCTCTCACGTGTCTCATGAGCATTGGCTCAGATTTCTTGTTTAAAAAATCCCAACTTACTGGCTGGTTTTGAGGTTCTATGGGTTTCCAGTTATTAGGTTAGGTAGATACGGCCCACATTGAATAAAAGTGGGCGGAAAATTTTTAAAGTGATTTTTGAAAGAAAACCAAGTTCGTAAATTTACGAACGGTATAGAATATCCAAAAATTTGTTAAATCATAGGCTTGAAAGTTTTTTAAATTTAACTGTAAAAATTATTTTATTATTGGTGGAACTAGAAGCTGAGATGAGATTATGATTGCGGTAAGTTTTTAGTAGGTTTTAATTGGGTTTTTCTAATATAACTCATTTGGTGTCTCAACCCTGGTTACCATATTATATGCTGTTAAAAAGATCAAAGGTTGTTTTTAGTTGTTAATATTTTGTGTCCATGTTCATGTTGCAGTTCGTTAGCTGCCTCAGCTCCTATCTGGCTGTTTAATCATCTCGTTCCGTGCGGTCTTTTTTATCAGATTGTAACGCAGGACTTCAACAGGTCCGGAGACAACTGTATCGGCAACATCCAGCGTTCATGGAGCGTCATCAACAGACTGGCTGGCACAGGTAGTTCTTTTTTTCTTATTGTGTGTCGTCATCTTAAGCTACATGTCAGCAAATTGTACACAAGGCAATAATATTTCACTTAGTGTATAAGCTACAGGCACCATAGAGTTATGTTTCATATTTGTTTGCACTTTCCGGAATGTGACCTTTTAATAGTTTGGAGGAAAAATATTTTTGACAAGCCTCGATGGCAGTTTTTACGTTGCTTGCATTAAATCATGAGGTGTCGGGGTCCTTCTGTTCTACTTCTATCATTTTTACGTGCGATAGCAGAATGCTTCGTGTGTCTTAGCCATGGCCTAAGCGTCTCTGTCTGTTTGTCGGCGTCCATCACACTTTTGAGTCTTGCCAAAATGGTGCAAGCCAGGATCTCAAAAAACTATCTCGGCATGTAACCTCCATTCAGGTCAACTCAGCCTGGCCGAGAAGTGGAAAGTAAAGAATAAAAAAGTAGAAAAAGAACAAAGCAAAAGCATAAGGCTTCCTGTTACAATGTACGGGAGGCATAAATAAGTTGAGTCAGTAAAGCAATGTTGTGATCGTTGACACTGATTGTATATACATGTAATGTATATGCATCATGTCTCAAAATTAGTGGCTCCCTATAGAGAAATTAGCATAACAAAATTTGAAGCAATCGTGGGGACAGTCATACTGAGCTAGTCTTTAAAGTTTGAGCTTAAAGTGGCCATTTTTGGCATTGACGCAAGCTCTTTGTCTAAAGCGGGTATGCTGCTGCTTGATTCTTTTTTCAGTAACAATGTATTGAACGTAGCCTTTATGTAAACAACTCTGACGTCATAATGACATTACACTGAGCACACTCAGTAAGGTGCAGGTGTTAAAATAGGTATGACGATAAGTAATGTTATGCTAGTGCAGTGTACGATATATTGTTGAAATTCACGAACTACAAACAGAATAAGGTGTGTTTGAAGTAAGGGGGCCACTCATTTTGAGCCACAGTGTATGTGATTGTATATATGTACAAATTGTATACATATATGTGTATGCTTGGGATGATAGAGGCTGGTCGTGATGAGCTGACAAGTTCGCTGAAGCTTTGCAGTCCATTGACATCAATCGATGATGTTACTCAGCTGAAAGACTGGCTTTCAGAGACTTGGGTTAACTTGGCGATGGTCAATTATCCTTACCCAGCTAGCTTCCTGGAGCCACTGCCTGCTTGGCCCATTAAAGTAATGTGTGCCGTTTCATCATTAGTTCTGTTTTTTTTCTGTTGCAAATTCTTTCTGGCATAGGCTTCTACTTAGCCTGTAGTATGATGGCTTTGTGATAGGTTATTCAATGTATAGGTACCGTGTTACTAAGCTTGGTGAGCTGGTATGTTTTTGGTGAGTTGTGTTATAAACAATGATTGGTGCAGTAGCAAGTACGCACATTTGGTCAGCCGCAGCCATTTTCCTTGGGCTGGTCGCTATTTGATTTGCCTACCAAGCTGGGATTGAAGGCTGAGTTGACCTTGGTTTCGGTTATATACCGAAATGGTTTGCTGTCTGCTAACAGTCACCCACCCAAGTATTAAGTGCTTGAGTTGAACCCAGGACCTTTCAATCATTAGTCCAGCATCTTAACCATTTACACCACCAAGCCTTCTGACGTCTTTCAGTTTTTACGCCATTGGTTAGGTGATACTGAGAATATGGCTTTTAAAAACTTATTGACTTCAAAATTTCTTCGTTGAAATCGAGGGAATTGCAGCCAATTTGGATTTCTTAGTGAGTGGCCATTATAGTTAAATGGTATGATTAACTAGTTGACTAATGAATTGATTAACGTGTTTATTGATTTATTTCCTTGTTTTGATTATTTGTCAACTTCATATATTGATTTATCAGTGTGTTGGTTTATCGGATTATCTGTTTATTGATTTATTTTTTTGACCGATGGACAGATGATATTATACGAATTAATTCTTGAATAATTGATCCATTGATTACTGGATTGATCTGACACTGCAGGTAGTATGCAGTCATCTGTCCAAGGCCGGTCTGACAGACTCGGAGCTGCTACATCAACTGTACAGTGCTGTCGATGTCTACTACAACTACACAGGATCAGCGCCATGCTTCAGTGTTAATGAGACGGCTAGCAGTAGTCTACAGGTCACTGCGTGGGACTTCCAGGTTGCTTTCCTTACACTTACCGACAATGTCGTATCTTACTTTATGTGCCCTGTCTTGTCGATTGTTTTGAGTCTTCTGTCAGGTAGGTAAGTATCTTTCTACAGTGTGCAGTGCTGCTACTGGATTCTCGTTTTGTTTTCTTTCACGTTGCTGCTCCCAACCTCTGAGATAAACTGTGAACACCAGAGCTGCTAGTAGTTTAGTCTTTTTTGAAGCTAATCTTAAAGGTCCATGGACACCAAAATTGACATATATATTTTTTTTATTTTCCTAAAACAGCATACTTTTCTGATAATTATGATAGTAATATCGGCCGCCAGCATTTTGTCAATATGAAGATATTTACCTTTGAAATGGTCGATGTACAAAAGTGCTGTAAAAACGAGATGCCATGTTGACATGCTGATGATGTCACCGGTTGAACATGGCTTAGTGGAAAGTAATGGCAGCCTACCACTGGGTTTATGCTTACGTCACCTGCGGGCTGACTGCCTAGTGACCGGGGTCAGCTCTGGTCCCTACGCTCATATTGAGTTTGGGCTATCTTTATTTTTTTATGTGTGGTGGTTGGACAGAGTTGTACAGAGATGGTGCAGCCGCTGTGCAGTGATGGAGTGAATGACATGTTTGAAGCTCACGCATGGAACTTCACTCAGGTGGCTGCTGATTGCCGTAAGACGTGGAACGTCGTGCCCCGGCCTCGCTGGATTGCTGAACAGTATGGAGGCAGAAACATATCAGCCGCATCTAACATCATCTTCAGGTAAAATATACGACTGTGGAAATTATCGATTAATTAATCGATTAAAGGTTAAAAACATTAATTTATTGAAATTATTCAATTGATTTAAATTTCATTATGGTTTTGGATTTCATAACAGCTTAAAATGACAGGTGTTATTTGGTAGCAACCGTAGTAAAATATGAAAAGTTTGCAAAAATTATCTATTTGACATTTAGTCATATCTTTTTTCAAGCATTAAAAATGCCATTTAAGAAAGTTTTGCCATATATTTAGCAGTATTTTGTTTGCCGGCTGAACGCAGAAATATTTGTATGAAGCTACCATGGATCGGTGCAGCCGTCATGACTTGTTGTAAGACTTTGCATGAACAAAATGCAGTTACTGAAATAAACTCCAAATTTTCAACAGAATTCGGAGAGACAGTTGCAAATTTCCAACAGAGGAGATTATTGGGGCTCAACATTTTACTTTTGCCCGTTCTGAATTTAATTTCTAAAAATGGAACTTTTTAGCCCCAAGTTTGGCATTCCTGGACAATAATTTTCACCAAAGAAGAAGATTACTGGGCAACCAAAAATTTAGGGTGAGCAATTGCTTTTGTGTCTTCCTGCAACAATGCCATTTGTCTTGATGGTTGATGTTGTTTACACGCTAACGGAGACCTGAGTAGTCAGAAAACAAAGCCACTTTTATTTTTTGAATAGCTCTGTGAAACATTGTCTGATTTTAATAATTTATGGCATGCAACATCTTGAAGAAACTTGACATAAACGGCTGTAGTTTTGGTCTTGATGGTTGATGGCGGTTACGCAGTAATGGAGACCTGGACCCGTGGTCGGCAGGCGGTGTGCTTCAATCCCCGGCTCCATCTCTCGTCAGCATCGTGATTGAGAACGCCGCACATCATCTTGATCTACGAGCGTCCAACCCTGCTGACACGGAGGCTGTCACGGCCACCCGGAGGAAGGAGAAGGCGATAGTCAAGCGCTGGTTACGCCAGTACTACAATCTCCCACGATCTTCGTCTAAACAGGTTTACGGTGTTGGATTTATGCATTTGGGAGTTCTGGGGTAGGCAAAGTTATAGTATCATTTTCCCGTCATTTCCCTCTTCTCATATTTTTGCTCCCTCAGCAGATCATTTTTGAATAAGATTGCAAATTTTCCAAAGATCTTCCCGACTTTCCTAAGCCGTCAAATTAGGATATGCATAAGTTTCTGCATAACGTTCTTGTTATTTCTTAAATTGCATTTTCTCATAGGAATTTTCATATGCATCATTTTTTCCGAGTCATCTTTGTGATTTTTTACTTGCACCCTTTTGTAAATTAACCTGCTGCGGACTTGAGACTCTGCTGTTGCAGACTGCGCTAATTGGCTGACTGACCGAGTGTTTGAGTGATTAGACTAGTGAAAACTACTTAGGAAATCTTCTTTCAGAAAATTTTATCTCAGGAGAGTATAAAGGTGCATGTAGTTAGTTATCGTGGCATGTTTATGAGGCCAATTTTTCTGGACACAACATACGTGACATTGTTGAAGGAGGAAGAAGCTCTTTATGGGAAAGCCATCACAGAGTTACAGAGCATCATTTGCCATATGAGATCACTCAACACAGGTGAGTGCACTCCAGCCAGACAGGCCAGTACTCAGTTAACCTACTCGGGAGGGATAGAAGGCTGAGTTGACCTTGGTGTTGATTATATACCTAGATGGCTTAGTGGTCTGCGGGCAGGCCCTCATTTGAGTAGTAAGCACATGATAGCAACCTCATCAGGAGTCAAACAAACTCATGACTTTTCAATCAGCAGTTTAGCACCCTACTGGTATGCAGCCAAGCCTCTTGTGAACATATGTGTGTGTTAAATGAAGTGTTGACGTTCCTCTATGTATGTTTGTTGGTTTTTTGCAGAGCAATGAGTCGAACATGCAGCTGTTTGTCTTACCACAGCCCAACACAAATGGCATGTTATTTCTTTGCTCGCGTCATCGTTATTTTTTTTATTTACTACAACAACAATATTATCACTCACTGCTACTGATGTGGCTGCCGCTGTCAGCTTTTGCATTGGTATTTTGATTTTTCCCTTCTATCAGAATTACTGATTACTCTAATTTGGACCGTGTAACCAAAAGCAAAGTTTTCGAATATCTGTTTGACAAAGACGTTCTACAGACTTAATCACAGGCTGAATGGTAGTTCAAGCCATGTGCTAATGGCGACTTCTCTTTCCTATGGGGAAGCCAAAAATTCGACCCCCTACATAATCAAAACCCCTGAACCGATTGAGATAACATTTGACATGGTTAATTATGTTAGCTAAGTGACCCCTCACACAAAATTTCATGTCAATCTGCCCAAGGGGGGCTTCTCGGCAAATAGGTGAAATGTATGCAAAAACTTTTATAGCCATATACCTTTTTTCTTCCACGCACCTACAGGTCAGATCCCTCAGCGGATTTTTGCATGTGATCACTGAAATGATGCAGTCTCGCGCAAGGATGTGCCTTTTGAGGGTTAAAAATATTTAACGTACTTATTAGAAAAATTTGAAAAAATTACAATGGCACCTATGGGAAAAATTAAACAATTATTTAAATGGTCATAACATTGGCTGTGTATAAGATAGAGTCGTAATTTTTGGTTCTAGGGTATGGTTTTCAGGGATGGCCAATCTAATGGTGTCATTTAATTTTACCCTTCCTAGTTGCCATGGCAATGAAATATGGGACAAAATAGGCTATAACTTGGCATGTATAAGAGATATCTGCGAGATTTTTGCGTTTATAGGGGTTTTTATGGATGGGCCGTTGAATGCTGCCAATCGCATTTTCCCCCGACCGATCCCCGTTGCCATGGTAACGAAATTTGCGACAAAATTGGCTATAACTCGGTCTGTGTAAGAGATATCTGCGAGATTTTTAAGTTTATAGGGGGGTTTTGGGGATGGGCCAGCAAATGCTGCCAATTGAATTTTACCCTGACTGACCCTCGTTGCAATGGGAACGAAATTTGGGACAAAATGGGCTATAACCTGACATAATGTACTAGATATCTCAGAGATTCTTGCATCTAACAAGAAGTTTTGAGGGTGGAGCAAATAAATAATTTTAGTAAGTCTACCGTCAATGACTCTCATTGCTATGGCAATGAAATTTGTAGAATTTTTGCCACAAATTGGCTAGAACTCGGTTAGCTACGAAATGGGCTCAGACTGTAGTATGACTTGACTTTGTAGACGTTTGTTGTCGGACATTTTATGCAACGGTCCAATAACTGCAATAATACGATTAGTTAAATTAGCATTATTGAAGTGTTTTCCGAGCCTGTATTAAGCGGGTGATGCGTGCAATATTAGTTTGCTTATTTATATGGCCATTTTGTGTATATAAAAGTAATTTTGTTCAATATTGTCAGCAATGCAAGCCAGCAGTGACGTCATGCCTGATGCGTGTCGTCTGCTTTGTTTAGGCACGCCATTAGTATAAGTAGTAAGTAACAGTTACAAGCGGCTTGGCTACTGTAAAAAATATCTGGAGTGTATTATCTTTGTAACTGTTTACCAGTATAAATGCAGTATTTTAGTAATAAAACAGCAAATATAAATGTACAAAACATCAGTTTATACACTTTTTAACCGCAACATTGAAGAACTTGCACATCGAAAACAGCAAAAATCACAAAAAGTGATATTATTCAGCAGCACATTGACACACAGTCAGTGTGATGCGGGCAATATCATTTTTTGTGATTTTTGCTGTTTTCAATGTGCGAGTTCTTCAATGTTGCCGTTAACAAGTGTATAAACTGATGTTTTGTACACTTATTAATGTGAAAACCCACTCATTGTCATACAAGGTTATCTGTTCGGGGTTTGGTGGAAAGCTGGTGGGAGTCTATGTAATTTTTTGGTCTTTTGCAGTATGGCATGTTTGACAATCTTTTCTGCCAGCTGCCCTTGTCTTTGGCTTCTCTCTCTGTCTATCATTTCGTAATCTTTGCTTGTGATGTTGCTGAGCTTTCACTGACACTTTCATCTTGTTGCTGTTAGGTCCCATCTCATAATGCGTCATGTCCATCTGAATATCCAAGATTCCGTTTTCTAGGACTTTCTGCAGCCCTTCATAATTTGTCACCTTGTCAACGCAGCTGATCTGTTCCATTCTCTGAGAGACCCGCATTTTGAATTCTGATAGTTTGTCTTTAGCTGCATGTTCCATTTTTCAGTATCCGTTTTATCACGTACTATATGAATATGTAAATTTTATTACTTATCAGCAGTATTGTGGGTTAAACAAGTAGGTGGGGCCGGAAGTGCAATTTTCCAACAGGCATTGCGAAGTTTCAACAGACGAGATTATGAGTGCTGAAAATTTTAATTTTGTTTTTAAATTTGCTGAAGTGGAGGCTATTCAACCGAAAATTGTACATTTTTGAACAAATTTTTAGAGAGGAGGAATTTCCGACTTTTTTCTGACAGCTCAAAATTTGTTCAAGGGGGTCAGTTGTCCCAAGTGTGTTGCCACGGTCCTCCACCTGGCCACGATGCCAATTCTACTTACTTAGAAATTGTATGATTAATGTATGTTTTGTGTGTGTGTACTTACTTAGAAGATGTGTATAAATTGTTTTGTGAATGGTGTCCACAGATGCGAATATCTTGTATATTCACAGTCGAGAGCCATCACTGCGCGACGAAATCCTCGTGTTTGTCGTGATGGCCGCCATGTTCCTCGGACTGCTCATTATCGTTAACTTTACGCGCGCGATGGGACGTCGACGACTCTACTACATGACCTTCGATGAAATGCCGCTCATGTGACATGCTGATGATGTTGAATTATGATGATAGGGTTTTCTACACCAGCCATCACAGAGATGCAGAGTGTCATCTGCCATATGAGATCACATGGTGTAGTTTTAACTGCCACCCGACACGGGTGAATGCACCCAATCTTAACCTCAGCCATCCTGGCTGATACTCGCTTGACCTACCCAGGAGGGATGGAGGGCTGAGTTGATGCAAAATGCTTTAACATAAAAGCAAGGGAGGAGGGTTTCAGTCGTTCAAGGCGGGGAGGAGTTGGTATAATTTGCACTTTGCGTTATGATTATATAGTTGTATATTACACACAAAAAATATTGGGTTTTTTTCTGGCATGCCTCCAAAAAGTGTTTTTCTCTCCCAGAATGCCCCAAAGTTGATGTTGGCTGGGGCTTTATTTCATACCCGATTGAAGGGGCTTACAGAACTTCAAGGACCCTCTGCCTAAATTTAGGACAAAGGTCTGTCGGTGAAATGAAGAGAGTGGAAAAATACGGAAAGGGAAGGGGGAAGAGAAAAGGGGTGAGGAAGGGTGGATGAGGGCACTTGCTCTAGTGGTTTAAGGGGGGCAGATACCCCTGAATTATGACGATGATTATTTATCTGACATTGCCGCAGCATCATCACTCTGTGTCTTTAGACAGCGTCTCAGGACTTTATGTGCCTTTTTGCTCATGTCTGGATCTGTATTGACACTTTTGCGTTGCGGTCCTTGAAATAATAATTATTATTATTTAGGCCATGTTAAATGCTTAGCGATTACTACAATGGGGATGATTATAATCTATATGTACTGTATTGCATTACCTTGATCTGCAACTGAACTTTTTGCATTGACTGCTGGGTGACCAGTTGTCTAGAAGCTTTGGAAATGTTTGGGGGAGGATTTTGTGGCTTTGAGACAATTAAGGAAGAGTTGAGGAATTGTCGGGACCGAATTGTGTCAGGGAAACTCTATTGTTCAGTTAGTATCTTTTTTGCACCGCTGTAGTGTTGATCACAGTATTTCGTGTGGTGCATTTTCATCAAAGGAATATTTAGTTTACATCTGTGTCGATACCAGAATTCAGCAGCATAACATTTTACATTGTGTATTTTGGGATTGGTAAGGCCAGTATTTTTAAGGACAGTAATCTTCGAGGCAAAGGCCACTAAGTAGCAGAGTCAAAAAATGGGCTGTTTAATAACTTACCTGCACAAAATTAATAGTGCAGTTATTTAGGAACTTAATCATGCGTGGTCACTGTGACATAACAAAGTAGTTATATTATGCAAATACCATGAACTTTTTGTACAGAGCACATTCGTTACTAGTGACCAAGGCCATCGCCAGACCTTTTCAGAAGACAAGGCCACAATTTTTTGTTCTCAAGGTCAAGGACAGGCCTAGAGGACTCTATCCCTGGTGCTTGTAGTACATCACTATTGTTACATTTTATTATTATACTGTTAGTATGCGTACCATGCGTGGATGGCTGTAGTGTGGGTATGTTATGGGGAAAATTTGGGAATTTTGCATGGGAATATTTGGGGGAATTTCACATGCTTCTAGAGTGGTCACTCCGGATTGCTTCTAAACTGTTTCTGACTTTGCTAACTTGCACTGTATATAGTCGTGGCATAATCTGTATTTGAGCCGGTAAGATGATGTTAGATGCCTTTCATCCAGTCGAGGTGGTTACAAGCCTGGAAAACCTGGAATACTCAGGGAGTTATCTGAATGTGGAAAACACGGAATTGCTAGCGATTTCTGTGCAACTTGTGGGAAAAATTGTAGCAAAAATAACAATGTCGCCAGATGTGATTTCTGGAGGTGCAAATTATGTTCTAAAATACATCTGCAGCTAGGGCTTTGCCCTAGTCCTCACTGGGGAAGCTTACAGTGCTTTTTGTTTCAATAACTTATGGAAAAGTAAGTTTATGCCTCTGGAAAAACTTGCAAAACTTGGAATTTTTTCTTTACTATATGGCCATCCTGCTAAAGAAACGTAAACTCTTTCTCGAGCCTAACAGCCCATAGGACGGCGCTGATCTCCGTTTTCTAAGGCCCTCAGCCAGACACCAGTTTTACACTGCGAGACCACAGATACGGGGCCAGTGTATCGCGTGGTGTGCCTGTTTACGTCCCAGCGGTAAAGCTGGTACCAAATTATACTGCTTGGTGACCGAAAGGTCCCCAGATCGACTCGGGCCCAGAGCACTGCCAGGTAACAACCCTGGGCAAGTTGTTCACACACGTGCCTCTGTTCACCAAGCAGTATAATTTGGTACCGGTCAAAGGGCAGTGATGCTGTGTGGCTGGGAAGGTAGCCGTAGGTCTGGTGTCGCACTGGCCATGCGTCACAGACTTGGTGGTCTATCCACCTACGGGCTCAATAGCTACGGAAAGGGAGATGAGCGCCCCACCTATGCCCTGGAGGGGCACGGCACGCTTTTTCTTTACCTTTTACTTACGCATAGAACTAGGTTCAAGACAGACTTGCAATATCATACTTGCTTTATTTGTCAGACTTGGCGCATGTTATTTATACAGAAATGATAACCATTTTAGTATTTGATTATCTAGACACTTTGTATGTTCAGTGTTTTTTTTTCGCCTTGTTGCTAATTTTGTTCAACAATAGACTTGTGTCATGGTGATTTATGACTTTGAATCATGCTTGTACGTATGGGGATGGTGAAATTGTGTGCAAAAATCTGCAGATGCAAGGATTCTTCTTTTTTTGCAAATATGCGAGCCATTTTTCACCATTATTTATTACTGTCTGATACTCCGGAACGAAACAAAGCATTGCCAGATTACTTTCAGTAGTCAAAGTTGTAATTGTTTTTTTGCAGAGGAGCTAAAATGAACACCAGCAACTAAGTTAACATTCACATAGATGCGTTTACTTAAACATTTCAGTTCGACGTTACCAGTGCATCAAGTGGCGAAGAGAGAGGGGGGCGCTAAAACCTCAAGTTCCCCTTTATGATTTTGGGAGTTGGAAAGAAAAGAGTGGTGTAGACAAGGGGGCAGGAAGTTTAGCTTACTCCTTCCCCCAATTCCCCAGACACAACATTATCACACGTTTAAACTGCCCTAAATTTGGTCAGTTTATATTTGGGAAAATAATTAAAATTTTTGCCATCTACTGCTGTAATGCACCAAATTCGATTTCGGCTGGTGCTTAGCCCATACCCCACTGGGGAAGCTTACAACGCTCCCCCAGACCCCTTAGCTGGATTTTAAGGGTTCTAATTCTAAGGAGAAGGAAAGGGGAGTAAGAAGGGTGAGGTGAAAGGAGGGAATGAAGAAGAGGGGAAACGCTTAGCGGGGGGGAAGGTAAAGAAGGGGAGAGGGAAGAGAAGGGATGGGGTGTAGATGCCCCTTTCAGTTCACATTTCTGGCTACGCTACTGATGCCAAACTGCATTACTTTTGCCATCCATCTGCATGCAATATTAACTGTAGCATAGTGTTATTTTCACGTACTTGTACCCACTGAATACGCGTTATATTGTGTATGCACACATAGGCCTACTGACAAAATTTCACAATCCCTACTGTATAATATATATTATACTGTGATATATCACAACTGTCATTTCCAAAACTGTTAGTTGAGATGCGTGGAGCCGTTTTGTTGTTACGTTTGCGAGTGACGTGTACTACATTATATATTTCTGTTATCTTGTATATTATATAAATGCCACGCTCTGATTTTATCGCTGTCATGTTCACGACTAGTTTCATAAGTTATGCATATGTCCAATACAGTGGCGGATACAGAAATTGAGAATAGGGGCGGAAGGGTAAGGGATGGGGTTTGGGGTGGGTGCAGTGCCCCCACTGCAGAAAATTTGTGAAAAATTTATGCAAAAGTAATGCATTTTCATGCAAAATTTTTACGTGTTTTCAGATGCATCCAGTCTATAGGGGGCGGCCGCCCCCTCCTCCGCCCCCCTTGTATCCGCCACTGGTCCAATATGCGAGCATAGAAATCTACAGAGATTCTGGAGCGCTGCGCCGTGTAATAAATAACTACTGGTACCTTACATAGTATATGTCTCTTAAGACAATAGGACTATGGTATTTTAAGAAGGACAAAAACAAATTTCTCATCGTCAAACGTGTGTTTTCAAGCTCAAAATGCATTAAACCAGTTTTTCGTCAGGGCTTTCCGCTGGGTGAGCTTATGACTCTGCTCAGGTCTCTTTGTTGGATGGAGAGGGTTTCGGCGTCACTCAGGATTTTGACGCGGTCGTCGCCGCCTTGCTTTCTTACTACCGCAAGACAGATCGAGCCGGCGAAAGGGCCTCCCGTACCCCCCCCCCGGTTGGGGGCCTCACATATGCTCAGGGACCTCATGCTAGGTGTGAAAACACAAATGGTGTCTGATTTTTTTGCGTTTCAATTTTTTTTTAACTGGGCAAATTTGCGATTTTCAGTGTCGACTTTATTCAGTTGTTGTGTGCATGAAAAAAAGATTAGCGGGGTCCAGGGCAGAGCCCCTGGTCAGGGTGTCAGAGGCAAAGCCCTCCTAAAGCTGAAGCACTTTTAGCTTCTGGACGTGCAATGAAAACCGCAAATTTGTCTGCTTTTTAATGTTTGAGAGGACACTTTATTACCAACAAAATTTTTCCGGGGGGGAAGCTGAGGGGCAAGGGTAAGGGCATGGGGGCTGCCCCCTTCTGGCGCCGCCCATGCTCACTTTCTTCACCCACAACGCCGCTGTACCCATAGTAGTTAGTGGTTAGGCCTGCACGTTGAATCGCTAATCTTTTTTCTGTATTTATTCGCCTTTACGCATTGAATCACTGAAATTCGCTATCACCTGCAACCTACAAGATTCGGCACAAGAGATGCAGCAAGAAATAATGAGCTTTAAATTTACTATCAGCAGTGACATTGACATTGACATAATTAGGCCGTCACTTGCAAATTATTATTGTGGTAGATATTGCTAAATAATCGAATTTTAACAAGACTAGGCGGAGGGCGTCGGTTATAAGTGAAAACCAAGCCAGCGGGTCCAAGCGTAGTTTTCAGATGTTGCGTGATGTGAATTACGTCGCCGCGTTGTAACCATAGCAACCGATGACGCTACGTCACAGTAAACACCATCAATACAAGAGTCAACAGCTAGGGCGACATCAACAGCTGCTGTATCAACTGGGACAGACGACAGAACAGATGATGAAGTGATGATGCTGAGGCCACGGCATTAATGACATCGGCGTGACAATACACCGCCAACACGCGCCCGCTACGAACGTCAGTATACCTTCACACGACAAGCTTTATACCGCCTTAGCTTGCATTTCACTGCCGTCTGGCCTAACTGATTGGACGCCCACGGCCCGACAAAACCTTCCAACAATCAAAAATGTCGGCCCAGTGCTGACATAAGCTGCGGTCGTCCGTCCGCAAGCTGTTCATAAACGCACTTCGGCTTATTTTTATTCAACTAGGCCTAAACGTCCAATTTTAAGGCGCGTAGAAAACGAGCAGAATGAATTGTTCTGAAATAAAAATGAAATAAAATAAAACGAACTGAAACAACAGAAATATATCATTTTATTTCAGTTTACTTCAGTTCAATTTGTTTCGTTCGCTCTGTACGCGCCATAGCAACCGCCTAGTCTTGTTAAAATTCGAATGGTGTATGTATGGAAGTATTTATGTACGGTGGGTTGAAACTGTTGCTACATCTTAGCTTGTTTTTTACATGCTGTCTAAGACATAGCTATCTGCCTAGTGCTTTTATGG
>Ga0209367_1003389_pt1 | contig 21686 bp, 13 predicted proteins | sample WorMetLIZISLAND2_FD_187412 | JGI IMG/M metagenome (GOLD analysis project Ga0209367, IMG submission 187412) | Marine gutless worms symbiont microbial communities from Max Planck institute for Marine Microbiology, Germany - Olavius geniculatus... ...
GCAGGTGGCATATTTAACATCAAACGTCTTAACGCGATTAGACCACAGTGTACTTGGTAATTTAAAATCAAAGTAAGATTGACACTGACTAATGACATCCATGTTACTCGTTCTAAACATTTTCATAAAAAACCTATTGACAACCAAGTCTAAAGAAGAGAGTTCTGACTTAACCAGTGGGCATGCCTCAAGACCGTATAAGAGGCTAGGTATACATTTCCTATTGATAAGATGCAAGGTTACTTCCTCTGACGCAACACGACCAACTTTGCCAAAAACAGCATTTGCAGTACGGTAAAAAGCTTTTCTATGGTTTGACAAACAACATTTAAACGAACGCGATTTCATAATATAAACACTCAGATATCTGAGTTCACTGACCCAAGGGATCTGAGTACCGGACGTTGCACAAATACTAGTACAAGGCATAGTCATGCGAGATCCAATACGAAGGCAACACGACTTCTTGAAATTAATGGCCATGTCTAATTGGGCGAGTTCGTGCTCACAAATCTTGAGTAACGCGTCTAATTGAATAACGGACGGCGCTAATAACAGAATATCATCTGCGTATAAAACAACAAAAGTATGTCGTTCGTTATGACAAAAATTCATCTAAATACACGGCAAAGAGAAATGGCGATAAGACTGAACCCTGTCGAACACCAAAACCAGTCTGAAACATATCGGACCACACAGTGAGCCATTTAACACATGAGTAACATCTGGACAGCCAAGTATCTAAAATGTTTAAGAGTTCGTTGCGAATATGCCGTCTCATTAGTTTAAGGAAAAGAGCGTGGTGATTGATGTTTGATAATAGTTAAACCTAATTACTGGAGTGAGAAAAGCCGAAAAAACATTTTTTTTCGCCAACAGTCTGAAATCCCCGGATTTGTGCGCCGACCGTTCAAACAATTAGCATTAGGCCTATAGCCTAACGATGGGACGATTTTAGATGCAACAGTCTTGGGAGAATAGTTCGCTATCGTTCTATTGGTGTAATACATGTAATTACGTATAGCGTCGTATTGTATGCAGCAGACACGATGAAGCGTGGAAAGCTAACGCGTATAGCTCGCTCAACCACCTGCCAATCAGAGCCAGGTGCTGCGAATAGTGCGCAAGGTGCTAGAAGGCGGGCAAAGCGAGTTGATTGACAGGTGGCATCGATAAGCGACCAGGCGGACGGGCCAACGCTCCGTCCAGCTAGCCAGCCGTTCAGATGATGGGATCAGATTAGATCGGAGGTCCGATAAGAGAGAGATTAGCGGTACATGGCCGGACATACGCCTGACGACGTCTTAATCGTCTGACACACGTCCTAATCGTTTCACGCCATGTGCTGGTGCTACGTGTGTTTATCGACCGCTGCATCGCCGTAATTGTCTGTAATTGATTCACTGCTCATTCGCGACAACGCGCTGAGGCTTTGTTTGTAAACCAACAATTGCTTAATACATGCGGCGACTCGCTCAGAGTACGGATTTATCTGTCGGCTGAAGAACAGGACAAGTCAAAAAGGACGAGTAGTAAGTTTTTTTACTGCACAGTTTTCTTTAAATATGCCTAACGTAGGCCTATTCTGCTTTAGCCTACACCATGTTTCCTCAGCATCCTGTACCCGAACTTTCAGTATATCGCTAAAATAAAAAAAACTTTGAAGTGTAAAATAAAACGTTTGCAAAAATGCTTTTTTCCGCACGTCTTTATTTGCACGGCAAGTTCTTACTTTCAGCGATACTCCGTCCCGGCTATAAGGACTTGATTAACTACTTTATAGTTTTATCAATGCTGCGTATTGGACCCTATCTCAAAACGGTAGTTTCGTTTTCATAGCATTTACAGTATGTCTGTGAACTCTGCTGCGTTTGTGTTCTTTGTTACAGAGCGAAAAACAAACAGCTGAGAAACAAACAGCTAACATCGCAGACACAGTCAAAAATGTACATTTAATGCTTTTGACCTTGAACGCACCGTTTTTCGACTTGACAACTTCTGACTAAATCGAGTATTTTCTATTCGCGTTCATGTACTTATTATCGTCGTCATCGTCAGCAGCAACAGCAGCTTAACATAACATTTAGATCTGTCGTGTGTGTAATATAATCAGCAATGTTCAGCTCGATGTTTGAGACGGCCGCTTATCATCGCGCGGGTCTACCTCCATGGCATTCACCAGCGGGCGCTGCGTCGACGCCGTGCGGTGGTTACCCGATGTCGACGTTCGACCCTGCGGCTACGTCAGCGTCTCATCTACAAGGACCCCTGGCTGGGCAGTCGACCCCCGGGTACCCGGCAGGACTGGGCAACCATCACAACCGCTACGGCGTGACTGCGGGACCGCTGTACGACGGACGGACTGCAGTCAGGGACGTACTGTTCGGTTGCGGCCGCTTCACCGACACGCCGGCGAGAGTTAGCTCGCAGACGGGAGTCGTCACTGACGTCGGTGTCGGTCTACAGTCGTCGTCAGTGACGGCGTTCTCGCCGCTGTCACGGGAAGGTCCGGTGACGTCAGCTACAGACTGTCCGTCGGCACGACTGACACCGGCCACCAGCGTGTACGGCTACACGGCCGGTCTGACTCCAACCGACGACCGATATTACACGCCGAGCAACGGACCTACGCAGGCCTCCGCGTTCACTGCGACAGATGCACAGCCAGTCACCGGCTGCGGCGGACAACTGACGACAGGAGCAGGCTTCAGATCACCACCCTCTCTGAACCTCGGATTTAACCCGCGCAGATTCATGAACGACGTCATAGGCGAGTAGTATTTTAATTCTGTATTAATCTATCTGCAGCTGTTTTGTATTGTGTTGTTGAAATTGGCTTAATAGGCCTACACGTTTCAGTTTATGCATGTAAAACATTTTTTGCTCATTTTCTTAATAAATTCGGAATGCTTACCGGTATGTTTTTTTAAATATTTTAATGGTAATATTTTAATGACTTTTATAATTTATTAATAATTTACCGAATTCGTTTTTTTCTAAATTCATAGTTTGATCATATTTGCTGGTCTATGTCTCTGTTTTTTTATTGTAATCATTATGATTGCAATTGTGTTATGGTAGAGTGTGCAGTTTGCATAAAATATCGAGTAAAGTTATGCACTTGGAAATGTAATGTTTTTGCACATAATAATTACGTTCTCAAAAAAAATTAAAACTGACATCTAAACCATGGCAAACGTTCGTTTTACCGCTCAGTCAACTCGATTTTTGGTAAATTGGGAAGAACTGCATCCGAAGATGTAATACTACATTTAGTTCACAGCAAATGTCTGCCTGCTCTGCTGTATGGTCTGGAGGTTTGTCCATTAACTATTGAAGTTTAGACTTTGTGGTGATGCGATTTTGAATGAAATTATTTTGTACGTCAAACAGTGATATTGTAAACAAATGTCAAATGTGTTTTAATTTCAGATTACCCAGCGAAATTGTACCGACACAGTGTGTTAAATTAATGTTGAAATTATCGAACGTTGCTTGAGCTTAAAATGGTTATGCTACTGAGTACTGACAGTTTCATTGTTATTATTATCAATTAAGTTTAGTTAAGGTTTGTTTTTTATAGCTGTGCTACCATTGTATTATGGTGAATAATGTTGTATATATCTGTGTGTCGGTGTATGTAGACGGTACGTTTCTGCGCTGCATCTATCCGCCTGTCTCGTCATCTGGCACGATGGGGTCGAGCGTCCAGTCTCAGCAGCCGCTCACATGTCTCTGGGTCGCACAGCCAATGATGTCAAGCAGCTATCACCGCGGTGGTCTGTGTCGGTCACCGGGCTTCATCAAGCGCGAGTCGTCAGCCTTCGGTCGTCCGTGTGGACGCACGTTCACCTGTGTACAAGAAGCGGTCGTTCACCTGGCCGTTGAACACGTGGGTGGTCCGGAGCAGGCGGACCACACATGCCGCTGGCTCGGCTGTGCCCGCCACGGACGACCGTTCAAGGCCAAGTACAAGCTCATCAACCATATCCGCGTCCACACGGGAGAGCGTCCCTTCCAGTGTCCGTTCCCGGGCTGCGGCAAGGTGTTCGCACGCAGCGAAAACCTCAAGATCCACAAACGAACGCACACAGGTCAGTAGAAACGCTTCTTCACAGTGCTTTATGCATACTTCAACGTAACGTGAACTAAACGTAAAGGAATTTCTGAGGCACATGGTTACTGAGAGAGCACGATGATCTGTTTTCATAGCTTTCAGCCAGACACAAATTTAAAATCCCACAAGACTACGTGTGGGGTCAGAACATCGCGCACTTTCACTGGATGGTTAGATTATTAGGTATCGTATTCAGTGTGACTATATACTCAGGGCTGGGAGGACAGATATTACTTTCAACTTAGCCGTTAATTTGTACAGATTCGAATCAAATGTACACGAAAATTCAACCTGGTAGGTGTTTAACGACACGTTCTCACTTTTTACTATCAAGTAAACTTATGGATACTTACTTACTTGATTACTTTGCAAATGTAACGTAAGGAAAAGTGTGTCCATGCGTGACAGATGTCTTTGACATCACATGGTATTCCTGTTCACAAAAAACTGGTAACAGTATTTCACTTTCAGTTGTACTGTTATGCAGTTTTCACTTTGCATTGTACGCAGCATTTCGCAACATTTCACTCTCTGGCTTTAGTTCATCGAGCGGACAAAGCATGTTGCGACGCGTGACGCTATTATATGTCCTCGTGTCAGCCAGTCTCTCTGTGAAAAGTGCATGGCATGGCAGTTGACAACATCCGTGAACGACGTGAATGATCTATGCCTACTCCTAACAAGCCTGTCAGAAAGTGCTAATATTACTATTGCATGGAACGCTTTGATTCAACCTGCTGTATCGTAGGGCCTATGTGCAAATTACTCTCAGCAGTTTAAACTGTGGCAACGTTTCATTCAAAGAAATATTTAGACTTTACCAAAAAGAGAGACAAAAATATGCAGCCAGACTGTCGTTTTAAATTTGTTATTTTAGTTGGTTGAAATTATTTTTTCATTACAGCTATGAAGAGTTATTTTATACCTATTTTGTTATTTGGATAACATACGTCGTTTTAAATATTTGTTATTATGATTATTGTCATCGTTAGGTGCCTCAACGTGAGCTTTGAATGCGCTTAATCATACTGTAAAGCGCGACTAATGATATTTTAGTTTTACTTACAACTGTCACTCGTAAACGGCTGAACTGAGTTACTGAGGTGCTTTTTAGCAAAAACGAGAACACGTGCATGGCTTGCTTAATCTGTATCACTGTATAACTGTGTAAATGTATAACTTACAACAAAACCCAGCTGTCGTTAGAGAAAACGGGTTACAGCCTGTACAGTTCCTGTAACAGTACTGACCTTCAAGGTCATCCAAGATCGATGATTTTGATTTGAGCTGAAAGGGTGTATGCGATTTCTTATCAGTGATCAATAGCAACCTTGGCTTATCTCCCATCGTTTAGTCACAATACATTCGTGACGGACGGACAGACACACGACAACTCGTACCAACAGACACTTGCAGCATAGCTGTAGCGCGTCAAAAATTAACTGCAAGAATATAACGTAGCACTGCATAGGCAAAACAGAAACAAAAGCAGTGGTCCAAAACATGTGTTCGAAATATTGCGAATGTGATGGTAGGCTACAATCGATGTGTTGTAAACCACCAGCGCCTTCGAAAAACAATAGTCGAGTCCACATAGGACGAGGCGAGGCGACGAACGAGCGATAATTGGCGAAATGAGACACGTGCGTTTAGCAGACAGAAGGTAGACTGCCTGCAGTCAACTCGACCGTTCACATGTCGTGTTCAAATTAATAACAGACGTGGCGACGGAGAGACGTGTTAACGAGGACGGCGACTGCCGATCAGCTTGTGATAAATGATGAATGCGAAACGCCCATTCCTGCCGTCAGCGAAGATTAAACTGCCAGTTTGCTGGCTGAAATTTTATTTCTAGATTACTCTATCCCGTTTTACGTGTGAGAAATGAATCGCCTTAAGCCATCTGGAAAAAAGTTCGTATATTAATTTCTGGCCATTTTCTTGGCGGAGATGCTGCTGCGGTGCTTCGGAAGAATGCTGTTAGAAACGTATCTAGGCTACTAATCGCAGCAAGTGTAAATTGTGTATGCAACAAAGTTATTGCTTTCACGCACAGGCTGTTCGCTAAAATATTTAAAACGTCATTTTGATTTAGACACCAAAATTCGATCTCAAAATAGTCTATTTTCAGGTCTTCAGTTCTTCGACACAATATGCGGTCTAAGTGAAAACACATTATTTTGTGATATTGACTTTAGTGGAAATGTAGAAGTAAATATTTTTTATGAGCAGTGTTGGATTCAATGGGGAATAGAAACCAGTGAGTATTATTAGAAGTGTATAGAGACGGATCATTTACTCATGCAATGTATTCCAGACACCAGGCCGGACAGTGAAAAGGAGCGGGCTCTGTCGGTCGAGGACCTCACCATCGGAGAAACTTCAGACCGCGACGCAAATAATTATGTGTATTATCAATCAGTGAATAAGGAGTCATGCACGTATTACGACGACAAATGTACGCCGGTACTGGATAGTACCGGGACACGGTTTGAGCTTGTCGCTGGCTGGCGCAGGGACTACTGGATAATAGCTAGAATGGAAGAACTCCCTGGCTGGTGCCATCACGGTGCATGTGTAGGACTATATACGAAGTGGGCGAACTGGACCGGCTGCAGCAGGTGCGTGCTCGGTCTAATATCCGGATGGCACCGAACGAAGGTCGTCGTCAGGTCCGCGCGTCTGCGTGGTAAACTGCTTGACCCGCGACCTGTCGGTGACATCTCGTGGCTGACACTACTGTATCTATCTGGCGAGATCGTAGACTCGAGATGATAGAAGCTTGAGCTAATCATCGGCGTTTAATGGAAACCGGTTCCTACCTTCGACAGAAGTGACACTGACTGGCCCGCTGGCGCGAAGAACAGCAATAAATTTTAATAATAATGCTGTCATTCTGCCCATAATTCGTTGCTGGTTTGCAAGGAAGTTTTATAATCCGCATATGGGCGAATTTACGCTAACTGGAAGATTTGTTCATTTTATTATTTTTTTTTACTTATTTGTCGATTGTACATTGCAACGTTTGAATTGTTCTGCTGCTTATAATCAACAGAATTATGTCACAGATTATTTGTTCAAATATTCTAATCGAATCGCAGATTTTGCTCGAAAATAGTTTTTGGCTCCGCATCTCTCTGCACGGATCTGTTCGTGAAACCAAAATACCAAACATGATACTCCAGTGCCAACCAGAAATGGCTAAAGGAAAATGCTTGTAGTAGGCCTAGGGAAAACTTTTTATTTGACGATAGGCCTATCTGTGATCTGGCAGTGTAAACTGATGCCTAACTGACAGCTAAGAAAACGGAGATCAGCGCCAGCCGATGGACTTAATGGTTGGGGAAAGACTTTATATATTTTGCCTTCTTTATCTTTGAGCTAATCGGTTTGGACTATAGAAAGTTCAACCTGAGTCGACTTAAGGCCTACACTTTTTGACGCGCTACAACTATGCTGTAGGCGTCTGCGGCACGGTTTATCTCTTTGTCTGTCTGTCAAGGATGTATTGTGGCTAAGCGTTGGGACGTACGCACTAGGGGAAACTTGTTATACCGTTTTAATTAGCCCTGTGTTAGGGTTCTTTACATACAAAATTGGGGGTATAGTGCAAGGGGAACATTTTCAAATTTGGGATTGAATGGAGAGAGGTAGAAAAATGTGCGTTTTTGAACGGAAAACTGGCCATCTCGGAAACGGAGAGAGATATGAAGTGGCATACGCCCTTTCAGATGAAAAATCGCCCAAATTTTTAAAGACTTTTTTGCTTTCGACTGCATTCGCTCATTAGGCCTATGCCCGAAATTTCCTCCTCCCGTCCAATCAACGTAATCTGTGCGTAATTAGAGCGGCAGATGTGTCAGTGGGGTGCTGATTGCCGATACGCCGCTATCGGCCTCTACTATAATATACAACGTCTCGCCGTCGGTCGGCGACTTTCTATAGCAGTGCTATCTCTGTTGCACGCTGTTGACTTCGCAACTTACTCTACACAGTGACGTTACAAGTCGACATAAACACGTGACGTCACACGGCGCTGAGTGCTGACACGTCTTACGTCATGGCAGGTGCCCCTTCAACGGACAAATTACTGATTTCATTTCTCAACGCCGTCTTAGACCTAGAACGCTGTAGTAGCTATGACTTTTCTGACTGATTTGGTGAAAATTGTTGTGAAACCTATTAGCTACGCTCAAAATGCTTACAGAATCTTGCACAAATAACAAGGTTCATTTCAAATTAACTTCTGCGCTTCTGAGAGTAATTACACGCGACAGCAGAATGCTTCGTGCGTCTTAGCCATAGCCTGGGCGTCTGTCCGTCTGTTTGTCTGTCTGTCGCACTCGTGATCTGTATCAAAACGGTGCAAGCTAGAATCACGAAATCTTCACTGTGGGCTGCATCAAAGACTCTAGTTTTTTGTGACGAAATTTCATGCCGTTGGGTAAAGGGGTTCCTTTCCAACAAGGGCGCAAAAGAGGGGTACCCCCTAAAAGTCTTCATTTTACCAGTATTGGCTCGTCCAGCGTAAAAACGGTTACAAATAGGCACACACATGCTGCTTATTATAGCAAGCACTGGTGACATGGTTTATAGGGCTATCAACATCGATGACATTGAACGAACATCAACCCGTAAAATAAGGGGCTTTGGTGAATTTTTCGCGATTTTTTGCTGCGACACACGGTTTAAAAGTGAATTGCGTCAAAATGGCTGGAGATAGACCAAGACAAGCCGCGCGTATGAAATTTTTAGCATTTAACATAGATGTTAGCAGTCAAAGTCGCAACTCTTTAGGTTCAAGAAGGCATGCGCACGCGGGCGTCAAACAGGGGTACCCCATTATAAAAAGTGATATTTTTACCGCAAATGGCTTGTTTAGCACGAAATTGGTTGCAGATATAGGCACTGATATCCTGCTTATCATAACAAGCAATAGTGATGAGCTTCTTAGTAGTGTCAACATCGATGACTTTGAACCCCCAACATAGAAGATTTTAGTGAATTGTTCTCGATTTCGGGCTGCTGCACACATTTTATGTGTAAATTTCGCCGAAATAGCTGTAGATATACCAAGTCAACCTGCGCGTGAAATTTTCTGCGTTAAACGTAGATTTTAGCAGTTTAACTTCAGATCCCCTAGGTTCAAGAAGATCTGCGCAAGCAAGCGTCAAGGAAGAATACCCTTTAAAGTGGTTATTTTGCCGTTATTTACTCGTTTGGCATGAAAACTGTTGCAGATAGGCACAAACATGCTGCTTATCATAACAAGCTTTTTAGTGGTGTCAACATCGATAAACTTGAATGACCTTGAATTTTTAAATCAGATAGTTTTAATGTTTTTTTTTGCAATTAGCGGCTGCGGCGCAGATTTCAGGAGTAAATTGCGACGAAATGGACGGAGTTATACCAAGACAACCTGCGAATGAAATGCTAAGTCTGTCGCGCGTCTCATAAGCTTTGCTCAAATTACTTGTTTTATTTCCTCCATAAATTGTACGTGAATGTCATAGACTCGAAGTCCTAGCTGTTATTTCTCTATTCTTATTATGCACTATTACAAAAACTGTTATCATTGATGTGAAACATTTAAAAGCACTATTTAAGCCTGTTCGTTAAATAACTGACGACGTGACAAAGTTGTTCTACATCATGTCCGGTTAGCACTTTTAGCATTTGTTACTTGCTATTCTTCACTATACATTGAATGACTTAACGTGTATTTAAACCGTGTAATAGTAATGATAATAATAATGTCTAGTGGTGTTTTTTCTCTCCAAATCGTCCGAACCTAAAGACCACAAAACGCACCACCGCGTTATCAAATTAATTACTTATGTAAGTTTTACACGCACTCCATGCATCCCTGAGTCTTTTGAGCGCGACGGAAATGTCTTGTAGGCCTACATTGTCGACGTAAAAAAGACCAAGTGTAATAGCGTCTGAGAGAGAGGCAGAGAATGCCGACACAGGCAACATTTATCCGCTGTGTTATACACAGGCAAACGCGGACTGAAGAAGCGCTGCACCGGTTCACACGGGTATCTCGTGTCGCCTCGTTCAAATTAAATCTGCTAATCAGGTCCTCTCGACGACCGTCAAAACGACGTCGACACGACCTTACTTTCGCCGAGCAAAAAGTGAATAGCAGCGGACGCAGACGGCGATTGCGCGTTTCGTTATGTGCACTTGAAGCAGTCTGAGCATTAGGCCTATAAGGGCAGCATGCACAATCAATAATCATTGAGTCAATACAACGCAATAAAGCAGTTTTATTGCTCAGTTATTTACCTTAAATATAAAATCGACTGTAGACCTAAATCTGATGACTTTTCATCGAATAAGCCGTCTCAGACCTACGGAGCGTTACCTGCCATATGGAATCGCACAGTGTTACCTGCTACCCGACACGGGTAAACGTGCCTTGTCTTGTGAACCCCAACCAGACAGGCCGGTACTTGTTTTACTTGCCCCTGAGGGATCGAAGGCTGAGTTAACTTTAGTGGTTGGTTTTTTATGTACCGAGATCGTTTATCTGTCCGGAGACAGTCAGCTTCACCCATCCCAGGAGTAGGCCTATCTACTAGTAGCGACCGAACCGCAAGTCGAACACACGACCTCTTTATCGCGTCTGACGCCACCAGCCATACGTTTCGTTCGTATTGTTAGACACCATGGGTATGGTTAACACGTTAAAGTGACTTCTGTATGTGAATGGTGTGTGATATAGGTGAGAGGCCGTTCAGATGTGAGTTCGCGGGCTGCGGACGTCGATTCGCGAACAGTTCTGACCGCAAGAAGCACTCTCACGTGCACACGACCGACAAACCGTACATCTGCCGAGCTGCCGGCTGCGACAAGTGCTACACCCATCCGTCGTCACTGCGCAAGCACGCCAAGACGCACGATCGCACCGCACGACCACCCACGACTGTCCGCACCCTCCGCGACGACGACGACGACTCGGACGACGGCTCGGTGACTGGTGGGACTGGGGAGGCCAGGACCACCCCGGCGACAGCGGGCTCCGACGACGCGGGGTCCAGCTCGGGTGATGACCGACGACCAGTTCTCCCTCGTCAGAGACCCATCGACCAACAGCCGCCGCCGCACACTGACCACATCCACAGGCTCATCAAGCATAGGGACTCGACGTCCCCCGCGCGATCTACCGCCGTGACGTCACCGCTTGACCGGAAACACAATGGCGGCGTCAACGGCGGGGCCGGGCTACTTCCGCCGGTGTACTCGAACGATTGGTATGTCTGTCGGCAGGCGGCGGCAACTTCATGTTTCGCCGGACTCGAACCGGTCGTTGTCGATAGATGGCGCTAGTTGGGGAGGAACAGTTTTTGTATTTGTGTGTAATAAACTTTTCCGTATAGTATTATTTTACTCACTGTTAAACCGTTAAATTGAACTCTAGGAGACATGATCATTATGACATATGCAGCTGACGTAGTAGAGTCGACACGTTGCTCAGTTGTTTCGCAATAATGTAAATTAGCTCACGTTACGACGAGTTTTGTTGAAAAAAATCTCGTTCTGCAAAGTCTATTGCATTTTCTTGTTCGAAATATTGATTAATTTGACGCTGAAATTAACGACAATAATGGACAACAAAAATAAAATCTTCAGCGGACGCGCTCATGCTGCTTGTCTCTAGCATTATGTCTGCAGTGGTATAACGGATTGATAATTTTGCGAATGCGCTAAAATGTGACTGAACGAACGACTGTGTATAGGCTACATGACCGACCATCGACGACAGTGGAATAAATGTGTCAAATCACCGTATAAAAGTACAAATCATGGACAGAGCTAGGAATCTGAAGCTGGGAGGGGTAGCGGAGAGGGGCGAAGGCCAGAACACAGGGGGCAATATTTTTTGTGTGGGCCAAATGTAGATATAAATATATTCAGTTGTTATGTGCAACAAAAAGTGATAACGTGGTCCAGGAGCAGAGCCCCTGGTCAAGGAGTCAGGGAGACTCCTCTCCTAAAGCTGAAACACTAAGCTTTGGGATGTTCAATGGAAGTCGCAAATTTGATATTTGGGAACGCATAAAAGTCACAGATGCCTGTGTTGTTTTGTATAAATGACATTTCATAGACCTAAGTCACACCTTGGCCGCTTAGCGTGTGTATGGTTACCACTTACCAGAGGGCATTTTATCACCATCAAAATTTCTCCTGGGGGCAGAGGTAAGAGAGGGCAAAGGCAAAGCTGCCCGCCTTCCCTTTCCCCTCTGGCACCGCCCATGGTACAAATTCGTTGAACACTCATTTATTCCACACTAGATTGTGGTTTAACATACATTCGCAGTAATAAGAGTTGTTAGATTTTTAGCATTATCATAACCGACAGGCATGATTTTTAACGGTCGGTCGGGAGTTGTACGTTAGACGTATATAGCCTATTGTCCGGCTGGCTGTTAAGTAAAGACATGATTTTAGCGAGAGTGCGCGGCGGGATCGATGGCGTAACAAAAACGTGTCGTTTTAATGACGCCATATCGGTGGAATCGAACAATCGACCACACGCGCGCACAAACACACTCGATGCATGGCGCCTACACAAATCAACGACTATTAACAGCGTTCAGCTATATACAGACAAGGCGGGCGCGGGTATCGGCAGCGAGAGGCATAGACAGAAATTTGTTTCGAAAGAGCTATAACATTTGAGAAGCATCAAAGATGGGAATTGTCCATTCTGACGTCCAGGTAACTTTATAAAAAGTTAACTTTACTGGGCTCGATATTTGGGGTATACATATATCGATATAGCCCCCGTCGTTGCGCCCCATGTCGCACTTGAACTGTTCGAACAAGTTTCCTGGAGGTGTGTGGAATGAAGACTCAGCTCCGTATCAATTTGAAAGTCTGCCCTTGAGGCTTTTTTCGTACAATTTCATTGTTTTCGAATCCACATGTGTCACAGTGTGGCTTGTGTGTTCACTGTGTGCTTAGATGAGATCGATTAAAACTGGAGTTGCATATTATGCGGCCGTCCTAATAGGCCGCATCGCGGATCTTGCCCGTCCGTCCCTAACACAAAAACTAAAAGGCAGAGAAAAACAACATCGGCGTGGACGGATTCAGACCGCTTGAAAGACCGAATTTACAATTTCCACACCTCCACAACCGGCCTCTCCACTGTCTGGAGTTCCATGGCATGGCGAAAGCAACGCAGCCCGTACGTGTCCGTTAAAATCAACAGCGTCGGCTGGTACACGACTCACGCGTGAATAATGCGGCGGCGCGATGGAGTACCAGGTTACGGGACGCACGGCAGCGGACACGGAAGCCCATTAGCGGGCGTTTAGTGCTATCGAACGGCGCCATGTAACTTCGATCGTCCCGCGAGACAGAGCGACAGACAATGTTCCAGTGTTGAATGACGATAGAGACAGGCTGGCTCCTGGTGCCACCATACGTCATGCGGGACAACTCTGTATTCTGATGCTCTACGACGCATATATCAGCAAAAGATTGGGAATTCAAATTTCAATAAGACGGTCAGAAAACTCAAAATGTGTGATTTTTTAACCTTAGAATGCATCAAAATGCGCTTGTACTCGCGGAAGAAGGAACTTACAAAAGTAAAGGTCGAAAGAAAAAGTGCTATATGCCTAGTTGCAATAGCGCTTTTTACACGAGACGGACTCTAGACCAAAAGCGCTGTTACAATCTCGGAATCGGAAGTGCAACTGATGAGCAAATGATACCGCAGCGCACCATCCGGCCATCCAATGCCCGCGTCAGCGAACGATTGGACCCACTACATCCTTCTAGGCCTACTTCACAATTTAAACCTTTATTGCTGGAATCAAGACAGAACACGAGAGTACAACTTTTAGGTTGCATACACATGCATATAAAGGCGTAACAATACGCACAATACACTTGTAACTAAAAGAGCCTTTGCGATGAAACTTTATTTTATAAAATAACAAAATAGGAAAGCGTGAAACGAAAAAAGAAAAACGGGAAAAACCAGAAAAAATGAAGAGAAAATAACTAAATATTTAATTATTGAGGTAATAACTTCGGTATAGTGGGTATTCAAGGTCATTCAAAGTCATCGATTTCTGTATCAATGAGCACTTCTTATACAATGTAGGCTCATGCGATTTAATATATCAGCGTCTCCTAATGGTGACTAAGGTTTGATTTTTGTCCGAGTATTTTTGAATCTTTGACGATTGGTTAACGATTGGTCATTAGCTTCGGCACGCACACGTCTGTACAACTAAACACAGCACACTGGGAAGATGCCGTTTTGTAGTTAGGGAACCGACAAATAACGTAGTTAATTAGTTAATTAATGTTGTTACGTTTTAAGGCTACCCATATACAACCGAGATAAATCTGAGACTGACTCAGTCAGAACCACAGTCGTTAGGATGTCGACTCGATTAAGCCACTCATCATAGCAGAGTATAAACAAGAAGCCCAGAAGCCCAGGTGTCGCTAGGGTGGGCGGACCGTGACGCTTATATACGAAAGCCAGCGTCCTACATCTGATCGCGGAAAGAAAGCGATTTTCCACAGTGAATGCAGTCCCATACACGCTATGGTAACGCTGCTATATCGAACGCTACAATCAGCGCTAAGATACGATATGGCAATTCAGCGCACCTGGGTGATGGCTGCGGGCAGCAATTTTGCATTTAAAATTGCGGCCAAACCGCTGCAGATAAAAACATGGTTATTATTAAGAATCTACAGGAACTCGTCATTGCCGTATCCAACGGCATGTTAACGCCGACCCCTTAGACTACGACGTCCCGTTTAGTCACAATCCGCAGAATTGGCACAGCAAAGTGCGTAATGACTCCTCAAGGTCTTTCAAGGTCCACGATTTTTGTGACATCTAAAAGGGCTCGTGCGACTTTCTATTAGTGATCAATAACAACCATGACCCTATCTTTCACCGTTTCTGAGATTCGACGACTTATCGGTTGAAAAAAGCGCATTGTCTTATTCCGCCATCTGTAAAACCCGAAATTTAAAAATGTTTCGTTTGCATTAGATCGCTAAAATTTTTCGCGCAAAGAGCTGTAAAACTAGGCTAATTAATCGTTAATGAGTGTTTCTGCTAGACCTACCGTTCAGCCGCAATACATGCGTTACACACGACAGACTAATAAGGACAGACGACATGTCGTACCAAGAAATCGAATTTAACGATCGGACACTGGAAACTAGAGAGTCGTAATTCGTAATTGCTAAACGACGACGACAAGGCCGACGAGAGACAGACAATAAGAAATGAGCCAGAAAAATATGTCGGCTCAGTGGCGACATAATGGTGCAGCTGTCCGTTTAAGCTAAAAATAGGCATACCTCCGGTTACTCCTGCCTAGAAAGATTTATACCAATTTTTTTCTTCGCCTTTTTCGTGCTAGGAGCCATAGGACAGACGCAAGAACAGACGTTATATGAACGGACAAGACGCTATAAAAGCAGCCGCTATACTACTTTGCAAGCTTTGGCCGTTTTACTCGAACATTCGCTTGAGGGCAGAACCAGTTTTGTTTTGTGGTTTGTGGTCTGCAGCCAAGAATTGCTAACGCGCCGTTCGAAACCAGAAGCCCATTAATGCTATTTTCTGTTCGTTTTTACGCGCGAAAGGAGCTACTGCTTTCAGCGCGTCTTAGCCATCGCAATTCTGTCCGTCTGTCTGTCTGTCCGTCCGTCTGTCACACGGGTGGATCAGTCAAAAACAGTGCAAGCTAAGAATACCAAATTTTTACCGTCGGTTGCCTGAAAGACTCTAGTTTCAGGAACCGTAAAGCTTTTCCATAAATTCGAAGGGAGTCACCCCGAACGAAGGCGCTAAATGAGAGGGGATGGGGAAAATTTTCGATTTTTGGACAATAAGTCGCTTATCTTAATAACAGTGCGAGATAGGGCCTAGAAATTACTATATTAATCACTAATAGAAAGTCGTACACTGGCTCTCGATTGCCACCGAATTCAATCACCTTGGATGACCTTATAAGCTAAAATAGGGGTTTTATGGATTTTTTGGCGATTTCGGGCTGCGAGACACATTTCAAGAGCGAATTGCACCGAAACCAATTGAGATAGACATGGACAAGCTGCGTATGAAATTTTCAGCATTGAACGTAGATTTCGATGGTCCAAGTCTCGATTTTCTAGGTTCAAGAAAACCTGCGCACCAGGGCATCAAAGAGCAATACCCCCGCAAAAGTCGTTATTTTACCATTGTTGTCCAGTTTTTCGTGAAAAAGGTTGCAGATAGTCATGGGCATGCTACCTATCACAACAAGTACTAGTGACGAGCTTTTCAGTTGTATCAACATCTATGACTTTGAAAGACCTTAAGCTTCCGAAATAAGGAGTTTTTTTATTGATTTTTGTGATCTTCGGCTGCAGCGCACACGTCAAGAATGAACTGCGTCGAAATGGTTGGAGATAAACTGACAGTTTGCGAACAGAAACTGCTATAGGCTTTCGCGCGTCTCGTGAGCATTAGCTTAAATCTTTTGTTCATATCTTAGATTTTCGTTTTTATGCAAAGAAAACGCATGATCACACACCGTGCAATGTTGTATCACAACACCAGACCAGTCTGAGCAGTAAGTGACAGTTCATAACTGAAGAATTGTTAGTACAAAAATATCGCACTAATAATATTATAGCCTGTGCATACGATTGTCACATTAAAAGTACCTAACAAGCACAAACTGCATGCGTGAAAGCCGTAAGTTGATACAGCTGATAGGCCCTAAACATTGTAATAATGTAGCCTAATTAGTCTACATCTGCCGAGAACGTTATGTTTTTGAAATGGTACTGTATGTGTGTGTCCGCAATATCTCAAGAAGTCACAAACGGTTTTGACGACATTTTGAAATCGATTAGGCTTAGCTCTTGGATAGGCCCTAGGATCCGGATTCTGTTGAAAACCTTAAATAATTTTTCTGATTAAATTACTCTCTATTTACAAGTAAACCCTACTCTTTTGCTCTGATCAGTTTTTCAAAGTCAATCTCTCTAACAATGTCATATTTTTGATGCTCATCACGGCGAATTGACTGGGCTGCAATACGAATTAAACTGGCTTCTTAATTATCAGAACAAAGTAACATTATAACGACAAATTAGACCTACTGTAGCATGTTTATGTGCTTGTGCTGTGTTTTTACGCGCGACAGCGTAAGCGCGTCTTAGCCATCGTCGAAGCCTCCGTCTGTCTGTCCGTCCGTCACACTGCGGTATTGTGTCAAAACGACGCAAGCTAGGATCACGAGATTACTTGGGCTGCCACAAGAACTCTGGTTTATCGCGACAAAATTTCTTCTCCAAGGGTGAGGGGGTTTCCTCAAACGAGAGCGTCAAAGAGAAGTACCCCCTTTAAAAAGACGTTATTTTGCCGCTTTTGGCTTTTATAGTGTAAAAACGGTTGCAGATAGGTACAGACTTGCTGCATATCATAACAAGCACTGGTGACGGGCTTTTTAGTTTTGTTAACATCAATCACCTTAAACTACCTTGAACTCCCAAAAGAGTGGTTTTGTTAAATTTTTCGCAATTTTTGGCTGCAGCGCACATTTCAACAGTGAATGGTGACGAAATGGCTGGAGATAGACCAAGACAACCTGTGTATGTAATTTTCAGCATTGAACGTAGATTTTAGCTGTTCAAGTCCCGACTTCTTAGGTTCAAGGAGGCCTGCTTCGGTTACCCCGCTAAAAAATGGTTATTTTACCACTATTGGCTGGTGTAGCGTGAAAACGGTTGCAGATATGCACAAACATGCTGCTTATCATATCAAGCAATAGTGACAAGCTTTTAGTGGTGTCAACATCGATGACCTTGAATGACCTTGAACTTTAAAAATAAGTGGTTTAGTGTTTTTTTGCATTTTGTGGCTGTGGCGCATACAGATTTCAAGAGTGAATTGCAACGAAAGGAACCAAGACAACCTGCGAACAGGAACTGCTAGGCTGTTGCGCGCCTTATGAGCTTTGCTCAAATTACTTGTTTACACGTAAGTTTTAGTCTATAGGCAACGTCATTTCATTATCGTACGCAGTCTCTTGAAGCCATTATGGAATTGATCTATATTTTCCAAAACCAAAAAAAACTAAGTCGGGGCTCAACTTACCCGCTGCTACAAATGGCTGACCGTTTCTTGAACTTTGAAGAGTTTGTCGGAATCGATTTTATTCGATTAATGTGTGCCGTCAAGTTTTCATTAAGTGCAATGGCTTAGGCTATATTTTTGTTTAAGAACAGAGATACGTGTGACAACGGACGTAGGACATCTCACTGTAAAAAGTAATCTAATAAATTAACCACCTGTACGCTTATTTAAAAACGAAACAGAGATGTAGATGAAATCTGACGTCATAATGACGTCACACAGAGCGAAATCGTGCAGATATCTCTGACATAAGCCGAGGTATAGCCCACTTTGTCTCAAATTTCGTTGCCATGGCAACCAGGAAAAGTCGGGGTAATATTTCGTTGGCAGCATTGGATGGCCCATCCCCGAACCCCCCGCTCCTATAGGGCCTATAGAGCACAAACGGTATAAGGTGCAAACATCACAATAGATGAGACGGTAAGTAATATTAAGGTAGTGCAGTGTGCAATCTTTTTTGGTTAAAATCTATAAAGAACAAACCGAATTACGTGTGTTTGGAGCAAAAGGTGTCGCTAATTTTGAGACACGATGTAGATGAGGGACTTATAGGCATGCCGAAACGTAAGGTGTTTTAAGCTAAACAGCCCAGTTTTCGTTTTCGAAGCAAGTTGCAATAATGCGGTGATTAAAAAGCCCACCATCATCATAAACAAATACTACATTATTCTTCATACGTACAGTAACGCAAACGATAAAATAAAATCAAAACAAATGTACATGACTAAAACAAAATGTGACACAAGTACATGCTATTTATTCTACACTGTGTGTCAAAAAAGACACTTGTTACATGTTCAAGCGACTCCAACAATCCTGGTTTATTATTAGCACATTTTGGTACAAAAATACTTATATACTTAGCATTTAATAACAGTTTAAATTTTTAAAAATACTATTAAAAACAAAGTATCAGCTAGGGTTATTTGTGTCGCCCGCAGTAGAGGCAACTGCACTGTATTTCGAAGAAACGAGCGTCTTGCTGTGCAAACATAGACATTCGTCCCGAATGGAAAAATCGTCACAGGCCTCTTTTCTAATAAAAAAAACAACAGTTTGACTTTTATAAAATACGGCTGATGTTTTGACAGTCATGGTGTAAATAATTAACAAATCGTTAGCTTTATAATGCAAAATGAATTGAATTTTGTGACTAACGTTTTTGTTTCGTTGAAATACGAGTAATATCGTGCAGCTGTCTCTATACGGGTGCCACAGATAAACCTCAGCTCGTGCTATGTTGTTAACATTTTTTATACAATAACAAATGTTTTAAATGCGCACTATATAAGTATTTTAATACCAAAATTTATTAATATAAATTATTGTTTAAGTTATTTGAACATGTAACACATTTTTATTAAAACACAGTGTATGCATATGTTAGCTTCTCAAAAATTTAACTACGTGATCATCTGTGAAAAATGCCAAGTTATTGGGTGGTGAACTGTCGGGAACCTACAGACCGGGCAGTTATTTTTGTTGCTCATAGATAGCATTAAAATCACTGCAGTGAGATATTCCGCGATACTCTGCTTTGAGTCGTAAAGAATCGTGTATGATCTAAAACGACGAAATGATCCGGGTCACTAGCAATATCTAACTAATTCTTACCCCTCTAAAATTTCATAAAAGTCCGTTCAGAAAAACGACAGTTTACAATTATTTTAACTTAAAATAGCCGAATTGAATAATCGTTACATTGGGAGCTAATGATACGATCGATATTTCGGATATTTCCTAATGAACCGCAACGCAGTGTCGTTCCTTCTCGCTCTCGTTTTCGGTTTTGTCGCCTCTCGTCGGACGATGATGATAGAATCGGCGTTTCGCGATCTGTCCAAAACCGTTTTCGTCATAAACTGCGAACTGCTAGTCCACCCATATCGCCAAAAAAATTTGCCGAGTACGTTCATGTTGTACTCCTTCAGCGTGTGGTGTCGCCCGAAGGCCTGGGCTTCGCTGTCTGTCTGATGAACGGCTATGAGGGTGTTGGTAATGTCGACGACTGATACGTTCTCGCGTATAGCCAGCATGACAAGATAGTTGTCGTAACCTCGTCGCGCGATCACCACGTCCGGTAACTGTTCCCACGGAAACTCGTTTCTGGCGATGATGAAATAGTCTACAGCCGACGGTGTGTGCAGCCGGCCGTACTGTCTAGCTATCGCCGTCACGTGTTCGGGCAGATACACCGAGGTGAGATTCTCCCAGACGACATTCCAGCGACGTCCAATCACCATTGTTCTCTTCAGTACGTACAGCTCCTAAAATTTTACACGAAAACGCAAATTTGTTTTTATTTTCTAAAATTACAAAACATTTTGTTGTTTGACTCAAAGCAGCATACGACACAACGACTGCCGCAAGTCATGATGGACACTCAGTCTGGTGTACCAACGTGCTTTGTCAGATTGGTTAGTGAGCTTCTGTCTGACCGCCGCGCATTAACAGCCGTGGGTAACAAAAGATCACGAGTTCTAGTAATGCGTGAAGGTTTGCCACAAGAAAGTGTACTTGCGCAAATTCGAGTCGTAAAAATTGTGGATAATCCAAAATAGACAAAAGAATTCAGGTTACTGGCAAAATATAACTATTTTATAAATTCTTACCCATCTAAAAATTTTATGAAAGTCCTTCATAACTGCAACATTCTGCAACTGTCATTATCGCATCATGATGCGTAGACAGCTGTGGTCCGTCGCGACGACTCCCCACGATGTTTACGTTCCTCTACACTTTGCCACACTTGTTTCCAGCTAGCCGAAGTTTTGTTGCCGATCTGATGTATTCAGGTCTTTTAAGGACTTTCAGAAAGTCTTCACCAGTTTATTCCCTGATCCTGACCGCCTTTCGTTGTAATGACCTAATTCGGCGCTTGATGTGCAGACGTAGTGGCATCCAGTCTAACGACGAGACCAAGCAGTGCTTGGCGTCTCTTGCTGATGATATCGGCAATGTTCGGCAGACCGTTCATGTCAGATATAAATGTACAAAACATCAGTTTATACACTTGTTAACGGCAACATTTAAGGACTTGCACATCGAAAACAGCAAAAATTAAAAAAGGTGATATTGCCCGCATCACACTGACTGTGTGCCAATGTGCTGCTGAATAATAATTATCACCTTTTTTAATTTTTGCTGTTTTCGATGTGCAAGTCCTTAAATGTTGCCGTTAACAAGTGTACAAACTGATGTTTTGTACATTTATATTTGTTGTTTTAGTACTAAAATACTGTTTTCCTACTGGTGATCAGTTACAAAGATATTGCGCTTCAGATATTTTTTACAGTAACCAAGCCACTTATAACGGTTACTTACTACCTAATAGCATGACCACACGCGTTATTATTTATTTGCTTCACCCTCAAAACCCCTTGTTAG
>Ga0209367_1003390_pt1 | contig 21676 bp, 11 predicted proteins | sample WorMetLIZISLAND2_FD_187412 | JGI IMG/M metagenome (GOLD analysis project Ga0209367, IMG submission 187412) | Marine gutless worms symbiont microbial communities from Max Planck institute for Marine Microbiology, Germany - Olavius geniculatus... ...
AAACGCAAATGTTCCAAATTCCACGTGCACGGACACTGGAGCAGCAGACACCTGACTTCATACCTCCGACACTGTGGCCGCCGAATTCGCCAGACCTCTACCCGGTCGACTACATCGTCTGGAGTGTTCTGCAGGAGAAAGTTTATCGCTCCAAAATTGCTGACATCGATGAACTCAAATTACATCTCGTCAACGAGTGGGCGCAGTTCGACCAGTCGATCATTGATGCCGCGATCAGCCAGTGGCGCCGCCGTCTGAGCGCTTGTGTCCGTGCATGTGGGGCACACTTTGAGCACAAGTTCTCACAATTTTGAACACAGGTGTTATAGGAACTTATAATTTTGCTAAATAAAGCACCTTTTGTTTATTGTGCGCTAATTACGCTTAAAAGTTTATTGCAGATAACAACATTCGGCATTATGTAGCAATTTGGAACATTTGCGTTTAACACGGTAAGGTGATGATGCAAATTAGGTGAGGGGGAAAATGAGTGCATCTCGCATATATTTGGATCGTCTGCCATCTTTCTGCCAAAAATTATCAAAATCGGTGGAAATTTGAGGCAGTTCTGACAAAAACAAATCTGCTTAGTTTTTTTGGGACACGGTGTAGATGCAAAGATCTTGCAGATACCTCTAGCAAAAGCTGAGTTATAGCCCATTTTGTTCCAAATTTTGTTGCCATGACAACCAGGGAGAGTCAGGGGTAAATTTGAACGACACTGTTAGACTGGAGATCCTCAAACACCATACCCTAGAACCAAAAATTACGACTCTTTCTTATACACAGCCAAAGTTATGACCGTTTAAAGAATTGTTTAATTTTTCCCATGGGCGCCAATGTATTTTTTGGAATTTTTAGAATAAATACATTAAATATTAATTTCAATTTTTTTAACCCCGAAGAGGCAAATCCTTGTGTGAGACCGCGTTGTTTGAGCCATCGCATGGAAAAATCCGCAGAAGGGTCTGACCTGTAGGTGAGCTTCCAAAAAAAGTATATGTACAGCTACAAAATTTTTTGCGTATATTTCACCTATTTGCCGAGAAGCCTCCCTTGTGCAGATTTACATAAAATTTTGCATGAGGGGTCATCTAGCTGACGTAATCAACCGTGCCAAATTATGTCTCAATCAGATCAGAGGTTTTGATTCTGTGGGGGGGTCGAATTTTTGCCTTTCCCATAGGAAAAAGATGTCGCCGTTAACACATGGCTTGAACTACTGTTCAGCCTGTGATCACCATGATAACACTTCCTATCAACCAGTGTGCTATGCACATTAAACTGAAGGTGCTAAGCCAAAATCTAGCGGTGCTACAGCACTCCCAACCCCAGGCTGGAACTGCCACTGACCGTGGAACCTACATGGCAGAAACAGTCAATTCCATTCAACTTTCAATTTAAGTGGAATAATCAATGCACAGATATGCATTTATATTCTGGTGGTGACACCTCAAGGGCAAGCCCCATACCTGGGAAAACCCTTCCTGTCAGTAGTCCGCATTAACTGTCACACTGTCTCAGGGCTTGTGTGGCAGTAGAGTGGCAAGTATAAATAGTAAGTATAAATATAAAAGGTACAATGATATCTCTTAAGTAAAAAGTTTTTAGCCGACTGTACTTAAGTGACAATCGAGCTTATGGCATGGCAGTCATCCATTGTCGTCTGTCAGTCTGTATGTCTGTAATAACAAATGTACCTGACTAACAGGTAGGTCTTAGGGAAAATTTTTTTCATGTCTAGTTATGTGTCTTAAACCTAGGCATGCAAAATTTCAGCGATCTACTGCAAAGGAAACATTTTCAAATTGGGGGGTAAATGAAGGGGGTAGGAAATTCAATGGACAACAGACCACATCTTGGAAATGATGAGAGATATGGCCAAGGTTACTATTAATCACTAATAGAAAATGGCATACGGCGTTATGCCCTGTTAGATAAGATAGAAATCAGTGACCTTGGATGACCTTAAAGTCACTGACAACCAGTACAATTGGCTATTCTAGCGATATCTGGGGTTCTTATTTTTCATTTGAACCATCAGTAATCTAAAATGGACTTGGTCACTCAAAAAATTCACTTAAGCACAGTTAAAAACAAAGAAAAAGCCAGAAACATATATATGAGTCTAAAATGCAGCAATCATTTGGTTTACTAATCCATAACTTTTTAGAACCTAGGCCTGATTCCATGATGTTTCAAGCCTGAAAAATCTGAATTTTAAATTTCTTGTATCCTACTGCATCCTGTATGGAAAAAGATCTGGACAGCCTACCTTCAAGCCATGCAGGAAGCTGATGGCATTTCTAATATGACCGTAGCGCTGACACAGTTCAATGACCGGTGCACTGTGGGTAAAATGATGAACAAGAACTGTCTTTGAGGCCTCTTCCAGTCTCCGCTGCTGTAGCCTCTCATACTTCATCACAGGATGCACTGCTACATCACTCACAACAATTTGCATATACATAGGTATCACGCCTGTGAAAAATAAAAAACAGTGAGAAAAAAATGTTAAAACATAAAAATGTGGCAAAAAAACGCAAAAAAGTTCTTAAACTACATGTAGGCATGTGAATTAGCACACGAAATAGCAAACGGTGCCATCTAAAACTTGGGTTTTTCTGTGCCTTCACAGCCCCTTAGCTAAGTATTTTACATCCAGAAATACCAAGTTACCCGTTGAGTGCGAGCTCTCTAGCTTGACCACTGTAAGATGTAGGCCTAGGCCTTGTCTAAATGCCTATCTCTGCAGCCCCAAAACTGCAGTTTAGGTGGATTACATTGGAGAGGGGTTTAATTTATTTGATATATTTTCTGTAAGGTTATTTTGTATATCCTTGTATCAGCAGGTTCATTTATTTTCGAGTGCTCGTTTGTTTAGGCTATGGAGTTGGGAGAAAACGTCGTCTGCGGAGTTCGGCACAGGGAGTTGTCAGTGGACTCAAGGGAGTCGTAGGTAGACTCGGGAGCGACATCTGTGGAGCTGAGCTCAGAGCGCCATCTGAGGAGTAATAGCGAGCCATCGCCTCGTCGCTGGACTGGTGCCCGTGCTTCCATCGTCAGACCCGACCTGGAACTGCTGCCGCGGGACTTCTACGCCGCCCTGTTGTTGCCAGGCCCATCCGAGTGCCGCTATCGTCGTCCCACCATCCGCGTTGTTGTCCATAGGAACTCGTTGACTGCCGCCGCTTCTGTGTTGTCAGTTGATATTTCGTGAGTGGTGGGCCCTTTTTCTGTCTGGTATTTTTTGTGTTTTGTAAATCCTTTTTGTCGCCTGACCATAAGGACGTTGCTCATATTTAGTTGCTTGTAAGATTAGATGTTAGACTCTAGTTAATCATTTTAAGATGGCTTTTGTAAAAGTTGTGATACTACATTGGATCTATTAAAATCCGCTGTCACTGTATAGATTTGCTATTCCGTTTATTGAACTTTTGATGATATGAACTTTATTTCGGCTGTCATTGCATAGATCTGTTGTATTGCCTATTGAACTGTTGTTAATTTGAGATTTTGACCTGTTGCCGTTACAGGCTTATTGTATCTGAACTTGTATGTTGATATTTGATAAATTTTTGTGACACCTCTGTATTATTTTCATGATAAAATTAGTTTCCCTTTATTATTAGATATAACAGTTAAATTAAATACATAGACTTTCTCTCTGCCTTATTATTATTCTTTTGTTTGTTTTTCTAGTTTGAACGTAATTGCATGATTGTATTGTGTTGTGTGTTTTTATCAATATTAAGATTTGCGGTTTACTGCCTCATCAGCCTTTAAGTTTGCTAATTTATTACGTTAGTATCTAGTGATATTAAGTCGATATAAGTCATTGAGGTCAAGGTCGTGACACCTCCTCACGTGACTTCGACGGTGGCGTCCATAGCGAATACCGAATTCCGGATTACAACTATTTTTCCCTGAGGTTGCACAGCAATTTCGCATTTCTATGCTCGTCCCAGGTGGGTGTGTCCCTCTCGTCGCAAACTGACTTATCTAAATCGACATAAAATAGCAAACCCTTTGCAGATCGCTTTGTCTGTGAAATCTTTTGCGATGTCATGTGTCTCCACGGCAGAACTGTTGATCGAACACGAAAAGACGAGCGTAATAATTCAGCAAAATTTCCTATACGCACGCACCGTTCACCGAAAAACACGGCCGCTGCCATGTTTACTTTGGACGATAAATAAGTAAAATATTAGTGATGTCTCAAAACGGGAGTGTAGTGTACTGACCACAGACGCCACTGGTACTGACAAAGATTATTACAATAAGTGAGGTCAAGTTTTGCTGAAACTTCAGTTTAAGACTAAAATCTTAGCAAAACCTAATCTCGCCCAATATATTGTTGCTGTTTAGTTCAGACGTACGTTACAAAACTATTATCGAATTAACTAAAACGATTTATAATTTTGAATCATGTCTAGCGATTTCAGGTGCTGCGAATAGTGCGAAATGTTATATTTTAATAAAACTTATGCATTGATAACAAATATTTAAAGCACGATACTGGACAAAATACAAGTTGTGTAATACCGTAAGTGGTGTTTACTGTTTAGTATATCGTGATATTTATAGACCATCTCTACATTCAGCTTGCGTATTACAAGGTCAGTGACGTCACGCAAGTTTAGGAATTCTATTGTAAAAAATGGCGACGGAGGGAGTAGAAATTAAAAAAGAACCCGCCCCTGATGACATGGAGGTTGACGCCGTAGACGAGAAGACAGCAGCAGAGTGAGTATGCTGTAGCACATTCTTTGATAGATATTCTTCGTTCTGTATTCTTCTGTTTACGGTGATGTGAAAATGGGACGGCCCCTGACGGTATTGTCTCAAGTCAAGTAACTATAAGTCACCTATCGTTATAAACGCACATTGTTTGCAATTAATTAATGTCGTCCGTATTGATAGAGCCATTTCTAACTCATACGTAGTGAAAAGATGGAGTAAGTATGTTTGATATGAGGGCAGTATTTGCCAGAGAGGGGTTGTGTTGCTTGATTTTCTCAACAAAAGTACTGACCCCTTAAGAAGTTTATAAAATATGTAAGCGGGTTAATGCTAGTGTAAGACTCCATGGCCTAATGGATGGTGTGATGGACCACGGTTACGGAGGGTTACAGTTGAAAAGCGTATTGCGGATGTGAGGATCTTTGGATAACTCGTAACACTGTAACTACTTTGTAATTTATTAGTTTAACCATCTTTTAACCCTGTTGCAACATTCACAGATTCGCACATTCATCGATTGGTTTTTTACCATTGTTCGTTATGGAGGGCCTGGGATCAGTTTTTTTGTCGTACACCGAAAACCAATTTCAACATTATTAGGACTACACATGCTTTGGGTTAGTACCACCATAGATAATTATACTCGTAATTTGTGACTTTGTTACTAGGAGTCATGGTATAGCACTAATGGATAATCTTTGTGTTGTCTTGTAGGAAAGCTGATCAGTGCAAGGCATCGGGTAATACATGTTACATGAACAAGGACTATGACGCTGCAGTTTTGTTGTACACGGAGGCTATTGGTGAGTTCCTGTAGTAGCCATCTCTTCAGGGGTGGCAGCAGGCAGGGGGTCCTAGGATCTGAGCTCCCAGCCCCCAACAGGACGACCCACAAGATTCACGCAAATCTGAGCTTTTTTGGATTGATGAAGGGGGAGGGGAGTAAGGGGTAGTGGCAATAAATTGACAATCACTTGACCTGGACCCCCAGTCCCTCAGCTCTGAAAACTTGGTGCTGCTCCTGCATCTTTTTAAAGGGTTAAAATGATATTAGTAATGGGGGTATTGTGTATTGCCCAGTATTCACCAATGCGTACTGGATAGGTTGGACCTGGTATGTATTTCTTTTTGTCTTCACTAGTTTCAGAACCTGCCTCATTGGTTAAGTCATACCCAATTGTTGTCTGCTATTAACGTTAACATGTCTTTAATTCAACTGTCTTTAGTTGATCGATTCCTTTGTTGACTGACTGACTCATTAACCAATCGACTGATAGACTGATTGACCAACCAGGAATGTATGTGTATGTTGTAATATTAGTAGAGCTGTCGAAGTAACACATTAGCAAATTAGAGCTTGTTAAAAAAATTAATGAACATACGGAAATTTACTTAATTTTGTGAAGCAGGAGTTTCAACATTCCATTAATCTGCATATATTTGAGAATCCAGTATTATTCAACTGATTAAAAATTGTTCTTGTTGCAGTTCTGTCACTATCGTTTTGCTGTTTTATCACTACTGTCAAGGTCCTGCAACACAGGCACGACTTGTGGGCTTCATTTCGCTCACTCTTTCGATGTAGTCTACCTACAGTATCAGCAGTATTATTGATGTGCTATTGATGTGTTAACGCATGCATAAAAATATTAACACTTTGACAGCTCTAATTATTAATCATCTAATTGAAATTGATTGATTGATTGGCTGTGTGCACAGAGCTGTGTCCGAACTGCGCAGCATACTATGGCAATCGCTCGGCAGCCTACATGATGCTGTCAAAGTATGACCGTGCACTTGATGATGCTCGAAGGTCAACACAGATTGATCCCGGCTTTGTGAAGGTATTCATTCAATTTGTCAGGTGTCATATGTGGCTTGCTTTATTTCATTTTGCGGTCAAGTACCAGTAGTTAGTTTGATGCTATGATTAGTAAGGATGCCAATTTTGAATTATTCCATTTTTAAAAGGCAAATGTGTATTAATCGATAGTCAACATCATATGGGACTCAGTTACTTTTCTTTGAGCTCAAGTCTGAAGTTATCATGTAGTTTAGTCCAACGAGTGTTCTTGAAGTGCTGAAAGGTTTCGAAACTCTTGTTGTCTTCTCATCTTTCCTTTGGTTTCATGAGATTTTGATTAATTTGCCTTGCCATGGTCTTGTGCCATAGATATACCGGTAGGCCGTGGTTTTCCTTACCCTTCTGATTCTTATTCCCGGCTCGGCCCCAGCTTGTCCTGTATGATTTTATTTTAGCCTGGCTTGGTTTTTGGCTTTTGCACTTGTTTGATATTAACATATATAGGCTTACCAGTACTTTTTTTGCTCAGAAAAGCAGTGCAGTGGACACAACAGCATAACCACACATTCCAAGGCAACTTCACATTTTGACTTAGACTTTCGCTAAGCCTTTCGCTGAGCCTAAACTTAACATTTTTGCATCATTTTCTCCAATTCAAATAACACTGTGGCAAGCCAGAGTATTGTGTGTGAATGTTAAACCACTGTCTGGGGTAGAATATGTCAGAGTCAGATCTACTTTTACCATTCCTGAGATAGTGGTAGTCATAGGTACTTATGAATGTGACCGGAGAATATGATGGTTTTGTTCAGGGTTATCTGCGAGAAGCCAAGTGTCACCTGGCAACGGGGGAAATTGCTACAGCTGTCATCGCATATAACAAAGTGCTCCAACTGGAACCACAGAACTCTGCTGCTAAGAAAGAGGTATTCCACTGACATGTTCATCCTGCATGCAGAATTTTTCAGGCCTGGTGGAAAGTCTAGGTCTAGGTGCTCTATAAAGCCATTGAAAATCGAAAATAAACCAAATGGTTGCCAAATTTTAGCCTCATGTGCACGTTTTTGGTCGTTGCATGCATACGTTGTGGAAAGTCATGGAAAACCACTTTTATTAACCCTGCACTTTGCCTGTTGTTTTGCCAGTTGGTAAGAGTGTAAGTGAGTACAGCTTTCCAGTTTATTTAGCACTGTTGTTTGTTACTAACTTATTCTCACCGGAGGAAAGTATCAACCTTCCAACCAACTGTAGTTTCCAGCACCAATGTACTTTGTGGAAATATGCATACAATTAGCATAATAACTGTATTACAGTTTTTCTTCATACTATGACAGCATTTTTCGGTCTACACACATGTTATCTGATGTGTAAAAAGTTTTCGAGATATTGCCAGAAGTTTTCGTTCAGCAGAAAATAGTGATAATAGGCCAGTCAGTGGGATGAATTGGACAGGCAGGTCAGACAACACTGGGATAACGTCTATTGTTGTAGCAGGCACTGCCAATGCTTTCAGTAATGCTGCTTAAAAGTAATGTATCTAGGTGTGTGATTGTGAGAGCAAAGTGAGCATTACTGTCAAATTCAGCATAATTACAGGAGTGGTAGAGATCTGTGCAAGCTGGAAAAAGAATATTTCAACACCCCGATATGCAAGTTGTAAACTGCTTCTGGACAAAATTCTGAACTTGAAATCATGCACCTTCCTACCACTTAGTTATCAGTCATCGAAAAATAGTTTATAGTTTTTTTTGTGGCCCATTCTGTGCATGAATTGTGTGTGGTTGTGTGTGTTTTTACTCATCAGATTGAGCAAGCTCGACTTGTACAGCAGTATTGTGACAAAGCAGACACATGTCTTGCCAAGAGCGACTATAGGACGGTCAGTAAACTAAACACAGGGTGACCACTTGTCTGGAAAACCTGGAAATATCAGGGAAATTGAAACATGTCAGGGAAAAAATCTTGTCAGGGAAAAGTGTCCCAAAACTGTTCATTACTAGTTGAATATTTGCATTCAACTCCATTTTTTTCTGCTCATTTCGCTCGCAGATTGTACTCCCATACTTTTAAATTTGCAGTTACAGTAAGTTGCTTTTGTTTGCCTTTATTGTAATTTGTTTAAACTGCACTAAACTTGGTCAGTTGGTCAGTAGTTCTTGCCACCGCAAGTATTTAGCAGTGCTTATTCTAATTACTTAGAACTTGATGAAAGTTTTCAAGTCGATCAAGTTGGGTCTTTTCAACAAAGTGTTTAATGCAATAAAACCCAAAATATAACAAAACCCATTGCCTTGGGCTTAGAGAACGCTGATTGCCAGAGTGTGCACTGCTGTTGCAGGTAATGTTCTGCATGGACAAGAGCATTGAGCTGTCTCCGGAATGCAAGAAGTTTCGCATTCTGAAAGCCGAGTGCCTGGCGTTGCTCAGACGCTATCAGGAATCACAGGAAATTGTCAAGTGAGTTATTGGTCGTCATTAACTGTGCACTGTTTCCGTTGCTTCTAGTCTGCTTGACTTCTTTTTGGTTAACTGTTTTGTTAGCTAACCGTCATTTTACATCCATTCATTGCTTAGTAATGACGGCTGTTATTGGACAACACTGATCGTTTGGTACATCATTCAGTGTAGGCACACACATCATGAATATTAATGAGCTTTGTTGATCGACTGGTTAAGCTCCAGAAACCTATCCTTAATTGGTTCATATATCATCTTGTAGCTTAAAACATAAAGTAGAAATCATTCAGTTTGCCACTGCGAAAAGCTGACTGGTGCCAGCGACAGTTTTTTAGAAGAGATATTATTTTATTAAGCTAGAAAGTTTTAAGCGGAATATGTTTTTATACATTTTGCATTGTATGTGTAAACTAGAAACAACCACAGCTCTGAAGTTTCTTAGTAAACACAAGTTTTTACTTCATAGTTTAATGTTTAAGAAGTATGCATGGTTCAGAATTCACAAGAGAATCTATACTAGCGCTAAAATTAAACCACTTTTTTCGTGGGCCGTCCTAAAAATTTCGTCAAAATTTGTTCGTAGCTTTATTGATAGACCTAGAACATAATCTTGTCATCGTTAGTAACTTGCAGTAATTCAGGGATTAATTTGCGTGTTGGAACAAGCTCTATCATGGCTATAGAGCTATATATTTCAACCGGCAAGTTAACCCTAACTTTGCGGTGGCCTGGCTGTTACACTTTTCAGTGCTCAGGTCGTACGAGTTTGGCCGTTGTGCACAACCAAAGGTCAAAGTAAACGACTGAAGCCATAGACAGCTGTAAAGCCGAAATCAGCATAAAAGTCGAAGATTAACCAGCACTGGTAATATGTAGTGTATTTGCTCAAGCATAGCCGGTCTGCACTTGGTTGGATCTTCTTCTCCATATGTTTAGAGATCTTTTGGATCTTTGGAGCACTGTTGCTCGGTTTTTGAAACCAGGGGTAAAACTCAGATTTGCTAGCTTGAGAAAGTTTCGGCAAGTTACACGTGGTTTAAACTAGGTTTGGAAGTTGCTAAAAAAATTTTGCTTAACCCAGGTGTAACTCTCAAATTGAGAATTACCAAGATGTTCACCCATTGTCTTAAAAACCTGGCATAAGTACCACCACATTGAGGTATCAGACTGTGGTGGCGAACCTATGAGTTTTAGTATTTAAAGTATAATTTATTTGTGTCGTTTTTAGCAATATTCTGAGGATGGACAGTACATGTGCTGATGCCGTGTATGTCCGAGGTCTCTGTCTGTACTATCAGGATCACATGGAGAAAGCCTTCCAGCATTTCCAGCAGGTACTACGACTCGCTCCGGACCACGCCAAGGCCCGAGATGTATACCGAGTAAGTTTGTGCTTTTGCTGAGGCCTAAAAATACACTGTGCTTCCGGTTGTAGTTGGCAAAAAAAACCAGGGCCGGGAGTAGTGGAAAATTTTTTTATATTATTTATTTCTATATAGAGACATGTCATGTAGTATTACTGAACAACGCATAAAAACACACTAAATAATACTCACGAGAACTTAAGGATAGTTACTGCAACATTTCAGACTAGATGGAAACAGTATTTTTCAGTAAACCTTCGAAAACATACTAAAATGCACTTTAAGATATTTTCGAAGGCCCGATATAAATTTTAGTGATGCAGGTGTTTTTCTAGGGACAGATAGCGCCTCTGTGTCTTTACACACGTTTAGTTTTGTGGCGCTTTATAAGTTTGTTTTTTTTTAACTTTTAACTTTTGACAGATGAAACTGGAAGCACAGGTTTTTTAGGCCTAATGTTATATTAATATCCTATTAATATTAATAAAAATTTAATATTAATACTAATATGTAGACTTGTTGCTGTTTTGGCAAACACTGCTGTCTCTTTGGAATGACTGTCTCCCTTATGTCACTAGGATGGATTTCTAGTAAGATGTCATAGATGTGAGGAAGCTGGTTGGACCCCTCGTCTCGGATCATTGACTTGTCTGGTTTTTCTAATTTGTATCATTTCCTTGAATTGCCGGTTTGTTGAACTTAATGCTGTTAGTTTGCTAGTTAGTACATAAGTGAGATGTAGTTGGGTTTAGATATTTTTTACACTGGTGAAGAGTATTCACTCGCTGTTGTGTCAGAAAAAATGCCAGTTTAAAATGTTAGTTTTGGCTGATTTTCTCGATTCGAGAAGCCAGTAGTACAGCTTATGTTTTCGTCAGCCAAGCTTCTCTCTGGAGTTGCCGGTCCACAGATCTAATCGGAAACAACCTGCTGGAGAATGTTATGTCTGCCAAGTTGCAGTCTGCACTTCAGCAGTGCCTCAAGACGCATCTTTGGGAAAATTGTCTCTTGACCATATTCGGGACAATAACTAACTTCTTAACAGTGGATCTAGCAGTATTCTTCAGTCATTTTTACTTAGGCCATTTTAAGGATAAATGGATTGATTGATTGATTGTCCAATAATAACAGCTGTGATTACTGAATACTGAGCAACAGATGAATGTAAACAAAACAGGTGGTGTGGTTAGCTAACGGAATTCACCTTGAGTGATTGATGGACTGACTGGCCAGCTCACCAATTAATTGATTAATTTTTTATCTGTTTATTTACTTTTTTATTGATTTGTTTGTTAATATTGATACGAAAGTGATACGGGCATAATTCTGCATTCAAAGTTGCAGTGCTTATTGATTTATTTGGGGCAAATTGTTCAATTGTTCCATGCATGGGTTAGGGTCGTGAGGTTATAACTCAGGGAATTTTTTGAGGTTAACTTGTGGCACGTCGTTCTGCACCAAAATTTGTCATGGAATGCTGTGTGCAAGGTTAACCCCCGAGAGCTAAACTCAACTTCTGGTTCTCAAACTCATGGGTTAACTTTGGCACGAAACAATTTGCCATTATTGATTTTAAAATTTATTTGTTGATTTATTCATGTGTTATTTATTGAATATTCAGAGTGCAAAGCAGCTGATACACAAGAAAGAGGAAGGCAATGCGGCATTCAAAATTGGCCGCACCGAGGAAGCGTACAAACTCTACTCTGAAGCACTAGCCATCGATCCGAACAATATTTTCACCAACTCGAAGCTTTATTTCAACCGGGCCACCGTCTGCTCCAAGGTAATCACAGCTTTCTCAGTCCTGTTTGGCCTGCTATCTCTATCCAGAGTTCGGCCGCTGAGCTTTTGCTGTTGGGGGTCTGATGGCTTGGAACTCATTACTGGGCACTGTCCGTGACTTTTACGAGATGCTAGTTAGTGTATGCAATGCAACAGAGATGCTTCGTGATTTTGCACTAGATATAAATCTAATGTTGACATTGACGTATTGTTTGGCTCGGTGGCTTAGTTGTTAGGACATGGGACTTGTCACTGAAAGGTGGCAGTTTGACTCCCGGCCGGTTCATCGCCAGCTAACAACTCTGAGCAGGTTGTTCACACACATGTGCCTCTGTCATCAAGCAGTATAATTTAGTATCAGCCAAGTGATGGCGATGCTGTGCGGTGGCGTGGGTAACCAGTGTTGTGCTGGTTATTCATCACAATCTTTATGGTCTGTTCATCCACGGGCTCAATACTCAAAGGCACTGGGCAACTTTTTGACTTAGACTTTCGCTGAGCCTTTTCGCTGAGCCAAAGCTTAAGCTGAACACTAAAGTCTATACTTAGACCAAAGTTCAACTAATGGTGGAAAACTGGTAAACCTAGCAGGAAATTAATCAACCAGTTATGCTTGGACTTGCTTTAAATTTAATTGCGCCGTGCACGCAAATGACGTAATTACGTAACGTCTTACATCATTGTGTAGCCATTATGGCGTTTATTTTTGGTACCAGACTGTTTTAATTTACTAAACTATCCGTGTTAGTCACCATGTTTCGCTCTGCGAAATCACTTCACTTTTTCACTTAAGTAGGTACTTAGACCGAAGTTTAGGCTCAGCGGAAGTCTTAAGTCAAAAAGTGAAGGCACCCACTGTGTATGGGGTATAGTCCACCCAACTCGTGTCTGCTCTTTTCCTTTTTGCCATCATCACCGAAAACCATCACTATTGTGAGTGAAACATGGTCAAGCTTTTTCTTTATCCATCTTTTTGTTGCACTTGTCCGTTTCTTTAATGCAGTGTTAAAAGCCATTTTTGAAGCTCAACCCAGTTGATTTTCTTACATTTTTGAGGTAAAGTTGTTTTGAAATGCCCAATCTTGTGGGTTTTGGGGTTCTCGTGGATTTTAAATTATTAGAATGATTGCTGGTATATTTTTAAAAACTTGAACGTAATAAAATATTCCATTGTTGGTGGAACAGGAAACTAGAATTTGATTAGGTTTGTGGTCAGTTTTTAGGTGGGTTTACCCGCACTAAAAACTACTGGTTTTTTTGGGTACATTCCCGGGGTATCTGAACTCGGTGATAAAACCATTGTACACTGTACAGAATGTGATGTCATTTAGTATACACGGTGTTTCATAAAAAGGCACCCTATTTTTTTCTTTCATAATTCTGTCAAATGATGATCAATTTGCACGAAATTTTTACCAGATGTAACACCGTGTATACACATTGCACAAGGTTCATAAACAGGTGCCACTTTTATTTTTTTTGATATCTCCGTGAAACATTGGCCCATTTTCTCAATTTTTGGCATGCAACATCAAGAAGAAACTTGATGCAGTAGTGTAGCAACAGTAATAAGCTGAGGTGGCGTAAACTACTGTCATTTGCATCAAGTTCCCTTTTGATGTCTCATGCCAAAAATTTTTTAAATTGGCCAGTGTTTCACAGAGCCATTAAAAAATAAAAGTGGCACTTTTTTGTGGACCGCAGTGTATATCGTAAATGCACAATTCTTGTCTTGTTGTATATTTTATGTTTTTGTTTTATCAGATGAACAAGCCGGAAGAGGCAATTGAAGACTGCACAAAAGCCATTGAACTTGATGGCAACTATGTCAAGGCTTATCTACGACGAGCTAAGTGGTAGGTGGTTACATGAGAAGTTTCTTAAACATGCCATATTTGTTGCTATTTATGTTTTACTAACTAGTTTTTTTCTCTGTTTTCTCTGATTTCTGACATGTATTACTGTCACAAAATCAAGGCAACAAAGGAGACTATGTCTTCTGGTCTGTCAGTTTTTGTCAGCTTGATAACTCAAAAAGTTATTAACAGATTTTGATGAATATTGTTAGAAGAGTTGGACATGGCGCAAGAACTGGTTGGTTTTCTGGTGGCGATCCAGATTTTTTCGTGGATTGTCCAGTGTCCAGGATTATTCAGTATGTTTGGATAGAGCATAATATGAGACTATTTGAGTTTGCCAGATGGCAGCACCATTCTTGTAGGAGTTGGAAAATTTTGGCCATTTCCATTTTACTGCGTTATTTTCTCACATAGAGTTTTATGGCATTCTCATCTGCAATCGCGATTCTGTTTCTAGTTACTTTCTTTCATTTTTTGTTGTGTAAGGTTTGCTGAATATGTTACTGTGCATCTATATTAGTATTTTTTCTCTTGTTGTTATCAGACCAAGATGTCTGGTTCGGGGCTGGAAAATTGGTCCAAAAATCTTTTTTTTTCAGGTTTTTAAAAAAACTTTCAAAAACCCCTACTGTCGGTGATATGGCACGGTATCAGTGTCAGGCCCTATATTAACTCAATTACCAGGCGCACATCGTCACGTCTGCGGTAGGCTTTGGGTCCGTATTGGGGCTGTCGCCTGTGGAGTTAAGACAGAAGCCCCACCAAAGGTACCTAAGTGTTTTGGCTTCTATTTGCTGTGAAATTTATTACATATCATATTTTATTTACTGTTTTAATCTTGCTTCATCTCGCTAAAATTTGTAGAAAACTGTGTGATTATGTGATGGACAGGGAGTATAAGATGTTTTCTTGGGTCGTAATTTTGTGCACTAAACTAAAAAGCCTTTGAAAAAATTTTCAAAAATTTGAGTTTTTTTCTTGCCTTGGTCTGATTGGGACTGTGTGTTGTGTAGCTACACTGAGACCGAACAACATGAGGAGGCTGTCCGTGACTATGAGAAAGTCTGTAAGATGGATAAGAGCCGCGGTAAGTGCATTATCATCGTTGTCATTAATTTATTCAAGAACACGAGCATTTAAAGCTACACATAAAGCGAATGGTAAAACGCTGGATCAGAAAGGCCAAAATGACGTCAATAACAGCCGACTTGCAAAAAGATACTGTGCATAGTAAGTGATTTGAAACAAGAAATTTGAGCTAATGCTCACGAGATGCGCAAAAGCCTATTGCAGTTCTGGTTCAGTATTTTAGCTGAAAATTGGGGTGATAACGCTAAGTTAATATACAAATACCAAATTCTCTATCTGGATCACATAGGCCTAACAATAGTTCCGTGGCGCCACTTTGTGAATGATATAGACTTGTGTCACAGGCTGAAATCGCCAAAAAATTCCATAAACCCCCTATATTGGCGTTCAAGGTCATTGAATTCAACACTAATCGAGAGCCAGTGTATGACTTCCTATTAGTGATTGATAGTAACCTAGGCCCTATCTTGCACCGTTATTGAGATACAGCAACTTATTGACCAAAAATCGCATTTAGTGCCCTCATTTGGGGTGACCCCCTTTGAATTTATGGAAAAAGCTTTACAGTTACTGAAACTAGAGTCTTCCGGGCAGCCGATGGTGAAGATTTGGTGATCCTATTTTGCATCGTTTTTGACTGATCTACCCGTGTGTCAGATGCAGAGACTTAGACAGGTACAGACATGCTGTCTGAGAATAAGAGTCACTTATAGTTTGCAGCATCACAAACTGATGAACAGTACATATCCATGGACTCAGTGCCCATTGACGTTCGATGCCTGTGCTTCGTCATCTTCTGTCAGTTGCTTCGGTTTTATGCTGAGTGGCTCCATTCTGCAGATTTGCTTTGCACCGCTCAACAACGTCGTCTGTCCACTCACTGTGTGGACGCCTTCTCTTATTTCTATTATCCATCTTTCCAAGTAAACAATATCCAGTTTCCGGTGATTGTGCGTAACTATAGCATATGTGTCCAAATAGCCGTAACTTTCTTTTCAGTCATCAAAGCAGGTTATGTTCTTCACATAGAGACCACATTCGTCATTTCTGTGTCTGACTGATTCTGACAAATTTTCTGTGGCATTGTGGATTCTACTAATTTTTTGGTCGAAACTTAGCTAAGCTTAATGGTCTGCCCTATGGCACGGCCTGTCTGTCTGTCATCTGTTTGTCACAGATGTATTGTGGCTAAGTGGTAGGTCTTACCACGGAAAACTAATTTCGCAATTAATTAGCCTGGTGTGTTGGCTACGCAGGCGCTCCAGTGCAAGGGGAGCATTTTCTTGGTGTTGAATGGAAGCGGGTAGGAAAAATGTGCTGTTCTCAACCGAAAACTGATTTTATCTTGGAAACAGTGAGAGATAAGGTACAGTTTGCTACAGATGACTAATACGAAGTCGCATAATCCCTAATCATCAACCTTGGATGACATTGAAAGTCAGTACGTGCTACTGTGGCTAAGTGGTACATTGTAGAGGGTCGGTGTTAGTATCAGTGGATAGGGCGATGACAAGTTCCTATAGGCAACTACTGTCACTTTTATTCCGCGGCTCGAGGTCAGATGCTGACCTTGGGATGTTTGTGGTACTGTCAGCCTACCCTAGCAAAAGCTGGACTTCTTATGCTCTACTTCTATTGATGTTGCTGCTGCTGATGATGATGATGCTGGTGTTAATGACATTGCAGAGCACAGCCAGCTGCTGCATGAAGCAAAGAAACAGCTGAAGATGAGCAAGCGTAAGGACTACTACAAGATGCTGGGGCTCACCAAAGGAGCGACTGATGATGAGATAAAGAAGGCCTATAGGAAACATGCCCTACAACACCATCCCGGTCAGTGTCTGTAGATGTCTGTTTTGTTTGAGTTTATTTTAGTGTTATATCGATGACTTTTATCCGAACTGAACAGTATGAAGACAGCGTTTGCCATTTAGTGTATCTCGCGGCACACTGCACCTCAGTCTCTGCGACTGCCTCGAGACGTCATCTTCGTTCTGCTGCCAGTCATCAGTTTGTTGTCCCGTCTTACCGCTTGACTACATACAGATGTCGGGCTTTTTCTGTCGCCGGCCCGATGACATGGAACTCACTGTCGAGACAGCTGCTCGATCCTATTTACACCATATCTGTTTATGGATGATTACTTACAATATTTTTCTTTTCAGAGTACTAATGTATGTAGCACATTAGAGGCTTTTTTGGCGTTGATGCCCTATATAAATTTACGTTTTATTTACTTACTTTTACTTACTTAGTGTTTTAGTTGTGCCTTAAGTTGTGGTTTTTGATCACATCTTGCTTGCTAGAGGTACCACTGAATGTTTAAGGGGCGCTTTATAAATCTGGAGATCGACTGATTGATAATTTGATTGACTGGATTGACTGAAGTGTAGCTGTTTATTAATCAGTCAATGATTTGGGTTAGAACGATATCTGTGCCCAGTATTATTTAGCTGATTGTACTAACAGTCGTGCTTATGGTACAATCTGGCTGTGTGTAATTGAAGTGTTGTTAAAAACCTTAAATAATACTAATGGTAGAGATATATGTATGGCGCCATACGGTTGTAGCTTTGAAGAGGCGCTGGCGATCGTGAATGCTAATACCTTTCGAGGTGTCCTATCAAAACCGGCAACATTGTACATTGTAACTGGTGAATAGTGATCTAGGCTTCTCGTTAGGAATTACAGTCAGAGTATAGGGGTTATGGATAGTTTAGCCATGACACGCATGTCTTGAATTTAGCCTGTTACACAGGCGCTGGTTAGGGTTACGGTTAGACATTGACACTGTTCGTGTCGTGGCCTAGTTTTGACGTTCCCGATTTTGTCATTTTCAGTTTTGACAAGGAACCAGCTTTCGCGTAGATTCTCTGTTATCTACATTACGTTTGGCCATCTTAGAGACAGCTGATCTTCTTGTTGTTTTGTGCCAGTACCAATTCTGATACCAGTACACATTAAAGCATGGTATTCATGACAAAACTTATGATTGTAGTGGTATACGTGTGATTATGTGTAGACCGTCACTCGGGTGCTACAGAAGAAGTGAAGAGGGCGGAGGAGAAGAAATTCAAAGAGATAGGTGAAGCTTACAGTGTGCTTTCGGATGCTAAGAAGAAGGCTCGCTATGACAATGGACAGGATGTTGATGAACCTGGCATGGAAGGATTTAGTAGTAAGTTTTTTCATTTTTGTCTATATTGTATGGTTATAGGAAACGTTATTTCTTCTGATTTTTTGGCAAGTCTGGTTTTTAAAGCTCGAGTTAAGAATTTATTTTAAATTAGGCCCAACACCAGTATGTTGCATGTTTCAGCAACTTGTGTCATCCGTGGATTTATTCGTGAAATTTACTAACATGCTATTTTTAGTAAGCCTTCTGTGTAATGACTGCACTCATGGGCAGTTCAGAGCATTAGTTCTTTTTCTCTGCTTTTCTTTCGCTACTTTTTACTGACTGACTGTTGATTATTAAGGATGTCATGTGGCTTTCGATTAATTGATAGTAGACCAAACTAGGTATGATGTTTTAATGGCACTGCAGTTAATTAACTTTTTGCCAATTAGTTTACTAGTGTATTTGTTCTGTGTACCATGACAGTCTTGACCTCTTCATTACTCTTTTTTTATTGGCTCATTTTATTAAACTGCTTGAGAATTTCTCTGAAATCTTCCTAAGTTCTTGCTAAGTCAGGATCTTCATTGTGTATAGTTTTTTTCAGAATTTTTTGCCAATTTTCTTTATGGTTGTATTTTACTTCTTGTGATTTTAACGAGTCTCTTTTTGTTCTGAATTTTCTTATAACTGTTACTTAACATAGTCAGAGTAAACAAATTAAGAACGGTGAAATGGTTGCTGCCTTATGTGATTATTAATGTCAGGTTTAATTAAATATTGCTCTCTGTTTGTTTGATTTGTAGACTTCGATCCTAACATTATCTTTCAGAGTTTCTTCGGTGGGCCAGGTGGCGGTTTTTCTGGCTTTCAGCAGGCTGGTTTTCCCGGTGGCAGCAGTTTTAGTTTCAGTTTCGGCTAATGTGCACAGTCGAAGTGTCGGCATGGCCTGGGTTTTGTAAGCCTATGTGGCCTCATAGGCATAGGCATTTTCTGGCATTGATGTTAAATCAGTTTGTTTGGGCAATGTGAAAAATGTGACGGTGTCATTTGGTTTCTGGGTTGTTATGCTTTACCAATATGATGTATGAAGCTAGATTTACAGAACATCCTAAGATTGTTCTCAAGCTCGTCTCAAATCTTGTGATAAAAAAGTTATAAATATAGGGCTCATAATGCTGTGAGGTCGATCAAGAGATTGTCATAAAATTTTTGTTGTCATAAGATAAATCGCAAGATCTTCCTAAGCATCATGTCGTGTGTCATATTAATGACTTATGACAGGATTTGTTACAAACTTAAGATCACTTATGAAGTTTTGTGCAATTGGGCCTATCTGCTTATTAACTGATGTTATTAACTTGGCATATGTCTCAGGAGAGTTAAAAACTGTGATTTGGCTGATGGCTTTATTGCTCTTGTTTGGGGATCTTGCCTGCAAAATATTTCTCTCTGTCAGTCTCCTGTACTTGACCAAATAGATCTTTGTGTGTCATGACCTAGGCTGACCTACATTTGATAATAGGTCAGTTAGACAAATACCAGATTGTGATGGTGGCAGACATGGTTAGTTTTAGTTACGGCTGTACTGAATATTCTCTTCGTATTCTGTTCGGCCCAAATAGTAGGCCAAATAGTGTATTCGTATTCGGCATAGTAGTGCTATAAATAGACCGAATACGAATAATTCAGTCTCAAAGACAGCTGCTGTCAGGCCAGATAATTATCTCAGCAGCATCAAACCCATACATGATGCTTTATGGCATTTTCTTAACCATTTAGTTTGCTCAATGTCAAGAGTCTGCCATAAGTCACTGTCATGTAATGTTAGTCAGTAATGTTTATCAGTATCATTCATTTAACATGTACACAAAATGCCCAATTTTCAGAATTTTTCACCGCTCCATGACGAAAGCAGGGCATTTAGCAGTTTGTTTGAACTTGCGTCAACTATTCGTATTTTGTTCGTATTCGGCCAAATAATATAACACATTATTCTTATTCGGCCGAATAGTACAATCTGCTATTCGGTACAGCCCTGGTTTTAGTAATCAACACAAGGTAGTGTGGAACCAGGGTTAAGGTGAGATGGTGAATATTACATGGATCTTGATGAAGATTTAATTCTCTTCTGTAATGATGCAAAAGTTGTGATTATGTAATGGCCTTTTTGTGAACCATGGTGTATAAGTTGTTATTTGGTGAATTTATACAGCTTATTTGTTACTGTTTATTCATGGTCGATTCTGATTGAAAGAAAGAAAAATGTATGTTGTTTAGTGTGTGAATGAGGTATAACCATGTTTGAGCCATGCTCATGGCCAGATGTTACGGCTACTGGCCAGCCAGACTACTGCCATTCTATCTACTCTGCTCTTTCAGTTCATCGGTTGCTAGTTTAGTCTAGTTATTTGTGTACCACATTCTCCTTTCACATGTAGCATTTTGTCAATAATTTATACTCAGGATTGGAAATCTGCTAGGTTGTGCAAAATGTCATCATTGTTAATCTTGTTATGTCCATGTGTTTGTAAATTTGATTGGTTTTTATTGACGGCATCAACAGATATACCGCTGTTAAACACAGTGCACAGTAAAAGTTTTTTTGTTTGCAAAGTTAAAATGCCTGTGTAGTACACGCCGAAAGTAAAATTACACTTGTCAGTGCTCAGGTGATCAGATTTGACGAAGGGGGTGTTCCAGTGAGTGAAATAATTGTTTATCAGCCTGTTTAAAAAGAGCGGCCGCCATCATCATCATCACGGGCGTGCTCCAGACTGGTGCGTAGCCGTCTCCACAAGCTACCTCCACCGTCCTCGATCTTCTGCAACCTCCGTGTTGGGTGGTTGGAGGTCTGCTTCTATGGTCCGAAGCCAAGTGTGGTGTGGGCGAGCTGGGCGATGATTCCGGTCCTTGGGGAGCCTGCGGATAGATGTATGTAGGGCTGTGAATGTACCCTGCTGCCACCAAGCTAAGACATAACCTGATTTGCCAGCTCGTCTGACAAAAGCCCGGGGCATCATGGAGTAATTTGGTATCTATTTCTATATTTCTGTGCACTAGTTTGAATCATTGTTTATGGGGCGTTGTGATGGTACTGTTAACCCGTTGAACTTAGCTTCTGTGTCAGTTTGTAACTGATTTGTTTATAAAGCCATTCACTACTGTGTGTCATTGACTTGCATTGTTTTTGAACACATGATTTTAGAGTGAAGGCAGAAATGTTAGCCTGTATTGAATGTACTCTCTGTCTCAAAAAAAAGCATGTGACTACATTTTTTGCAATAACTTGAACAATGAATGTCCGATTATAATAATTTTTGGCACACTCATTAATGAGACTATATGTCATCGAATGGTGGTTTCATTTCCCACCTCATCTATTTAGTGCAACTGTCTTACCTTGGGAAATCACAGAACACAAAAAATGACAAATTTAGCCATAATCAATATATTG
>Ga0209367_1003391_pt1 | contig 21674 bp, 13 predicted proteins | sample WorMetLIZISLAND2_FD_187412 | JGI IMG/M metagenome (GOLD analysis project Ga0209367, IMG submission 187412) | Marine gutless worms symbiont microbial communities from Max Planck institute for Marine Microbiology, Germany - Olavius geniculatus... ...
GTATTAGATTTTATTCTTGATTTTATTTTCGAATATATCAAAGATTATAGAGCAAGCAAAGTTACGTTACGTTAATACAGCCTTGAATAGTTATAACTGGGTCACGTCGCAGTTAAAAATAAATATTCTATGTTGTTTACATCCTTGTGTACTTTGTGAAGACGGTTACTTTAGCTGTTTGTGACAGGAAAAGAGGTAGGTATTTTAAACATACGCAAAATGAATTGACATGCGTGGTATTTTTTTCTGAGATGTAGTCGGGTAGTGCCATTTCACGTGGAAACTTTATACTGCACTCGTACTGCAAATTACACCTTAGAGTTTTTCCGCATTCCGCAAAATTCAAATACATGTAAAGTCAAATCATCATCTTAGCGTAGGTTTAGGCTCACATTTAAGTCTCGAATCAACTCAGTAATCATATATCGACGTAGACCTATTTAACCTAACTCTTGAAATGCTTCGAAGTTTGTTAACTCACGAGCAGAAGCTGGCACATCATTCGAGAATGTGAGGTCAACTCAAGTAGCCCAGGCATAATCTACAAACGATTCCTGATGCAGCACAAAGACAAATGGATTGCCACCGCGGCGAGGGTCGAGTCGTCAGATTAGGTAATGCACAAAAACTGAGTTGCTTGCTCAGGTTATTAAGTAGGCCTAGCTACTGTGATTTTTCACTTGGCGAACTACCGTTAAGGCACGATCAAAGACAGCTAAAGAATTCAACTCAAATAGTCATACTCAAAAAAACGGTTGCCGCCGCGGCGACGGCTTTGAAGTCTGCTCATGTAGTCTTGCGTTGTATCACACGACCTAAGACGATTGCGACTCCCGTGAATGGTTCGCTGATAGGACTATACTGAGCAGACAGAGACGCTATATCAAGCCGTTCATCGCGACGAAAAACGTACATTTGACACATCAAAATGTCACTCCTGGGCATCTGGCGTTTTGTAGGCCTGAAGCTATTAGGAGTTAACTTTCTATACTTCCTAAGAAATACTTTTATTATAAGAATATTATAGCTAAAACAGCTGTGTAAAAACGCAGGTCACATAGTTAGTGAAGGCCTAATACTAAATCAACGTAACGTAGGCCTACCAAAACAATGCTACAAATTAGCTTACTATCTTAAGCCGGTGGCCACAGACTATGACAAAACTCAGCAACAACAACAGCATCATTTTCCGCTAATTTTCATTCCGCAAAATACACCTTCCGAAAATTCCACATTTTACAAAGTACACCTTCCCCAAATAGGGTTGCCTGACCGCTACCCTTCGGTACTAACTCGTGATTTTGCATCATTTGAAATTTAAGTAGTAATGAGAAAAAGCAAACTCTCTGTGGGAAGAGGGATTGTAATGATGATAACTAGTCACTGAGTTTCTGTGTTTGTTTTTAGTTTGTTTTAGATGATGGCACAGAGTTTAATGATGGCCTGTCTACTTATTCATGCATATGTTATTCTGCTGATTTTAGTGCCATTTTGTGGTATGATTGTCTCTTGTTTGACTTTATATTTGTGATACAGCTGGCTCCACTTATGTGCACGTCGTTTATAAGCACACACTGCTTATTTGCACGACGTGCGTCTAGTCCTGTTTGAGTTTATGCTATGTCAATGGCAGTCGGCTTCTCTTATAAGCACCAGCAATATATGCACGATTCGGCTATAAGCACGCACGCACCCTTTTGATTCCAGCGCCATGACTTACTTTGGGGCTGACACAGTGCACATAAGATCACCTGTAGTCAGCCACTTTAACGCTCACTGGGATGCTGGTGATGACGTTTAAACCCCAGAATTATGAGGGTAGGCAGAGCTAGTGAGCACCACGCTACAGTGCATCTCCCCACCCCAGCTGCATGCAGCCATTGCAGCATCATAATGAACTTCAAACGGCAGTCTGCAGGTCAATAGTGCTAGGCCACCTACTATCTATGAGAGTGATTGAGATGATGAATGGGCAGGCGGGCGGTGAAACTACTGGAGTGACCATCATCAGGTGCTACATGCTGCACCTGATGTCCACGAAGGTGTTGAGTGAGGCAACTGTTTCCTGTGGCGTGGATGATCGCCTATTGTAACTGCATGTTGTAAATGACTGCAATGGTCCTATAAGCTAACTACAGTTAAATGCAAGGTCCACTTACATGCAAGTCTGCTTGCAGTCCCAAGGCCGTGCATATAAGCGGAGTCAACTGTATTAGCAGTGTATTCAGTACACTTTAATTAATAGATCTTGTATTTTCACATGCATACAGACTAAAACGTAAAGTGAAAAAGTAAAGTCTTTCCCGAGCCTTAAGGCCCATTGGGCGGCGCTGATCTTTGTTTCCTTAGCCCTCAGCCAGACACCAGTTTTTACACTGCGAGACCACGGATACGGGGCTAGTGCATCGCATGGTGTGTTTGCTTATGTTCCAGCTCTTGCTGGTACTCATTGCGCCTACCCACGGAGGGATGGCCAGGCTGAGTTGACCTGGGTGGCTGATTACATATTAAGATGGTTTACCCATCTGCCTACGGTTACCCATCCAAGTACTAACCGGGCTTGGCGTTGATTAACTTTGTTGATGTGACAAACGGCGTTACCAACTGAGCCAAACCACCACCCATACAGACTACAGAGGAGCATTTAATTATTCTGAACAATGCGGAACTGTTGAACGTATAAGCACGGACCAGAGGCTTGATAAAATATTTAGTGATTACATCTGTGAACAGTTTAGGCATTAATATTGTACATTGTTTTGCTTTTTGTTTGATTGCTCTACTTGTTAGGGGTTACTCCTAGTTACGCCAGTTACTGACATATGAGCCATTACGTGCTGCCATTATTGAGATCACAGAAGCTGCTTGCTATTGTTAAACAGCAAAATGTTGGGAGTTTTTTGGCAGAACTTTTCATAGACCAGATTCCATGCAACACAAACAGTGCAAAAAAACTGTAATCATTGTAGTCATTAATGTTGCGAAGTTATACAAGTTGCAACCTAAGATGGGAGTGATTAAAGACTTTCTGTTCATATTCAATTATTTGTCTGTGAATGTGTGCATTATTTACTGCCAAACAAGTGAAACTTCTGTTGTAGATTAATGTTTTTGATAAACTTCACTGTAGTTTGTGTTAACTTCATTACTTTCTAAACAACTGCTTCTTCCATTTTACAGCTTTCTTGGGTTTTAATTGTTAGGTTTTGGTTTTTGACTAGCAAATGTTGCTGGATGGTGTTGAAGTGATTGCACTGCTATTGGCGTGATGATGATGATAAGTCAGGAAATAAAATGTGTCACTGTGTGTTTCAGCGGGATTGGCTGTAATGTCAGTGGACTTTGGTAATGAATTTATGAAGATTGCAATTGTTAAGGTTAGTGCTATTTATAGACAATTGAGAGAACGTACGTAGTTCATGTTAAAGGTGTGGCTGTAAAGACCTCATGCAACCTGCTTCTGCGACAACAGTTAAGTGCATATTTTAAGAGTAACGTGGTGTTACAGTGGAAATTTCAAAACAAGAAATTTGAGCTAATGCTCATTAGATGCGCGAAAGCCTGTTCTCAAACTGTCAGTCTATCTCCAGCCATTTTGTAGCGACTTTTACGGGGGTACTGCTCTTTGATGCCCTTGTGCACAGGTTTCCTTAAACTTAGAAATCGAGACTTGGACCGTCGAAATCTACGTTAAATGCTGAAAATTTCATATGCGGCTTGTCCATGTTTATCTCAATTGGTTTCAGTGCAATTTGCAATTTGCAGCTCGAAATCACCAACAAATCCATAAAACCCCTATTTTAGTGTTCAAGGTCATCCAAGGTCATTGAATACGGTGGGAATCGAGAGCCAGTTACGACTTTCTATTAGTGATTAATAGTAAACTAGGCCCTATCTTGCATCGTTATTGAGATACAGCGAGTTATTGGCTAAAAAATCACAAATTTTTCCTACCCCCTCTCATTTAATGCCCTTGTTCGAGGTGACCCCCTTTGAATTTATGGAAAAGCTTTACGGTTTCTGAAACTAGAGTCTTCCAGGCAGCCGACGATGAAGATTGGGTGATTCTAGCTCGCAAAGTTTTTGACTGATCTACCCACATGACAGACGGACGCACAAACAGACGGACAGAATTGCGATGGCTAAGATGCGCTGAAAGCAGTAGCTGCTTTCACGCGTAATAAATGATTATTTGCAGAGTAATTTGAATTAGTTATCTAGCTTTTGTTAGAATTCTTGATTGCAATTATATCTTCTTGTTACTGATTCAGTTTTGCAATCATATTTGTTAGCCTTTGACACTGTTGAAAGTGTTATTGGTAAGATTTATAATTGCTGGCAGTAAAATGTAGTGTTGATTATTGAGTGCTAATGTGCCTTGGTTATTGTATTACTATTGCAGCCTGGTGTTCCAATGGAAATTGTGCTGAATAAGTATGTCTAAATTTGTTTGGATAATACCATATTTCTAACAATAATTTTACAGAGCAGAACAGCACAGTTTGACTTCTTTTGTCTTAATGTGTAATTAGCTTAATGTGTAATGGAAGTACAGCAAATTTTTCAATTGTGTTGCTTTTCTTGTGTCATTAAAAAATGGATTGGACATGTAATTTATTATAATTAATTATGTACATAATTGCTAAGGTTATGCATGATTTTGTAAGTTGCTGTTAATGCTTTCTTAGGCTACCATTTGTTGTTATAAAACTTAGTACTTCATTTGCAATTTTTGTTAGAATTACTGAGTTTTGTATTACAGAATTTAGTTTACGATTAAATGGCATAACTAGCTTGTCAATCTGTTTACTGTGGTGTGTTGTAACAATGCTGCAGGGAATCTCGTCGAAAGACTCCAACAACGATTCATATGAAAGATGGTGAAAGGCTTATTGGAGATTCAGCTGTTGGTGCGGTCTGTACAGTCTTGCTTTGTGCTAGTAGTGTGCAACCTTGTTGCTGTTGTTGTCGTTGTTGTCGTTGTCGTGACAAGCCCGGCAGACACTGTTTATATGGGGGAGGAGGCAGATGCCCCAAAGCGGTGAGGAATTCCACCAAGTTGTCACTATTTTGGATCACATCTGATTTGTCCCTGGAGTTATTGAAATATGGCTGGCATTCTGTTGCCCACTTTTGGGCAGAGAAGAAGTAAATGTTCAGCTGTCTGCTCTCCACTTCCAGTCCACAGTAGGGACAGATTGAGGCTGTAGACATCAATCTGTTGAGCATCAACTGGTGGATTGCTTTCTCTGCTTGCCATGGAGTGTGCAGTCTCCAGCCCCATGGCTGGATATGCCCCATGTTGGGTTGATATTCGGCCCACCATGTATTAGATAACAAAAAGCCTAGCTAACACACGGGAACAGGGAACGCACGACAGCAGTGCGTGTTTGCAGGCCCGGTGTGAACAGAATCTGAGCTCACCAATTCAAGCAATGATGTTTTATTCACACTCGCCAGAAGGCGCGACCGGTTTTGCTTAGCTGTGTTGGCTTAAATTCACAAATTTTAGCACTTTAGCTCAGAGTAACTCTTGTGAAATTTTTGGAAAAGCTTTACGGATCTATAAACTATAGTTTTTCAGGCAGCTGACGGTGAAGATTTAGTGATCCTAGCTTGCACCGTTTTTGACTGATCCGCCCATGTTACAGATGGACGGACGGACGGACGGACAGAATTGCGATGGCAAAGACGCACTGCAGCAGTACCTGCTGTCGCGCTTAAAAATGTACAATAAACTGCCAGAAATTTTATGCCTTGCAAATTATTCATTCGCTGTTTTACTTGCTTTCTTTATAGATTTGTTTTAAGTGGTGTGTACTTTCAGTTTCAGGCAGGAACATGCATTTAGCATTGTGACACATATTGCAGTAATTTATGGAAGTTTGTTTCTTAGTGGGAATTGGCCTATCTGGAACACCGGCCGCTTTTGAAAGAGTGTATTTTATTGAGCAAAGTATATCAATTAAGGCATGAATACAGTGTATATTTGTGTAATTAGTTTGTGGTTTTTGTTGTGTGTGTCTTATTTCAGACTATTCGCTATCCTCAGTATGGCTACCGTTATTTACTTGATGTCCTTGGCAAACACTATGACAATCCACTTGTACAGCTGTACCGGCAAAGATTTCCTCAAAATAATGTGATAAAGGATGAAGAAACTGGAATGACGATATTTCAACATGATGAGTACGTTTCTGTAGTTTAGAAGCTTTGCTTCAAGTCTCTGACTGCTGTTTTTTTTTCAATTATGGGTTAAGTTCGTTTGTTTCTGTAAAGCAGTCTAAGGTCTATTGTAAAGTATTCTGCTTTAGCAGTGTCGTAAAAAGTTAACAAACTATGATCAATGTCATTGCTTCTTCCCTAAATTTTAGTTTGTCTGAATTTTCCTTTAAGAATACAAAATTTGTGTCTAATTTTGCATCAAAATTGAAATTTTAAGCAGCCATAATGTCTTCAGTGGTAAATTTGCAGAGTTGCTAGAAAATTGCAACTATTTACCTTTCCTGCTTTTTAACACATGACACTGCTGACTATGATGGTTAATAGCGATAAAGTGATGATGAAAATTTTGACCATAATTTTTTATTGATTCTGCATTGTATTTTTTTGTAGTTATAAATGAAACCGACTGTTGTTGCAGAGATGTATTCTACAGTGCAGAGGAGCTGATTGCGATGATACTGCAGAAGGCAAAGGAATACTCAGAAACATTTGCAGGTAATGATGATGATGATGATAATGTCAGACAGTAATGACTCACAGTGGAGCTGACCAGTCCAAAATAAAATACAGTTACAACTAGAAAGCAGTCAGAGCCCGCACACCTCCACCAAGGCTTGAGTGCGTTTCAAACTATAGTTGCTTTTTATACACTGACCTAGTTCTATGTGACCTAAAAAACCTTGATTCAATGCCATCTTGTTCGCCAGGTGTCAGCACCATAGCGACAACAGCGGTTTCGCTTATGGCCCATTGAAATCAATGTAAATTTCAAAGTGATCCAGAATCCATGATTCTTTACGGATAACCCTCGAAATTGAATCACTGGTAGTGTTTGCCATTCCCGACATACATACAAAATTTCAGAAATATCCGTCCATAACTTTTTGAGTTATCCTTCTGACACACAAACAAACAAACTCCAGCAAAAACATTACCTCCTTGGTGGAGGTAATAAATACAATAAAATGACTACGCATACGTAAAATCACTGGGATACTCGAAGTCGTAAAATTTAAGAAAAGATAAGTTTTCAGTCTCCACTTAGGTACACTATGATGGGCTGAGTAGTATGTGCCAGTTGTTATCATCACCATTTAATCATCGTTTAATGATTTGAGAGTAGAATTTTTCTCAGACTGACAAGAAGTTTCAGAGATATCACAAACTGCAAAACTGGGAAGATAAGTCTGGCATCATACTGGCAATGCATCACAGACTGTAGTGGTCTATATTCTACATCTACAGTCTCGACAGGGAGATGAGCACCCTGCCTGTGTTGTGTAGGAGCTAGTGGTGGCCTGGCGTAGCGGTAACACGTTTCATTCGATCAACTAAGTTACTGTACGCCGGGCTGGGTGACTGCCTGCGGGCAGGCAAACCATCTCGGTATGTAACCAGCCGCCTAGGTCAACTCAGCCTTCCATCCTTCTGGGGTAGGTAAATCGAGTATCGGCCCATCTGGCTGGGGTTAAGGCGGGGCACATTCTTTTGTGTCGGGTGGCAGGTGATCCTATATGAAGGTGATGCTCCATAGCTCTGTGAGGGGTTCAATCTTCTAAAGAGCTATATTCCAACTTTTGCCTAAGTTAAGGCCTGAGTTATATTTGTAACATTATTTTAGTACATGTGTGCTATGAGCGAGTGGCTTGCAGTGTTTTGTGTGCTTGCACTGTAGAACAGCCAATCAATGAGGCTGTAATCACTGTTCCATCATACTTCAACCAGGCCGAGCGTCGTGCCATGGCTCGTGCTGCTGATGCTGCTGGTCTCCGCGTGCTTCAGCTTATCAACGATAACACTGCAGGTAATGGCAACAAGAAGCCCAATTGTTGTTAGCCTCTAGGGAGAGTCAACCATATTGAATAGAGGACTTTTCCAATAAAATTGAAAAAAATGACTTAGTTCATTTAGTGCATGGTCGTTGTGTCAACAGATGATTGGCTCACCACATGTGGTTTAAGGTGAATAACACACATATCGCATGGTCGCAAATTTTTTAGTGAATAATCAAATTTGTCTATGCATCCAAAGCTCTACTCGGAATGTGACAGACATCGAAATGAACAAATCCGTTTTACAGATATGTGTTTACCAGCTTTTGGTAATTATATGTTATACGTTGGCTGTTGTGGTTAATGTTTGCAGTTGCTTTGAATTACGGAGTGTTTCGTCATAAAGTTTTCAATTCAACCGCTTTGAACTATATGTTTTTTGACATCGGTGCCACTGGTACAACGGCCACCATTGTTGGTGAGTCTTGTTAACATATTTTATCATTTGAACAGGCCTTCATTTTTCACCTATCATCTCACAATTGCCTCAACTTTGGCTGATGGCTGACACTGCAAAGAGTAAAGGATATAATTTAGTTTTCTTTATGTACCTAGTTAATGATATATGAAGCATGAAGATGCTGCCATTAATGAGATGACCGCAAAGAGCATGCCATTGTTAAACTGTGCTGTGCTGTAAAATGTCTGCATCAGAGAGACTCCTCATAAATATGCTCACTCATAGATATGAAATGAATTTATTACCATTGTAGAAATTTTGAACAGCTTGCTGCATTATAAACCTGGATGTAAGTTCTGTGCTTTGGTCCTGTTCATGGGCTGGAATTATTTGGCACAGCTTCTATACTTTCCAGTCTGTCATATTTGAGCTTATTTTCCAATCTGGCCTGGACCATTAGTTTGTCGACTTTTTATAAATTTTTGATAGTTTGCTGTGTGCAGCATATCAGGTCGTGAAGAATCCTGCATCTAGTACTGACACTTATCCTCAGCTGACAATCAAAGGAATTGGGTATGCTTACAGCTTGTTGGTGTTATATATACAGGGTGGTCCAAAAAACCAGACCTGTTTGAGTGTTGATAACTTTGTGACGATTAATGTTAGAAAGGCATGTTATATGTCAAAAGTTTCAGGATGCCTTAGAGAAAAAGCGGCCGATATCCATAGCGGATCATTTAAATAATTTTTGCTTAATTTGCATAAATCATTATTACCCTTGAAATTCAGCTGGATTCGACTGTAACGCATGAATTTAGCATGGATATTTAGCTTTTGTAACTTAGCGATGTTTATTGGTAAAAAGAAGTGTGATATGTCAAAAGTTTTGCAATCGTGTATAGAATAAAAGTAGAGCTTGCATGTCTGTCCATTTAAATATTCTTTGCCTGATTTACATAAATTTGCACCACCTTTAAAATCATGCTAAATTGACAGTAATGCATGGATGTAAGTTGATTTTTTCATCAGCATGCAGTAAAATAACAACAATCATTAACAGACACGTTTAGTTTAGATGAAATTCAGCACTGGCAGTTAGACACCCATTGCATTCATAACCATTGTCAGTTTTTTTGGCAGCTAATCGATCGCTGTTGTTGATGTGTTTAGGATCAGCTAAGCCCAGCATTCGATTAGCACACGTTTTATCTGGTCAATTTCTGTAATTTTGTTGCCATGCCATCTGCCACAAAGCCCCAATGCCGAATAATCCACGGGTTTAAAATTTGGATTATTTGTCAGCAGGTTTTTGAGTTCAATGAACTAGGACACATGGGAGTGCAGGCAAATGCTTAATTTCAAAGGTAATAATGATTTATTCCAACTAGAAATACGTTCTGTGGAACGAGGTATCTGTCCCATTTCCACGCTATGTAGCCTAGCAGCTGCGTTTCAGCATTTGACGCTTGTCGCTCTGGTTGTCACTATGACGTCACGCTGCGCGCACACGCAGACAAAACAATAGTTTAAAATTCGGACATGCCTGGACGTGTCTTTCTACCATGGGCATTGGCATTCACTGCAATATACGTGGTGTCAGCACCGACTGGTGTTCTACATTGTTTCGGCTTGTGACTTCTGTCTTTGTGTTTTTATTTCAAGTATTTAGAATGGCTAGTATTGTAAGGGCCAGTCTGGAATTTAACACACGATAATATCATCCCAAAACCATTTTTGCCGTTTTCGAGTTTTGACTCATATTGCCCTTACATAGCTTTGTAAACTGTTAACGTTTTTTGCTCTGACTTTTGCCGTTGTTAGTTTAATTTTGCAACTTCGTATGGTTGCTGTGGCAACAGGGGTCGTTAGCAGGTAAATTTAAATGACACCATTAGATTGCCCAACCCCAAAAATAGGGAGTAGGTAAACACAGCATACAATTATTTTTTACGGGGACCAAGTTGTAGCGCCAAGTCCCCATAGGCTGTAATGCAATTTTTAAAAATTGGGGTACAGTAGGGGAAGGAGTTCAGATTTTTATCCCAAACAAATTCGATCTTACTTTTCAAATCAAAATTGCAGCCGTAGGAGTGTTTACAGACAGACTGACAGACAGACGCAAGTGATTTTCTAATCTCTCCCATGCTATGCTATAGCAATGGGCCAGATAATTAGGCAAAAATAGTTAAATAATCCGCTGTGCAAGTTAGGCATTTTTTCTTTGAAGAATTCTGAAACTTTTGACATATCACACGCCTTTCTACCACTAATCATTGCAAAGTTATCAACGCTCAAACTAGTCTAGTTTTTGTAGGACCACCCTGTAATATATGTAGTCTAAAAGCAACTATGTTTCTCTTCTGATGGATTTTTTTTGTTTTCTGCTTGTATTATATTGATTGGAGTACCTGAACTTGTATACACCAGAGAACACAGCGTTAAGACATATTTTGTTATACATAGATGTGATCTGTTACTAATATATTATTAGGTTTATTGCTTTGCCTGGTCAGATGCTATCTGGCTTGTAAAAAATCCTAGTTTCTCCCTTGTGGATCCTGTTCAACCTTGATTTACTGTGTAAATTTAAGCTGATTAAAAATGATAGTAGTCATGGTATCTGCAGAGGTAGCAGGCACAGCAAGCAATATTCATTTACTGTATTTTCTGACCAGTTTGCATCATTATAGGTTTGACAGTTACTCTAGGTGTCTTGTTATATGGCCATCACTTATATAGGCTTCATTTCAGGTCTTGTAGCTCCTTTGATGGTCTATCTGTCCCGTGCAGGTTCTTAACTGGAAAACAGAAAAGCGTGGAAAACCGAAATTGGCGTGAAAGTTCGTTGTGATAGGAGTAAATGGTGTGCCAAGTTTCATTTCAAAAGGTTAAATGTCAGAGTTAGGGATAGACAAATGGGTTGCATGCCATAGTGTGTAGCAATCGAGACAGCTACAATGCTACATAGTATATACGAATGTCTACGTAATACACGTGTGTGTTTTAGGTTTGATCGGACGCTGGGAGGACTTGAGTTCCAGCTGCGTCTACGTGATTACCTGGCGCAGCAGTTCAACCGAGTGAAACGGACGACAAAGGACGTCACCGGTGATGCTCGAGCGATGCAGAAACTGTTCAAAGAGGCAGGGCGAGTTAAACAAGTTCTGAGTGCCAACACCGACCATTTTGCACAGGTTAATACTGTTTCTTGATGCCTCTTTGGTTGGTAGAGTAATGTTCATTTTTGTCGATATTATTATTATATCAACCGCAGGATGAATCTATTGAGTCTTGCTCTTCCATCCATCTGTGTGTTTTGTGAAGGTTCCTAACTCGAAAACAAAAAGGCATATTTGATGAAAACCATAATTGGTATGAGTGTTCTGCCAGGCAGCAGTAACTGACATGTTATCTTGGCCAAAACGTCAAAGGTTAGTGTTAGGATAAGGCTTGTGCAGCCTGTAGACATACAGAGCTACATAATGTTGGTATTGACCAGCATATATTTCTAGTTGGTTAGCATGTTGTATAAAAGAATTTTTAGTTTACTGCATGCTGTTTACCTTACAGGTTGAAAGCCTGTTTGAAGATGAAGACTTTCGGACAAAAGTCACTCGAGAGCAATTCGAAGATTTGTGTCAAGATCTTGTTGATCGCATTGATAAAGTCATTAAGGATGCACTGGCCACAGCAGAGCTATCTGCGGTATGTTGTCATAGTGTTATCAGCATGCGATTGATGAAGAATATTTGTTACTTACTTATTCTTCAGTGATTTTTTATCTTTTATCACTCACACCATTTATGAGTATGTTTCGTACCATATTTCTAACTCACAGTTGGCATACAGTTAATAATTATTAACAAGGCCTTTCATTGCCTTGTATTATGTGTTGAATTTTTATTATATTAGTTTTCTGTTGTGATAACTGTTGAGTGTTGACATTCCATTGAAATGTTCATCATGCAGAGGTTGCATGTTTTCAATTCTCAGTACTCTGCTACATGCATCACTTGCAAATGTGCATTTTAGTTGTGAAATGATGTTATTTTGGTTATATGGCTGTTGAAGTCAATTTGTATGTGTACACGTCATGTTGTGATGGTTCAGCATTTTTTGAATAGCACGTGTGACATGTATAGCGGTTGCACTATCAGGAAGTCACAAGGCCATCTATGGTTGCTTTGTGGCCCATTCATAGTGCTAGAATAATGATGGTAGAGTTATGTTTCCATGGATTGTGATCTAATTGTGTTTACAATTTTTCCAATAGACTCGCATTTTTGCCTAGTGCTTTATGTTGCTGTGAAAACATGAAGGATTAAACTTTAATATTAAAGTCGACATCAGGTTTTGTTGGCATTTGTCTATTAAAGGCTGATATACAAGAAGTAATTCTGATGGGAGGAGGAACCCGCATTCCCAAAGTGCAGCAGGCGATAATGACTGCTATTGGCAGGTAAGAAATGGGGCTACTTAGCTCAGTGTTTTGAATGGCTTTGTTTGTGTCTGTGGCCTGCTGGAGGCATTTTGTGTCTAGCATCTGTGCCTACATATGTCTGTCATCAGCACATCTTGGGTTAAAAAAGTTGGAATGGCAAGAGGCTGCAATTTTGTGACATGCGGGATATTGATGTTTAAAGATGCAATCAATTTTACTGTTAAATTCTCCAAACGTGAGGTCTTCAGTCTCATGTTTTATATTTTTGGTAGAAAACTTTCCGACAGCTTAAAACTAGAGTCTTTCAAAGTCATCGATGTTGATATGACTGTCCTCATGTGCAGGTTTTCTTGAACCTAGAAAATCGAACTTGGACCATCAAAATCTACATTCAATGCTGAAAATTTTGTACGCAGCTTTTTCATGTCTATCTCAATTGCTTTCGGCGCTATTCGTTCTTTACATGTCTTGCAGCTGAAAATCACCAAAAAATCCATAACACCCGTATTTTGGCGTTTCAAGGTCGTTGAATTCAGTGGCAATCGAAAGCCAGTGTGCGACTTCCTATTAGTGCTTAATAGTTGCAAATTTGTTGCTGATCTTGTCAGAGAACAAGTTCTAAAAATCCGCCAATATTTGGTGAAGACTGAAGGTATGAAATTATGGATGATATTTTTAGGTTGAATTTGATCATGCCAAGTGGGGACGTCTGACTGCCGCTACTGCCATTGCACCCTGTCAGCAAACACATCACATCACAGCAACTGCACAATACAGAGTTAGAAGAAACCGAGACACAAAAAACAACACATTCAACAACTTTGATAACATAAGAAATTTGAGTTAATGCTCACGAGATGCGCGAAAGCCTATAGCAGTTCTGGTTCAGTAGTTTAGCTGAAAATTGGGGTGTTCGCGCTAAGTTAATATACAAATACCAAATTCTCTATCTGGATCGCGTAACGATAGTTTTGTGGCGCCACCTTGTGAATGATCTAGACTTGTGTCGCAGCCCGAAATCACCAAAAAATCTATAAAACCCTCTATTTTGGCGTTCAAGGTCACTGAATTCAGCGCCAATCGAGAGCCAGTGTACGACTTCCTATTAGTGATTAATAGTAACCTAGGCTCTATCTCGCACCGTTACTGAGATAGAGCGACTTATTGGCCAAAAAGCCCAAAATTGCAAATTTTGCCCACTCCCCTCTCGTTTAGCGCCCTCGTTCGGGGCGACCTCCTTCGAATTTATGGAAAAGCTTTGCAGTTCTTGAAACTAGTTTCTTCCAGGCAACCGACGGTGAAGATTTGGTGATCCTAGCTTGGACCGTTTTTGACTGATCCACCCAGACAGACAGACAGAATTGCGATGGCTAAGATGCACTGAAAGCAGTAGCTGCTTTCGCGCGTAAAAAGTGAACTGAGTGGTTTCTGTAAAAATGGCAAAGGCTTATCGTCACCATCACAGCATAACTAACCAGTAACCATGTGAAATGGCTTTGTTTAAGCTGTCGTATTCTTTTGTTTTATACGTCAATAGGATTAACTTATTTTTATTTTATTTAGAGCTGTCATGAATTAACTCGTTAATTTATCTTGTTAACAAGTTATTAAATTAGTGCACGTTAAAAATATAACACATGTAAATTTACTAAATTTTGTGAAACAGGTGTTCCAATATTCCATTAAGTTACAGTTATTTGATGATCAAATAATGTTCAAGTAATTAGAAATTGTTTTGTTGCCGTTCCCTCACTACTGTCATGGTCCTGTGACACAGGCACGATTTCGTGGGCTTTATTCCTGTCACCCTTTCGATATAGTCGATCTACAATATCAGCAATATTAATGATGTATTATTAACGCATTAACGCATGCGTTAAAAAAATTAACGTGAGGCATTAATGCGTTAAAAAATTAACACTTTGACAGCTGTAATTTCATTCATTTGTGTTAAGTCTGACTGTACTGTAGTTGGAACTTGATGTGTTTTTGTCCAGGGACGAGCTTGGCAAAGGAATCAACACTGACGAAGCAGCTGCATTGGGGGCTGTGTATCAGGCTGCACATCTTGGCAAAGGATTCAAAGTTAAGAAGTTTGGTATCAAAGATGCCACAATTTATCCAATTAAGGTGATTCTTGGCTGTTTGAATTTTGTACATGATCTCAGTATGCGAATGGCATTATATTCTTGTGCTTAGCACTTTCCTGGTATTTATGTGAACAGGTGTCACTGCAAATGCACATTTTTTAAGCAATTAGTTTGCAGCTTATTATGCACATGAAGTACATTGTGATGCAACAAAAAACATTTTGATGATGACTTGTTTTAATGGGGTGACGTGATGCAGACTTCAGTCACTATTCTGTTGCAAATTTGTTGCTGATCTTGTCAGCGAACGAGTTCTAAAAATCCGCCAATATTTGGTGAAGACTGAAGATATGAAATTATAGATGATATTTTTAGGTTGAATTTGAGCGTGCCAAACTGAAAGAAGCAGAATCATTGTCATCTGATTCTGCGTCTAAGATCATCAAGAGAGTTTTATTCGGTCGCATGCAGCCGTATCCTCAGAAGAAGGTGATAACGTTTAACAAGCATGTGAAGGACTTCAGTTTTGATGTCAGCTATGGAGACCTGGACTTCATGTCTCCAAGCGAGCTAAGGTGAATTTTCAGTTTTACAGTTTTTTTGTCACTATGTTTGTCATTGTTTTATATGGTAAATTCTCACGTAGTTAGCGTTTACTGTTCATATGTTTGGTCATGAGTAGGTAGTGTTATTTTTCCATGCTTGTTTTAGCATTGATTCTTTGTGGTACGAAATAGCTTCTTTGATGCTGATTTGCGGTTAAGAAACTACTCACTTGCTGTTACTCTAAATGTTTTTCCCCAGTTCTTTGACACTGTTGGTTGGGTAACATTTGAGGGTGGTATGTAGAGAAGTCACTTTACGACTTCAGAAAAGTTTCTTTTGAGAGACTACATGGACCCAGCTTAACTTTGAATATTTCTAGAAAAATTAGTTGAATAAACTTCTCTTAACAACATCATAGCAAGAATTTTGCGAAACTTATTCAGTTCGTATGTTATTGGAATCTGGTGTTGCTGTTATTACATACACTCGGTGCTTGGTGACTTATGTTTTCGGGTGCCTGATGTTTGGCTACTATTACTACTACAGTGGCAGCAGCTAGGTGTACTGGACTAGTGGTTAACATGTTATATTCATTTAATAGGTCCTGGTCAAAATAAGTAAAGATGGGTGAACATCAGCAGATGGTAAACCGTCTTGGGTATTTTATCAGCCAAGTGAGTCAACTCGGCTTGGCCATTTCTCTGTCGGTAGATGTAGTGAGTACCATTGTGCAGCATGCTAGCCCTGTATCCTTAGTCTAGCATTGTAAACTGGTGTTTGTTCACTTTGTTGTTGTTGTTGGTACTTCCTCATTTCTGAAGACTGAAGACGAGTGATGACGACACTACGGATCTCCATGCTGTTTGGTCGCTTGCCATTGTGATGCACTCTGGAATCGATAAACCAGTTTGGTTCTTCACACCATCTGACCAGCGCCGTTTTGGTCTGCCTCCAGATCTGCTAGCATTGATGAAAAGCTGTCGTTTGGCTGAGGGTTAAGGAAACCGAGGACCTTGCAATTAGGGAAGGACTTTAGAATTCATAGTATACAGTGAGATGTGGACTGTGGAGAGAATGTACTGTAAGCATGTGCACTGTGCTATTACAGTGAGTTTGGCAGCACTCATCTGCAGACTGTGTCATTAGCCGGAGTCTCGGATGCTTACAGCCAACATGCTGATGCTGAGCCCAAGGGCATAAAGGCTCACTTCCGTGTTGATGACGGTGGCCTCCTCTATCTGGATAAGGTATACTTTTATTATTATTATGATCAAACGGTGCATGCAGTAAAGATTAAGAGTGTAAAATAAAGACGAGATAAAAATTTTAAAAATGGTTAAAACACCCTCAAGCAGTTAGCCAGAGCAGATGGTAGCAATGAGTAATGCCCCAATTTGCATAAAATATCATTCTGAAATTAATTGATATTTATGTTTATTGTGTAGGCTACTGTTGTGTGATTTCATAATAAATGAATAGATTTAAGTTTGACTTTTGTGTGCAGGTTGAAGCGCAGTTTGAGAAAACAACAACGGAAGAAGTTGAAGTAGCAGAAGAATCAACTCTGTCAAGTATTTATCTTTTTAATGTACATTACATGTTTATTAATTGTTGTTTCAGTTTAGAGGTGCGTGGTCACCAAAATTAACATATACATTTTATCCATTTTCCCGAAAGTGCAGAATTTTATGATAACTTTGACAGTAATATCGGCGCCCAGCGTTCTGTCAACACGGAAAAATTTACCTTTGAAGTCGACGATCTACGATGATCTGTGGTGACGTCATGAGTTTAGCCTATAGACGTCGTGAATTAATATTCATGACGTTTATATAGGCTATGGCCTAGCCTAGAATGATGACGTCGTCGGCTATCCATTAATATTCATGATCAATATGGGCTAGGGTCATGACGTCACTGCGGGCACTGATAGATTAGAATATTTCGCATAACATAGCGTAATGCCGCATTTCGTTTGAATTCACGCATTAATTTCATATATTTATGAAGCTCAAATCGACATATTATATATGCGAGGTTAAATGTCTAATTTAAATCTACAGAAATTGCGCGAGTGAGTTTGACTGTGGCCATGGACCTTTAAGCATTTTGTGATTGTGCTGGAATCTGATTTGAATTCTGCTTCTTGAACATAAATTTAGAACAGTATTGTGGTAACAGTCATAGTACATTGCATATGATTGTAGCAGTTTACATATGTTGTTACATTGTTGGATTCTTTGTTCTATATTTTCATACATATTTTGTCGTTCAGAATGAAAATTAATGGAATACGTCCAGGAAGTGTTATGCAAGATGTATCATAGGTACTTATTTTTACGGTGAAAATGCAAGCTGCTGTACACATATAATGTTGCATTGTGTTTTACGGCAGATTACAAATAACATTTTTAAACATCGCTACTTGCTATGCATCACATCCCGATCATTATTTCAGATTGAAGACCCTCCACAGTGTCTGTTATTGTCACTAACCAAATATCTGCATGTTTCTGTCAGCTCCTAAATGTATCTTAGTAATGGTGCTGTCCATGCATTTTTGCACTGCCCAGTGTAACAAAGAGACTGCTATGTATTTCAGTTCAATTTTATGTTAGTGCAATCTACATCTTAGTAGTATCTGTAATGTAACCAGCATTGACCAGTTTTGTTGGCAGATTTAAACTATGCAAAGTTTTTTTTGAATTTTTGCAAAAACTGTTGAATTTCTATTAGCAACAGAGATTGCCGTTTTGGCTGACAATTTATGCAAATCTGTGATATTTTGCATGTCTCTGTGTCAGAGATTGGAAACACAATAAGCAACTTGTTTGGCGGTGGCAAGACGGAAGGAACTAGCCAAGCGAGTTCTGAACCAGCTGCCGAGGACACAGCATCAGAGGTGCTGCTTTGTGTTTAATTACATCTAGACAGCTGTGTGGAGATAAGTAACCAGAGATGGATGGTTGAATTGTTTGGTTCAATTAACCCTCATTTCCTGTTGTTTGTGTTTTACTGATTTTATATTGTATTCACATCTGTTTAGTTTAGTTTGTGTTGAGTTAAACTAGCACAGGTGTCAGGTTTGGAATTGTGCTTGGAGCTATTACTTTCCGGTTTTGTTTTATTTGTCTGCTTTGCAAGAATCGCTCGTGGTTAGCATGGTTTCCAAGGAAAGCGTTAGGAAATTTGTTGCAGAATTTTTTACAGTTGAAGTGGCATTCTGTTATAGTGTCGCTGTGTGATACTCTGGTGTAGGAAGTAATGTGGAAAAAGGAATGTTTTATTCAGATTCATAACTGTTGATCATTTTTGATTTTTAACAAGGTACACTACGATCAGTATGCAACAAACCTGACAGAAGTTTATTTTTTTTACTTCTGTTGAATTTTTGATACGTTTTCGAGTGCATGTTTGTCTGTGTTTGTGTTTATTTATCTTTTTTTGCTTGTTTGCCGGCAGTTTTATTTTTCACTTTTCTTTAATTTTTAAGTTTTTTTCAGATTAGTAAGTTAATTGATTACAACAGCTGACTTAGACTACTTGCACCAGTTTCTGTTTTTATTGGAAACATGTCCTTGTGTTTTTTCCATGTTCATTAAGTTGCTGAGATTTACATTAATCGAATGATGGGTTGCAGAGAGTAGTTGAGCCAGTAGGCTCAGATCAGCAAGAGCCCGTGCAGCAGGATTTGTCAGAACAGGCACAGTCAGCTGAATCAGCTGAAACTAGCAAATCCCAGGTGTGTTTGTTTAGAACGGTAGACTAGAGTGATAATAGTATCATACACTACAGATGATTATAACAGTTTAGTTGCATTATAATGAGTCAGCAGAAAGTATTAAAGCAAGTGTAAAGCAAGTTCAAGTTCCAGTCAGTTGTTTGCTGTTCTTTCTACCGCACAGAATGGAATTTGCATGAAGTTGGCCTAGGTTTTGGGCTCGTAAAAACCACTGGTCTGCTTTTGGCATCAAGGGCCACTTGCCTGGTCTTTGCCTCGACCTCGAAGATCACTGGCTTCAGCCTTGGTCGTGAAAATGCTGTGGAATTGTAGGTTTAGTCGGCCTAGCTCATTATGTTATGTAGCATTACTCTTCGTGTTTGTTTTTGGACACTTACTCATGGGTGTGATACGAACATGGTGGCTTAGCTGTTTATGTTTTGGCTAACTGGATTTCTTTTGCCGTTTGGCATTTTGTGTTAGTGTTGGCTTGTTTTTATGTTAAGTTGTTATACTTTGTTTTTTTGCTAACACGTACATGTAATGAATGACATTTCAAATGATACCATTATTACTGACATTGCAGATGTAGTTTTGATGTGTAAATAAACTTGTAAGTTTTGTTACTTTAACAGCGGAAGTACAGATAGTTAACACCCCATGGAAATATGCACTACACATAGTTAATAAACTACACAATATTGAGTGTATATGTTAGGGAACTTTTGCAGAATTTTTACAGCTTGACTGCTTCCTCTCAAGTGGACATATCAGATCTGTGATAATCATATCAGGACTTTTCCATGCTTTATTGTATATTGTAGGTATGTATTTAATGAGCAGTTCTTACAGTTAGGGCCTGCTGGTTTAGGTTTAGATTATAGTTGTGTGCTATTTATACTTTTTTCATTTTTATATTTTGGGTCATTGCATTTGTTTCTGGCTGGTTTTTGTGCTTTTTTGTGTGTTGTTTTTGTTCCTCATTACCAATGCAAGTGATTGTGTGCAAAGACTCATCTCCAGTGTGACCTGTCATATTTTGATTGGGAGAAAAAAAACTTCCCTTACTCACTCAAATTAACATATTCAGTGATGTTGTTAAACAAACAGTGTAGCCGGGGTTTTAGTGACATTTCGGCATGAGCTATAGAACACACTTCTGTAAAAGGATAGCTGACATGCTGATGTTGTAAGTGCGTTAAAACCAAACTTGTGTCTGTGTGCAGGAGATAGCAGAGCCAGCAGCAGATACGTCTGAGAAGTCACAAGAATCTGAGGTTAGTGAGTCAGCAGTTAGTCACGGTGAAATGCTACTAATCATATGTTAAAGCTGGACTGGAGTTTAGATTACTTAATTTATTTCCAGTAAAGAATACAATATAATGTGGTCGCAAAGATACATGTGTCGGTTAACTGTTGGGCAACAGAAAGCTTATCTGTCTTACATGCTTCTGCCACAACAATTCCTAGAAGGTTACATGGTCTAGACTGAAGTTGCTGACAGAAATTTAGAACGTGTGTTTCTGTGTTTTGGTGATTTTCTAATATTATGCGTCTCAGTAGGTGACATAACTTAACGTTGTGAATATCATCAGCTTTTCTGGAAATTTAGGCTCGTCGGTTGTACTGGTAGTAGTTGTAATAGGTTTAAAAAGCTTTTCGTGGGAAACCCATCTCAAAGCTAAGCAGTCTGCCATATGGGATCACACATTGTTATCTGTCACCCAACACAGGTGAACTGAACGTGCCCCGCTGCAAGCCCAGCCAGACAGGCCAGTAATCAATATACTATTGGCGGGATAGATGGTTGAGTAGACTTTGTTTTGGTTGTGTACTGAAATGATTTTTCTGTCCGCAGACAGTGACTTATCCAAATAGTAACCACTTGATAGAACCCGATTGGGAGTTGAACCAACAACCTCTCGATCACAAGTTTAGCATCCTACCATTACACCGCCAAGCCTTGCAGCACTTGATGTTTCTATCATTGTGTTTATGTGCAGTGTAGTTGGTGTATTGTGTATTGTGAAGTTTGTAGTCTTAACTAATTCTAAGTTGGTGTTTGAAGCCGAGCAAGTCTGAAGATACTGCTGACAAAGCAAAGGCAAGCGACAGCCCTCCTGATGTGGAGAAGAAATCAGCCGAAGCCGAAGGAAAGAAGACGGAACTTAAGACAAAAACGACAATGCTACGAGCGAACATCACATTTCAGACAACAGTTCGAGACTTGACAGACCCCTCGGATGAAAGACTGAAGCGGACTAAAAAGCTGTGAGTTATATTCGTGTGTCTTGCAGCCGGCATATACACTGTGTCTCAAAAAAAAGCATGTGACTACATTTTTTGCAATAACTTGAACAATGAATGTCCGATTATAATAATTTTTGGCACACTTATTAATGAGACTATATGTCATCGA
>Ga0209367_1003392_pt1 | contig 21669 bp, 14 predicted proteins | sample WorMetLIZISLAND2_FD_187412 | JGI IMG/M metagenome (GOLD analysis project Ga0209367, IMG submission 187412) | Marine gutless worms symbiont microbial communities from Max Planck institute for Marine Microbiology, Germany - Olavius geniculatus... ...
CGAACGAAGGCGTCGAAGAGGGGTACCCCCCTTGAAAAGACGTCATTTTGCCGTTATTGGCTCGAATAATGTGAAAACGGTTGCAGATAGGTACATACATGCTGCTTGTCATAACAAGCACTGGTGACAGGCTTTAGGGATTTATCAACACCGAGGACCTTGAACGACCTTGAACCCCTCAAAAAGGGGTTTTTAGTGAATTTTTCGCAATTTTTGGATGCAGCGCACATTTCAACACTGAATTGCGATGAAATGGCTGGAGTAGACCAGGACAACCTGCGTATGAAATTTTCAGCATTCAACGTAGATTTTAGCAGTCCAAGTCCCGACCCCCTAGGTTCAAGGAGGCCGGCGCAGGCGGGCGTCAAAGACAGCTACCCTCCTAAAAAGTGGTTATTTTACCGCAATTTTCTCGCGTAGCGTAAAAATGGTGGCAGATAGGTACATACATGCTGCTTATCATAACAAGCGCTGGTGACAGGCTTTTTGGATTTATCAACATCGATGACCTTGAATGACTTTGAACCCTAAAAATATTGATTTTAAGCGATTTTTTGGCAATTTTTGGGTGCAAAAGAGTGAATTGCGACGAAATAGATGGAGATAGACTACGATTGCCTGCGAACAGGAACTGCTATAGGCTTTCGCGCGTTTCGTGAGCTTTGCTCAAATTTCTTGTTGATGTTTAGTCATTATTCCAAATAAAGCTGTCAAAGCATTAATTTTTTAAATGCATTAATGCATTGCGTTAATTTTCTTAATGCATGCCTTAATGCATTAATAATGTATCATTCATATTGCTGGAAGCGCTGAATTTGCAGGACCTGAAAATGTTGGACCACAGAAAAAATAATGACTGGAAATTGCAATACCTGGAAAATGAAGGACTAAATCGCACTCTGTCATCTGAATATTATTATTATTTACAGAGTGCTGAAATGGCAACAACAGTTTAATTTTTTAAACTCATTTGATCATCAAATAATCGCAGTTTAACAGAATATTGGAATTCCTGCTTCACTGAATTTATGTATGTGCGTTAATTTTTTTAACATGTGTTGATTTATTCATGCGTTAACACATTAAGTTAACGCGTTAATTTGACAGCTCTAATTCCAACTATAAACTCTTATAAAATGTTTTTATTTCTGTTCAAATATACCCAGTCTGTAGAGGTAGAATTATTTTCACATATTGTGTCGAAAGTTCAACTCCTCAATAAAACAATTAATTGGTTACAGTTTTCATTTAGACACTGGGTTATCATGATGTAATCTGTGAGAAATATCTGTCTGTTTGTATAGGTGTATACAAATATGGGGCCATATGCATAACAACGTCGTAACTTTACTTCCAAACTAAAATCAATTTACTTCGGATCTAGTGCTAAGTCGGTATGCATAGTGATGTCGTAGCACTAGTCAGACGCCTATGTCCAAACTAACGCTATTCGCTCCAGCGACCTGTCGTAAATATTTAGTCGGTCGTCGTCAATGTAAACTAACGTCGCTAGGGAGCAGCTGCAATCGCGTCATGCGTCGTAGATAATTTTTGGTGAGTCATTTACGCAATTGAAACTAATTTCAGTATTCAAAGTTGCGAAATAAAACATTTAGCATTCGATACATTTCGTTTAGTAAATGTTTAATTTATAAAGTGCACAATGTCAGCGAGAAACTCACTGAATCTGAGGCGAAGAAACTCACTCACATCGTGCATTCTTACTGAGGCCATGGAGCGGTAATTAGGCCCAAGCACACCCAAGATTGCAGCAGACGACAAGTTTGCCTATGTTTTTTTTAGCTGCACGCTGAGCGAGGCTGGGCACGTTTCTGCCAGGAAATTTCAGAGTCAAACTACCTGACATCAACTACGTCGTGACTAGCTAGTCCCTCGCTATGACAGCATTTTGCATGCCGTCGAACGTAACTTGCTAGTTTGGAAGTAGTTAGTCGCGACATAGTTGGCCTTATGTCCAAACTGATCTACGACGTTGTTGTGCATACCGACCCTGTTTCTTATGTTTGTCATGTAACAGGCAAGAATTGCTAAACGGAATCGTAAGCTGACAGACTATGATCTAGCACGTCATGACTACGAAGCGCTGCAGAATGCTAAGAAACAAGATGAAGTGAAACTCACTCGTGTACGTTGATTTTAAGTCTGTTAATTGAGTTTGTTCATTAGAAGTTTCTATACGTTTAATTGCTCTCAGAATTAACCTGTCAGAGCATACATTTTTTTTGATGAGCCTCACCCTCTAGCAATGATATTTAGACCTAGTACAGTCTGGTGTGTGCGTGATGCGTATTTTAAGGTTTATGCTTTGAAATCTTTTGGGTACCACTTGAACTGCAGTTTTCGTGAATTACTCATGCAACTTTTTGCTCTGAGGTGAATCAGCTGATTGTGCAGTTTGATTTGCACATAACACATGTAAACAGCTCTTATCTGTAAAAAATATCTGTAAAGGGTTAGGGTAAGGCTCGGGGATAGAGTTAGCACTACAGGTAAGGGATTTTGCAGATATGGGCCCCATAATTTTTACAGATAAGGGCTAAGGGCCTAGCACATGTTGCACAATGTAATGGTCAACTGACTGACTGACTGGTTGTCGATGTTGTCCTGTGTGACATGAATGTCATACAGAGATTGTGTATTTGCTGTTGCTATGATGATATTTGTTCCATCAGGCGTCCGATGAGCTGACTGCAGCAAAGCACGTCTATGATGCCATCAATTCTGACTTGCATCACTCGCTGCCTGCATTGTACCAAAGGTCTGACGTTATGCAGAGTATTATTCAGTGAAATTGCTTCTTGAGTTTGAGGTAATTTCACCAATGTTGCTAACCGGTACCCATTCTTATGTAACATGGACTTGTTTGTCATCCATTGTCTGTCTCTTGTGCACACTTATAATCTATTGCACATTGTACACCATTGTTTTAGAACACATAGGTCATTGACCTGACTCAGCCACTGCTGAGTGTGCACCGTTGTGCACTATAATGGTGTTGATTTCTGATAACTGCAGGCTTCGTGTAAGCTGGCTTTGTTGTTATCCATGATAAACTTATTGTCAAGAAACCAATGTAACTTGTTTACATAAGAACAGTTTGCAGTTGGCTGACGCAAGCCAACTTTATTGTTGCACATCATCAGACAAAGGGCTGCAGAAAACTTTCTCCTATGCCTATGCAGTATATATCTTACATCTCCCTGAATCAAACTGTGTGCCAGAAATACATTCAGCTTCAGTCAGTGGTTGCTGCCGTTAGTAACTGGCTGCTTAAAAAATTAGTTTTCTCCATCTGGCTGCTTATAGCAGCGGCTAGATTCTAACGTTATCCCAGCCATGACAGTGATTGACATATACTAGTAATTGTAATTTGTAAGTTGATAGTGAAGTTAATTGTGTATATCACAAATTTACAAAGATGCCTGTGCTGTGTGCGTGTTGTAGTCGAGTGCCATTCATAGCAACACTTGTCAGTACGCTGTGCAGCATAGAGGCAACTTTCCAGCACGAGTCGGCGAAGGTTATTATCTACTAGTTTTAAAGGGGAACTAAGCCATGAAAAGAATATGGTCCAGAATTAAATTATTTAATTAATAAACTTAAGTGGCACTGATAAAAGTGATAAAAGATTTAAGATAAAAGCAATTTTGAAGATAAGAAGTAATGTTCATCATTTTGTATTCAAGGCAAAACCACAGATAAATACAAATTTTGTTTACTTATTTTAGCAGTTGGTATTTGTATAACACAAAATAGCGAACATTACTTTTTATCTTTGAACATCGCTTTGATCTAAAAATTTTTGTCACCCTTATTATCACCACTTGCATTTATTAGTTATATACTTTAATTTTAGGCCATGTTGTCTTTAATATTTATTTTCCCTATAATGATTGCAGTTTATTATATTTGTTAATTTTTCCCCTGTTTATTTTTTCAACCAGTACTTGACTCTCCAGTAAGTAGCAAGTGTTATATCAAGTGCCCCACAACTTGTATGACAGTGTTATAGCGTAATTTGATTGATTGATTTTTATTAGTTTAGTGCACTCTATTACTGATATTAACCATCTTTGGAAGCTTGTCTGTTGTACATTTACACCACTAGTTTATTTTGTTGTTTTTTGTTGCAAATCAATAAATTTTTATAATACTCTTTCTGCAGTATTCATGCATTTTTTTTACCTGTTTTCTGGTACTTTGTCTTCTGTAAATTTTGTTGGCGATAGTCTGATAGGCAACTTATTACACTAGTTAGGAGCATTTAACTGTTGCTGAAGTAGTACTGCAGCATCGAATGGACATAAATACAGGGTGCTACAAAATCAAATTGGACCATCTCATTTTCATACTTTATACTGCATACATCGCATATAGCTGCAAAGGATGCAGTGATCGCTGCAGTGATCAGCGATAAATGCCAGTTGCATGTGAAATTTTCTTAGGCACTATATGTAGGTCATTTTGCTTACAAGATGTAGTTATAATTGCAGTGTGCTATTCTGCATTAAGTTTTGTAATCAGATGCCATCAGGACTCAATATTGGGTAAAAGGTAAAGGTTTGGTACTTGCTTCAGCACTTCTTACATAAAACCAGAAGCGCTTTACAATCTCTGGACAAGTGGCAGTTGATTGGCATGAACTAATGATACTGCAGTGCGCTATGCAGCCATCTATTGCCTGCTTTGGTAAACAATTGAACCCGCAATTTGCAGCTAGCAGACATGCCACTGCCCCAATCAGCCACACTAGGCCTTCACCCATTGGTATAGTTCTAAGTAGTGTGTTGAATGGTTGTGGTAGGTGAAAGACAATGCCGTTGAGGCAGCTGGTCGGCTGTCTGATGAGGCTGGTACAGTTGCTGCTGCTCATGCCCCTTACTCAGCTGCTGTCGCAGTCCGTACCTCGTGAGTTTTTCAGCTCTACATCTGCTGATAGTAGTTTATTCACTTTATTGCAATGATTTTTCTCGGGGTGGTCGTGCAGGTTCTTGAAACTTCTTGAAATTTTTTTCATTTTTTTCTGGGACCTGAAAAGTTATTGAAACTATGTTAGGTCTTGAAAGCTTTGGATTTTGATGTCAGAGGGTCTCGAATGTTCTTGGATTTTAATTGCTCAGAGTCACCATGATGTGTTGAAATAGCGTGGAATGGATCTTGAAAAGGTACTTAAAAGTCCTTGAAAAGTTTTTGCTACCTAAAAATGTGGCCACCCTGGCTGCACTTGTCTGATAAAATCTGAAATTCGATCATGGTGATGTTTGCTATCCACGATGATGAATGTCTCAAGTGTCTTTCATTGACACCAAATATCGTTTTAATTTAAATGACGTCATAAATTACAATAACGTCATATCTGCAGCAGACTCATGTGAGTCAGTAAAGGATGTACGTTTCATTGATGTATAGATTGTGGAAAATATTGTTGTCTAATATGTCGAGGCCAGAAACTTTTGGGATGGCCCTCGCAGTTTATTGCAATGGCTATTCTGTTGTTAGAAGAAGAGCAGATTGTTGTTGTAATCTGTTGTTGTTGTTGTTGTTTGAGTCTCATTGTTTCCAAAAAAATATTAGCTGTTATGCACATAATACGTTTAGTCATCATAGTTTTCTTTCATTTTCAAACTCCTGCATCTTGTCTATAGGTTTTTATGTCAGTATAAACGTGTGCTTTTAACTATAGCTTTTCACCTTTCAACCACCTAAGTTTGTATAATTTATAATTACTTAACAATTCCAGATCAATGTTTTCGTCTGTCATAATCATTTTTTGGTAAGTCTGCTGTAGATGCACAGAGGAAGCTTTTATAAAGAGCATAGGAATAGTGTATCCATTTTAACATACCATCAAGCCACTTACCAGTATACTTCAGTTGATGTTGGTGTTGTGATTGTCAATTTTGTATCATGTAGACTAGTTGAAAACAAGAATCCCAGCTGTCACTAGGGTGGGGCTAACTGCACCGCCTACGTTTAAAACCCAGCATCCAACTCCCAATCACTAAGTATTGCGGCCAAACCGCTGCAGATGGCCACATGGTTACTGTTGAGTGACAGCCTGTTGGAAGTTGTCACCGCCCTATCCGATGGTAACATTGCAGACTCCCTACGACTTACATTGAGCCACAATACCACACGATTGGCATTGCATAGTCATTATGATCCTTCAAGGTCGTCGGTTTATATATCATTTGAAAGGCAGTATGCAACTTCCAGTTAGTGATTAATAGCAACCCAAGCCCTATCTTGCACCGTTTAGCTACAGTACGTCCATGACAGACAGACGGATGATAACGACAACAAAGGGTTGACCGTTAAGCTTACAGTTCTAGCGGTCGGCCAAAAAACTGAATGTATGTGCGCCATGTAGTTTGGTAATGTGCAGTTGTTTGTAGCTAGTGTCTGGGGATGTTGTACAGTGGTGGGAGCTACGGTAATCGAGAGTCGGGACATTTGAACAATTCTGCACCCACCAGTCCTGCAGCTGCCGATGCTGGACCTGCATTGGAACAGCGTGAACGTCTCGAGTCAAGCATTTCACACGTGTCTGGTAATCAGCATCTTATTACCTTTATCGTCATCTTCTGCGAATTTACTTTCTGCTGACTGGTTTGACCTTGAGTAGCCTGGTATCCTGAAAAATGGCCGGTTAGTGACTATATGGAAACTGAGTGTGTAATGTGTGTGTGGTTTTTATAGCAATAATTATGCACATGTTTTTGTGACTAACTTCTCACCGATCTGTGAAGTAATGTTTTCAAAATTTTGATAGTGGATGAGATATTAATCTGGTATTTCATGCAACAGTTAAGTACAGCTCAAGTGTCACATCATTGTGGTGTGTAGAACTTGGAAAGTATGTCATGCCAATCCCAGCCTATAGTTATACACTGCAGAACTTAAGATTATTTGTAATTTTGACCTTTGACTTTTACAGCTAAAAATTGGTGTACTCTCACACTAGGGAAAGTTAATGTTGACTCTAATTTTTGTTTTTATCTTCGCCAAGGTGAGCGTAGTGAACATTGGAGGAGATTAAGAGTTTGGTCGTTTTGTTCTTCTGTGTGTGTACATGATGACTCATAATGGCAATGATGTCATTGCACCAACAGCACAAGCAGCAATGTCGGCTATTATTTTTTCTCCCTTTTCTTTGCAGCGACATCTATAATTTCTGTCGCTCGCCACTATTGCAATAAATACCTATTATGTAACCGGTCACGCCCTCTCACCATGGCATGTGTCATCGCATCACTAGCGTGGCTCGTGTTGTGAAACACTGCTTCACTGTCTAGCAGTAATTAGCACTTCACTGACGGCCCCCTTCCTCCACACACGTGGGGCGCAGTGCCGCTGGCGATCTTAGCTTCGATGCAGAGCTGTAACACCCGGCAATGAGAGAAGTGGGGAGGCGAGTCGCGACTCCGCTTGGCGCCGCTTGGCCTATCTCGCTGTGGCGTACGTGTACTATTAACAGTTACTGCACAGCCAAGATGCCAGAGCTGCTACGTTTATTGAAATTGGAAAACAAAACCGTCAATAAAGAGCCAAAAACCACGGTTTCGATAGGGTTTGATATTGCTAAAAAAACGTGGTTTCGGTGCCGATTTCGATAACTGTAACAACACTAGTAGTAATGTTTAAATCACTTCAGTTGGCAGAGATATGCAATCTCTCAAGTGCCTTTTAGTTGTATATTTTTTTGAGTTAGGAGCCCGAATGGGACTGACCAATGATGGTCAAGAACTATAATGCAGTCTGTTAGGATGGCTGCATAATAGAACTGTGTGCTGTGTATATTATAGCTAAAGATATGTCTCCTGTGGCATCTCCCAAGGTAATTACTCCGGCAGTGGATGCAGGCATACCTCAGTACCCGACAGCTTACAACGGCGACACTGCGGTAGATATCCAGATGACAGCGTCAGTCACTGAATCTCCGACTCCATACACACCAGAGCCTGCTGCAATGCCAGCAAGACAGTTCGAGTCAGAATCCAGTACTGTGAAAGAACAGGTCAGTGCTGATCTGTATTGTCTTGTATTGTGACAGCTTTCCCAGGCTTCACTATTTTGGTCTAGGGCTCGTTTCTGGCTCTCAACTGATCATATAACCAGATAAGTTAAAACACATTTCTGGAATGAACAGCGCGTAATAGTTAAATGTCCATGAACTCTGGCTGGTCAGTTTCTGCTAGTTAATTGTGACAGTCACAATACCTGGAACAGGAACAGTCTGTCTGAGCATGGCACCTCTACACCCTCCATGGTGGTCTTCTGGTCCAGTGTGAAGACCGATTTTTTTGTCCATATTTCTTATCCCATCTGCTAGTTTGTACATTACCCACATAATGACACATTCTTATCTGCTATTGTTTTGAGCACTATAGTTGCTGATGTTACTTACTTACTTGAGTGTGCATTTTTAACTGATAATATAAGCTGTGCAAACTGGTGTTTGGCAGAGCTCCAAGGAAACATTGATGCCACTCTTCAGACCTTGTGGCGTGTGTCAGTCTTTACATTTACATTTTCATACAGCTATGATGTAAAGCACAGTTAATGGGTGGTATATATAACATTGTCTTAACTTAGCTTGAAAGTACAGCTTATGTTGTGACCAACTTCTTTCAAACTAGCAAGTTACATTCGACTGCATGTTAAATGCTGCCATAGAGAGCTATGATAGCTGCTGCTGCTTACATTCACAGTGACCAACTAAATATTTACAACAGGCCGCAACAGTGACTAGAACTAGTTCAGAAGTAAGAGTTGACTAGTGCTAAGACGTTGTCATGCATACTGACTTAGCACTACGTCCGACGTAAATCAGTTTTATTTTTAGAGCAAAGTTGTGGCATTGTTGTGCATACAGTTACAGTTACACTGCCAAGTGTATAGGAACGAATGACTGATTGAGCCGTGGTTTCAGGTGAATGCCGAGACGACATCTCTGGAAGTCAGTGCCAATGCAGTGAGGTCGGCCAGTGATGAGGAAGACCATCAGAAGACCTCCGAGACTGCTGTCGGAGCACGACTGTCAGCCACCGAGTTACTGACACATGATGTTGTCCCTGAGCATAGAGTCCTCTTCAGAGTAAGCATTGTTGGGACACCTGGGTAGATACCTCATAAACCCGCTAAAACCCACCCAATTATAGTTTCTTGTTTCACTAATAATGGCCCGGGGATATTTCATTATGGCTAAGTTTTTGAAACATTTTAATACGAATTTGCAAATATTGGTATATTCTCTGCTGTGGGAACAAAGAGAAATGAGTCATATGTATCAACCAACTGAAAACCCGTAAAAATTCCAAAAACTTAGCAAGTTGACTGACTGGCTGGCTGGTTTAACCCACACAAAAACTCACCAAGTTGGGCTTTTTCAAAAATGCGGGTTTTTGCAACCTTGAGAGTAATACTTTTTGTTTTGACTGTCGTACTTGAACACTGAACTCAAGCTTGCTAAAAGCATAATGCATTTTTGCAATAACTACTAAACTGGTCTTGATGCTCAGAAATTGCGCCGTTCACATCCCATCACATTACTCAATCTACACTGTGTTTGGGTATAAAAAACAACCAGTCTTGCATTCTTCTATATTTGTCTGAAAAATGTTTACATTTTGCTAAATTTTCAGGGAATTTTTAGGTGAATTATTTTTATATTCCGTTGATGTCAAAGTTGATTATCGATTGCTTCCAGTGATGTAATTCTGACATCATATTTGCATGTTAAGTCATGTTAACTGTTACATCTGTTTTTTGTAAATGTTACGAATGTGTTACGAAGGTTGTTGCAAATTGTGAATCTATGGAGTGGTGTTGACTGGCATCCGTTGACAGGTTCAGGCTACTCACAAATATGTCGGTGAAGATTTGGACGAGCTGTCATTTGAACCAGATGAAATTATCACGGTTGTTCCATTTGATGACCCAGAGGAACAGGTAAAGACAACCACATATTTTGTTCATGCATCTTTTTCCTGATTTCAAGTTCTTTCAATCAGTCAGCCAACATTTTCGTGTTGCAGCAAATCATAGGCGTGTAATTATTGTGTTATACTATTTACAGAATGTGCTTTTCTAGCTGAATAGAATGTACTTCTGAAAGGTTAATCGTATCATCTATGATGTTTATATTGTACTAGCAAAGTTCCCACCCTATTTGTGGGTCCATTGCTTTACGGGTGGGTACCCGGCACCTAAAACCCGTCGGGCTGCCCATGGGGGAAGTGGGGAGCAAGGTGGGGCACACGTACCTAAGCCCCAAGGACTGAAATGCCCTGGTCAGCCTCCATGACCGTGCAACACACAGGAGGCGCCAGAGGGGTAGGACAGACAGACAATTTCAAACAAACGGACAATTTTTTCTCACACGTCATATTAAGATGGTAACCTAACAGTGATGAGTGGTCATATCTTTAGGTTTACGTCTTACATTAACTAGTGATATTTACTTATAGTGGACATTTTTCTGGAAGTATTATGAGCTTCATTTTGGTGCCAAAATGCACAGAAATGTGCGGGGCTTGTTATGGGGCCGTCCTTCGTAGAAGGATGCCCCATCATGTGTTGATCCTGTCTGTCCGTCTGTCTGTCCCATGCCTCCACCTAGAGGGAAAACGAAAAGGCCTACAAATACCAAACTTGGAAGGAAGGGTCCCTGGGACACCAGCACCCCGTGGACCAATTTCAAGGTCAAGGGGTCAGATGTCAAGGTCACGCCAGCTAATTGCGTTGTTAACTTCAACATCTCTATGTTTATTGCTTACTGTTTACATAGACTCGTTGACAAAACCATAGATTACTTTGTACTTTTGCGATATTAGCTAGTGATGGGCAAATATTGAAATATTATTCCCTCCGTCTAACACGTACTCAACTGCAAGGATGGCCCCATAGCGGGCGGCCCCTTAATGGCCGCACCCTCTTGTTAAAATATGCAGCACACTGTGGCATATACACGTACGGTTTTATGCAGCACAAATTGCAGGCTAAAATGCAAAACCACTCAATAAAATTTGTTATGTAGAAAGTTTGTGGAATTATTCAAAAATTGCGATCGGATATGTGAAGATGAAATTTTTGCACATTTCACATGTGTGATTTCGGGCAAACGGCCATGCCTTTATATGCAGGAAAATAGCCCATATCATTAGTTAACAGTATTCTTCATATTGGTCAATGCAGGATGAGGGTTGGCTGATGGGAGTGAAGGAGTCGACAAAAGAGAAGGGCGTTTTTCCAGAGAATTTCACTCGGCGGATGTAGTTGAGCGGTTGTGATCGTTTTCTATGTAGGTTGGTTGTATACAGGCTGACACAATGCTTGATTTGTTTCTTCTTGTTTCAGTCAAAGTTAGATGTGTTTTCGCAATTTTGTTCAATATTATTGCGATTTGTTCGTTACTCGATTGACTAATGATGACGCCGTGCTGACATTTATGCAATTTTTGCTGTGTTTCATGCTTTGCCTGTCGCTTTCTGCATTTCAGTTAATTTGTGTGCAATTTCTGCGGCAATGTCTGTTATTCTGTCTTCAAATTTGATGGATTTCTGTCTATGCTTTTTTCGTATTGGCCGGTATTTTGCCCATGTGCGATGTTGGTTGCGATATTACTGTTACATTCCAGAAATATGCTGATTATATTTATGCCAGTGTACGACATTAGTTAGATTGTGTAGCGCAACAACAGTGGTGCTGTACTCTTTCACAGGTCAGCGATATATCAACACACTATCAGCATTGTTTGCTTGAAAATATATCATTACTTGTTAAAAATTGCTGCTTTGTAGGTGCATAGATTTTATCACCCAGCACTTTATTGTCAATAGAGCACTTTGTCGGTTCAGATATGCATACGTTTGTATCAGTATCTTGATTAGGTGGTCATTTTTGAAGTTAATGTATACAGTAGGTAGGTTGTCGTTTTGTGCATATGTTATAGATATGTTTTATGTCCAGTGTGTTGAGTGCAGCCCCTGTGTTGCGTAAGGGAATGTCAGGTAATCGACAAAGTTGGCCGATTTTGTCTGTCAACAGAATTGGTCAACGAAAATCTGTCGTCTGTCATGCAAAACTCAGCTGATTTTGTCAGCCGTCAGAATTGGCTGATTTTGTCATTCGAGTTAAAACATGTTCCATTCTCGATGATAAAATCGGTCAACTTTTTTGTATGACTCTCAACAGATTTCGTTTATGTTGCCTTGGGGTGATTGTTTAAAATGGTAGATGAATATTTGTTTTAGTTATTTGTTTTGTCTTTAGTCTATAATATTTATTTTTGTTCATTAGATGCAGAAGAAAATAATAAGTTCGAGATTGCTCTTCTGTATTTGGGAGGCTGATATTGTAGGAAGTTGCAGATGATAAAAACTGGCCATGTGTCATGATTCAACAGTTTTATTGGCCCATTTTTTTCACGTGACTAAACCATGCCCACAAAAGTTGGCCAACTTTATCGATCTTATGGCATCTGCTTTGTTAATATGTTGTGTGATTACCACCGTGTGCATTTGCTCAGCCAGTGCTGATATTAGGAGTTATTTTGCATTTTTTTGCCACAGATGTTTGAGTGACTGTTTATTAGTCTGATATTGACTAAAACTTGGTCCGCCATAGCCAGGTACCTCCATAGCCAAGGTCTGCCAAAGCCAAAGCTGCAATTTATCCTTAGTCCTGACCATATTGCTAATCCTGTCTTTTAGCCTTGCACTGTTCGAACTAATGCCGCTTCAGACTAGTGAACTGTCAGCAGTGCTTGAAGTCGTTTGTGCACTCGTTGCACTGCATATGTTGTAGCTTGCAGTATGTAGTTGTTTTGGTGATTACTATTATGTCTGTGCAAGTTCTCGTTCACAAGACTAAATATATTTGCAGATAGTTACAGCAGAGTCTGTATTTTTGTTAGCGTTCAATTCCTGCAGTGAGTAGCTGTACTTTTTACTGACGTTGAATCAGGATTGAAGCATTCTGTACATAGTATGAATGGTGTTTGATCGCAATTAATGTTAGTTGTACTTGCTGTTGTTGAGACTCCTTGGATATTTTAATATTTATTAGATGAATTAGTTTTGTGAATCTTCTTTCCATGACAAGAATTACAGACTGGGTATTGCCGTGTGAAATATGTCTGTGTATTGCGTGCAATAATACTCATTGCATGTTTTTTTTCTGACAGCACTTCTGTAGTTGCTTCGGATGTCAGTTATCATCTGCATCAGCTGTCTCTATCCATAGTTTTCCCGTGCCACATTTCATTACTGGTTTAGGGCTCGTTTCTGGCTCTCAACTGCCCTAATTGTATAAGTGTTAAAACACGTTTCTGGAATGAACAACAAGTAATAGTCAAATGTCCACTAACTTTAGCTGTCCAATTTCCTCTAGTTAACTGTTAACCGATCACCAGTGACTTGTCTCTTTACAATACCACATGTAGACCAGTATCAGCTGTATTTAGTACTTAACACTTTGCCTATAAGATGAATATAATATGAGACATGAAATGACCGATTCTCCTTACTCTGTGGTGTTACAAATCTATTTAGTCACTGTATAAAAATGCCATAATTCAACTGACATGCATTTTAGCTCGTTACCTGGTAAAGCATAATGTGAATTGAAAAATTGTCTGAATTGAGAGAAAACTGCGCAAGCTTGGAGGCATTTCTTTTTTTCTGACAAATATCCCTGTATGGAGAACATTGATGATTGCTGCAAACGAAAGTGTTTTTTGTGTGGGATCTTCCAACAGACAGCGTTATGAGATTGATGACTGGAGGATAACAGGGAAGATTATTAGAACTGCCATTATCGTTATATATGCACAGTTATAATCGGCAGTTCTTACAATTTTAGGTTTTCATTGTTTTTTGTGTTTTGTAATTCATAAAGGTTAAAGTTTTCTGTAAAGGTTAAACTTTTTGTTCCGTTATTATGTGTATATGCAATTTTGCCTGCAAAGGCCATCCCCGAAATGACCTATACTGTGTCGGGCTGGACGTTAAACCCTACTCACTCATTCACTCACTGTGTAAATAGCATGACGTAGTGTTTGTATTTTTTCAGTGGTGTAAGCCTTTACTGTCGGATTGTTCAGCACTGTCGTAGGTCTGTAGGCACTGTAATGTGTAGAATTGTACCACATTTTTGCACTGGATCTCGCATGTCTAACGTCCGACCATTTTGGCAAATCCAACTTTTGTTTACCTATTTGCTATTTGCTACAATTTTAGTGCTAGTGGACTGTTCACAGTCAGTTGTTAAATGTAATCAAACTTGCCTTGCTGTTACTGAGATATGCAGTAATTTTTACCACCAGCTTCTGGTGAATTTTTGTTATTGAAATTTAGTGCATCCCTAACATAGTGCTCTAGCCTGTGATAGATTATTATCCAGCCCACGATGTTTAAAGGAAGAACGAAAAATATTATATAATTATTCTATTATTGTCTTACTAATTTTGGTCTTTTGAGTTGCACTTACCACCTTCAGATAGGCACACCTCACCTATGCCAGTAAATGTGTAATACAATATATTTGTTTGCTTTTTTCATGATTACTGGTTGTAGCATTTTGATGTGAATACTTATGTTGTATGGCCCATGGCTCAAAAGTTGTGCGCCTCTGATTTAAACATTGTTGGTCAGTGACTGGTGGTAGTGGATGTTTTTGGTGACCACTTGTCTGGGAAACCTGGAAATGTTCGGGAATTTTACTGATGTCAGGGAAATGTCAGGCATTTCAGTAAGTCAGGGAATTGCCAGGGAAAAATCTTTTCAGGCAAAATTGCTCAAAAACATTCAAAAAATTGCATCAACAGGCTTTTTAGTATCACTCACTTAGTACTCTGTGCACTGTGCTGTTTATTGTTGAACGTTGCTTACTGCTGTTTTAGTTTCATTGTCACTGAATATAAACTCAGACTATGATCATCGACTTTAACACTAGTGGTACATACATAGTATGCACTTAGCACTTAGATCCTCCGGTCCTTGGCAGGACAATGGGCAGCAAGAGTTTACCATCTGCTTCTGTTTGTAGCCACAGCCCGGACTCCTTGGTCCACCAGGTCTTTTTTGAATGTAGACTGCCAAGTCTTCGTTGGACGGCGTCGTTGTCTGCCACTACCGCGAGGGGTCCATGACATGGCATGATTGGCTGGTCGTCCAGGTGATGATATGGTCTGCCATCCAAAGTCGTCTCTCTGCTACAATGTTTTGTAATCTTCGCTGCCCAGTCCGGCTTAGCACCTCCATGTTAAGTCACGTGGTCCTTCCATGTAATGCCCAGAATCTTCCGTAAGTTGTGCTGGTGAATGAAGTCCAGCTGCTGACATATTCTAGCTGTACTCTTCCAAGTTTCGCTGGCGTATATTGGCCGTAGAGACGACGAGGGAGGTGTAGAGGTCCAGTTTAATCTTGAGGCTAAGCATGCTGGATCGCCACACGTCAAGTCGTCGGAAGACTGCTGCTACTTTTGCCAGTCGAGTGTTGATATCTGCTTCATCTCCATTGCTAGATATTACACTTCCCAGGTAGGTGAATCTTTCTACATATTCTATGTTCCCTTGTGCAGCGGCTATTGGCTGTGGTGATGAGCATTGGGTGATTCCCATGGCCTTCGCTTTCTCCCGGCTTATATTCAGTCCAACTTGTGCGCTTTGTTCTTCAAGCTTGGTAGTCATCTCTTGGCGTACATTCTCTTCCTCCGCCACTATCGCTATGTCATCATAGTATGAGTACCGGTTGAAATGTTAAAGAATGTCGCGAATCATCAGGGAAATTGTCAGGAATGTCAAAGTGTCTGTAGAGTGGTCACCATTCACAGCTGGCATGTGTGTGTTGGCAAAGCCAGATTTAATGCAAGGTGTCATGTTCGTTTTTTGCGTGTAAATAGCGTCTCTTTTTTGCAGTTTCTTATGGCATTTTGTATCAATATATGCAAATATGCAGCCAAAAAGACCCAGACAATGTAGTAGATAGTATGTTAATCACGTCTTCGAATTTTTGTTGTATATGTGGCATGTGCTTGCAAATTCATATTTATGCAATACGGTTCTGCTGTTATATTGTAAATGATTATATTATTACTACTCTGTATCTGGATACCACAGTTGTGTGACATGACCGGTGGCGCATAATGTTGGGCCTGTGGGGCCACAGGTTTGCTACAGGTTGTTATCTGGCCCTTGACATCCAAAAAACCCACCAAAACTATCATATATGAAAGTACATGCTTTGATAATTGATCACTTGTTGTTTTAATTTTCTAGCTTTTTGCACTTGCTTCAAGTGACACTGTGCTGCATACCTTCAGTTTCAATTGATAACAATCCATTAAGCTTGGTAAAATGCGTAATACATTATAACTGCTGTTTTTTATCATTAATGATAATAGTATTTTGTACTGTTGTGGCCCGGAGTTACTTAATGAGCAATAAAGGTTGTGCACCATTGCTATAGACTTGCGGCTATGACAATAAATCCAGCGTCTGAGATATCAGATTATTTTGTACATGAACTAGTTCACAACGTTGTACTGTCTTGTTGCCAGTAGCAGTTTTAGGTCCGGGCCGGGGGCACAGCCTCCCCCCCCCCGTTTTGCTCCAGGCCTTCCAGTTTCGTGGCCACCCATGGCCACAAATATTTGATTTCTTTGGGCTGCAAATTTTATAAAAGTGGGCAATTTTGTGCCTTCCATTGAACATCAAAAAACCAAAGTGCTTTGGGGGGGGCTTTGCCCCTTTGTCCCCTTGTCAGGGGCTCTGCCCCTGGACCCTGCCCGCTGGGCGCCCCGGCTATAGGCTCACGCTACCGCGCTCGCCGTGGGGCCTTAACCCCAGATATTGTGGGCTAGAACCGCCACTGCTTATTGCGCCAACCTTTCTCTGACAATGTGTCGATCATAATAATTTATTTGGAGGCAGTGTTCAAGTGGTTTATTGTTTCAGTGACATGTGCATTTTTTAACAGGTCACATGAAGAAGCTAAAGCACGTTGACACTGATAAATAGTTAATTTAGAAACCACCAAAGTGTGCATAAATAAAACTCGCTGCATATTAAACTGCACTTGACACTTCAGAATCACAACCGTATTGTTAAATGAAGCTAGAGAATTGTGCAAACCGTTATACACCAAGTGAGCTCAAAAATAATTGTCAGCATTATTTTTCTGTTTAAAGATGGTGAATGACAAAGTGTCACAATTTCAACAACAAACAACAGCGATGTGGACAGATAAGGTTTTAAGTAATATTATCAACAAGCAGATAGCACTGGAATCAGCATGAACCTAAGCTTACATGTACATTTGACCATACTGCATATTTACAATATTAATGATGACGCCATGCATGCTTTACAAAACAATGAACTAAGAATTCATTTAGACAAAAATCGATTTATGAAGTTCTGTGCTGTACAATACATTAGAAGCCGACCTGCCTGGTGCTCAACAGATGAAAGTGGACGTTATTACTGCTTTGCATGTTACACACAAAACTGCAGAGTGGTTTGAGTTTTATGTATTAATAAGGACAAATTTGCTATGTTAAGTACCGTAATCCAGTGTTATGCCGGTTCTGAAAATCATTTCAGTTTCTATAAAGCAGTGCTGTCCAACCTTTTTGACATTGCGGGCCACTTAGTCAATTTTCCACCAGCTGGTGGGCCGCAGTCAAGGGGGACCATGGCGAGCGCGTGGAGCGCAAGCCTATAAGGGGGGTCTGGGGTAGAGCCTCCAGCTGGGTCCAGGGGCAGAGTCCCTGGTTGGGGTGTCAGGGGGGCTTCCCCCCTGAAGCTGAAACACTTTTTGCTTCCGAATGTTCAATGAAAACGGCAAATTCGCCCATTTTTTCTAAAATTTGGAAACGCAAAAGACCATCAAACATTGTTGAATTTTGCAAGTTGATTTCATCTGACTAATCACCGGACCAAAACTACAATTTATGTGGGACGATGGCGGGCCACATGGAATCCCCTCGCGGGCCGCATGCGGCCCGCGGGCTGGACAGCACTGCTATAAAGTTTAAGCTTAATCATTACAAGTTTCTATACATATTATTCAGCAGCACATTGACACACAAGTCAGCGTGATGCGGGCAATATCACCTTTTGTAATTTTTGCTGTTTTTGATGTGTTAGTCCTTAAATGTTGCCGTTAACAAATGTATAAACTGATGTTTTGTACATTTATTCATATAACTGAGCAGTGTTGGCAGTTTGCTGCCAGTTCCGAGCAAGAAATAGCAATGAGCATTGACCCTGCACTTGCAGAGCTATGAGACCGTGATGCTAGAATTTGGTTAAAAAATGGCGCTACTGGTGCCAGTAAATAAGTGAAGCACGCTAAAAAAATTTCAGACAAAGGCAACCAATCATTTCGGTATAGGTTTTCAAAATCATTTCTATTGCAGTTTAAGCAAAGTTTTTTATGATCATTTCTATAACTATAAAGTATCAGTATTGAAAATCATTTCAGCATTAGTTTCAGCACGAGTTTTACTGAAAAAAATCATTTCAGTATCAGTTTGAGTTTCAGTTACTGGAATATCACTGCCGTAATCCAATCTTACACAGCAGACACAAGCACACCCACGCCTTGCACACACACATACACAACTGCTAATCAACAAAATATGAAAATCGATTCCTATGGACAAATCCATCCTGCTTGCACGTTGTAACAAACTTAACCCAACAACCAGCATCAGGCACAGATTTTCCAAAGTGGTGCACCGACAAATTTATTAAACAAGAATCCCAGCTCTAGGCATCAGACCCGTTGAGAGGGTGAGGTAGGGGGGTAACCTACCTCAGGCCCCGCAAGGTTTGGAAAGCCCCACCGTCGCTCCGAAATATAAAGTGCACCAGAATGCACCATTTTAAAAAGAAAAAAAATCAAAAATTTTCTCCCCAGGGGGCCCACAAGAATGTTTTCCCGGGCCCCGCTGTGGCTCTTGACGGGCCTGCTAGGCATATGTCGATGTACTGTCATTCTACTTTTTCAATTCTGCAAGATTAACTAGGTTTTTTGGAAGAAATCTGCTTAATTCAGGACATTTAAGGACAAGTCTGAAGCTCATTTCAGGAGTTTCAGCATCAGTGGGAGGCATATGATTACAAGGACAAAGCACAAAGTCTGGACTGTGTCGACAATCTTTCTGTCTGCAAGAAAATGCTGCTACCAGAACTGATATTACAGTCACAGCTATAAGGACACGGGAAGCTGCTTGCTCACAACGTCACACTTCACATTATATCCAACGAGATGTACTACAGGCTGGCATACAACAACGTCAAACATATTTTCATTCTTTATAGCATGCACTGTAGCCTATACCATGCAGATACCAAAAGCTTATGTCACAATCACATATCAACAAATGTTACTTATACAATTAATCAAAAAATGTTCAATGTGACCAGCCCCCACTACAATAATTAAGCTTGACTGTTTCAAAAACTGTCCGATTGCTTGATGTCCGATAGCATGTATGTTAACTTCCTCATGCGCCAAAACGCTAGACTCCCATCTTACATCCCAACAGCAATTTCTGCAATTATGAAATGTCAGCATGCAACAGAATCTACTGACAGTGGGCATCTGTCACAAAATAAAATTACAATATGCAATCGGTATATTACAGTACATCATTACGGCTTTATTACATGGTGTCATATCTAGTCAAATCACACATTTAGACTGCATGGAAGTGGACCGGCAGTCATCATACAGTGATCAATCAGACATTCGTTCACAAGAGTCATTCGTTTATTTGCAGCAGCCCGTTGATACTGGTGCACTGTCCCGGCTAAGGTCTACGCCCTGCGAACGTGGTACCGTTGACGCTCCAGGCTCAGTCTTGGGTAATTTCTTTGCTGTAGACAATGCACATCAAGCAGTTCATCAAAGTAATAGTCACAACAATAGGTACAACGATGTTTATAGTGCTGCCATCTTGGCACTGCCATTGTCGGAGTTCGTCCTGTTCAGTTCATACATTAAAACAGTCCCAGGCAGCTGCATACCCTTGCACCAAGCCGAAAGGCCTGAGCCACAGTATCTGTGTAAACTGGCAGCTACAGGGCTACATTAATTATTACTCAGCCCAAAAGCTGACACTTGTTTTACTATCCCACGAAGACTAGAAGGCTGAGTCGACCAATAGGCTGGCTGGTTACATACTAAGATGGTTTGCCACCCACAGAAAATCACCCATCCAGGTACTAACCAGGACTGATGTAGAATAACTTTCAACAAACAAGCTCTCTCAGCTTTTTAAGAAGCAAATTTTCTGCGGACATCACAGGCTATGAGGTTTTGCAAGATTTTCAAGGAAAATTTGGATACTGCTGAACTTCCGGTTTTACGAAAGTATCATGATCCTCAATACCTAAGATGGTATCGTTATCGTGGCTTCAATTTCAGGTATCGCACAACATTAGTGCACACCGATCAATCAGATTTATGCTTCAGTGGTAGTAGGTGTAGTAGTAGTTGTAGTAGTAATGTTTAAATGATTTTACTTGGCGGAGATATGCACTCTCACAAGTGCCTTCTAGTTGGTAGTAAAGTTTGTATACCAATTGCCAGGAAAGTTTCGTTCACATTCAGTGCAGTCTTTGCAGATGTTTCCATAAACAATAAGCCATTTTCATCAGCATATGTCTGTGCCTCCTGAACAAAAAAAAACAATAACGAGAGGCAAATTATTTGTAAACTTAATTCTGTACCCCTGAAGCATGTAGTTCCCCAAGCATTAGAAATATTGTATTTATAACTCAAACAGTACTTCAGTTGCAATGCAATATTTCTAATCCCTAACAATATAAAAAGTAAGAAATGTACCACATATTTTACTGTTTTAATAGCAGAAAGAATGAAATATGATAGCATCAAAATGCACAAGTATTTCACAAAGAGCAAAATAAGCATCCAGTGCAAAAACAATCACAGCTTACCTCAAATTCCACGGTTCGTTTAGCAGCCAAGTCTGCCTTGTTGCCTGCTAGTGCTATGACAATGTTCGTGTTAGCAAGCCTTTGTAACTCCTTTACCCAAGACTTGGCACGAACGAATGAGTCCTAGTTACACCAAACAGCAAATTCATATCAAACCACAATCTCGCACAACACTGTAGAAATCAAGCGCTAAGATTTTTTTTGAATTCATAAAATATCATCAATTCTGTCACTACTTCAACATAATTGGGTAACAATTGCAGCTCAAAAAAAGACTATGGACTCTCACAGTTTATCATCAGACAATGACTCTGGCACCTACTTATGGGTGTCTCCATCAGCAGTTACAAACCAATATAAATGTGCCACTGATGTTCAAAACGTTCAAGTTGCATATCTTAGGGTCAGAACATGCCCAGCAGTAAGGAGAAACAAGAAATTTGAGCAAAGCTCATGAGAAGCGCGAAAGCCTATAGCATTTCCAGTTTAGTAGTTATAGTTTCGAAAATCGCATATCACTTGGACTCGGCCCATCCGGACCATAATACATATCGGCCATAGGCGCGTGTGGCGTTGGCGACGGTGGCGCCTCCTTGTGAATGATATAGACTTGCGCAGCCCGATATCGCGGAAAAAATCTGTAAAACCCCCTATTTCGGCGTTCAAGGTCATCCAAG
>Ga0209367_1003393_pt1 | contig 21668 bp, 18 predicted proteins | sample WorMetLIZISLAND2_FD_187412 | JGI IMG/M metagenome (GOLD analysis project Ga0209367, IMG submission 187412) | Marine gutless worms symbiont microbial communities from Max Planck institute for Marine Microbiology, Germany - Olavius geniculatus... ...
GATCCCCACTATCGATATGATGATTATCCTCATTATGAGGCTTTCCGGAATCCGGCTACGCAGAACCAAATCATGGGGACTCGAAGACATCGCCTTAAATTAATCCTTTAAATGGTAGATAGACCCGAAAAATATCAACATTCTTTTCTGCACGGATTTCTCCGAACATGCGGACACCGCCTTCGAACATGCCATGGACCAGGCCAAAAGATACAATGCCAAACTGCACCTGTTTCACGTCATCATGCCATCTGATCCATGCGGGAGCTCAAATGGTGTCCAATCACCCGACGCGGTTGATCTGCCTGATGGAGCAGAATCGGAAGATGATCTGGTACAGCAGGCCATCGGCGCCATGAAATTGAAGTATTCCGAATTGCTATACGATTCGATTCGGGGCTACGAGTACGTGGTAAAAATGGGCAGCCCGGATGTCGAGGTCGTCCGCTATGCCAAGCAAAACAACATCGCTATGATCATCATGGGCGCGCTCGGAATACCGGAAAAAGACCGGGCAACCCGGATTAGAACGGCTGCCAACGTCTCGAAATTCGCGCCGTGCCAGGTCGTCGTCATCCAGAAAAACGTTCAGCCGAGTTTTGGGATATAAAAATTTAGGAATTGAGGAATTCAGGGATTGAGGGATTTAGGAATTCAGGGATTTAGGGATTTAGGGATTCTGGATTCTGGATTGCGGATTGCGGATTGCGGATTGCGGATTGGCGGAGTCGCTGCGCTCCAGCGATTAAAATGGCGGGAAGCCATTACCTGAATCTTGGGTGAAAACTGGATACGAGCTTAATTTGGGAATTGAAGGAATCCCGCTTTTCGTGCGCTAGTGTCGCTGCGTCGAACGGCCTGTCGTGAGCTTCTGTGTCGAACGGTCAATTATAATTGATAGAGCGCAGCGATTCCGTAAATCCGCAATCCGCATTCTGCAATCCGCAATATGGTGTCCCAAAAAGTTGACTCTTGTCAAAATTAAAATACAATAGCCGAAATTAGGCCAATTACTAATTTGGTAAAATCACTATGAAACTTGTAGATCCGTCTCAATTCCATGATTTAACATTCAAAAGCGTTCTGGACGCCCTGCCCTGCTACTTGACCATTCAGGATGCTGATTTAAATATTCTGTTTGTCAATCAAACCTTTAAAAATGATTTCGGCGAAGGCATCGGCCAGCATTGCTACGAAGTTTTTCAGGGAACCGAGCATAAATGCCGCAAATGTCCGGTGCAAAAAACTTTTACCGATAAAAAAGTCCACATCGCCGAAGAGACCATTCTCCTCAGAGACGGCTCGGTCAACCAGATGATCGTATACTCGGCGCCCCTGCTAGGCCTGACCGGCAACGTCTCGGCAGTGATCAAACTGCTGACCAACGTGAATATGATTAAAGACGTGCAAAAAGAACTCGTCACTCTCGGCCAGTCATTCGCCGTATTGACCCATGATTTGAAAAATATGCTGGAAGGCCTGGAGGGAGGCGCTTATGTGGTTGATGAAGGCATCAAGGACAGTGATTGGGAACTGGCCGGCAGAGGCTGGCACATCGTAAAGAAAAATATCACCGAGATCTCGCGTGTCACCCAAAATATCCTGTACTCCTCCAAAAAAAGAACACCCCAGATGCAAAAAATCAAACCATCCGAAGTCGCCCGTCGCACGGTAAGGCTTTATCAGGAAAAAGCGTCCGCCATGGCCATCCAGCTTATCAGCCTGCTGAATCCGACTTTGCCCGAGACGACCATGGATGCTTCCAGCATTACCCGGATGTTGAGCAATTTGATTTGGAATGCGCTGGAGGCTTGCGAGAAGAACCAGGGCAAAGCTTCCAACGCCGTTTTCATCAGGGCCGATTATTACAATCAAACGCATTGGATGTTTGAAGTGGAAGACAACGCCGACGGCATGGATGAAGACACTGAAACAAATCTTTTTGAAGAATTTTTTTCGACCAAGGGTGATAAGGGAACCGGCCTTGGATTGATGGTCGTTGATCGAATCGTCAGGAATCACAAGGGTAAAATCGAAATACTGACCCGCCCCGGAATCGGCAGTCTGTTTCGCACCATATTTCCCATTTAGTACCTGAATTTTGCATATTATCTGCGCATACAGCGTTTGATGTTCGATTAGCAGGCCTAAATTCGAACAACGTTTGCTGACGTATAATTCAGGCAACAACTATTTTCCGATAAAGTGTTGGAAATCTGCATGCGAAGAGAAAGAATTAACGTCGTAACATTTATGGGGCGAACCTGTCCTGCAATGAGAATTCCGGCAGTAATTTTGATATTAATTTCTATCAAATTTTGTGTGGCCAATAGCCCTGTTGCCGCATCACAGGTGCAGAACAAACAATTAGCTAAGTCCAATTATACAATATACGGCTTGACGATCGGCAAAGCCCGGCTGCCGGATTTTTTTTCAAAATTAGGCCCGACGATCGTATTCGAAGATGATTCTAATTCTGAAGCCAGATGCATTTGCTATGTCTCGGATAGAGATGAAACCCTTATATTAATCAAGTTAGAAAATTATCGACGCTCGCGATTTAAATTGATGTCACAGAAAATGAAATTCTACAAATGGCATTTTTGTGAAAGATCTCTGCTGGTATCCGATAATTTATCCTTTCAAAATGGAATCAAACTGGGCATGGACAAGGCCCGCATCAAATCAGTTTTTGGAAGCCCCGAGGAAGAGACGCCTGACCGGCTGCGATACGCCTACCGCTGGAAAGAGAATATTCAAGACAACGAGGCGATCGAAGTAGATTGCGATCCTGACATGCTCCACCATGAGCACTGCAGAACCGTAACTTTGAAGGTCATCGCCGATTTTTTTAATTCGAAATTAATCAATTTGGATATTCGGATCGACTCCGACACCCCGAGCAATCCCTAAGGTTTGAACAACGTGGTGGTGGTTAACCCTATAGTTGCATATAATTTTGAAATCAATCTTAGCCGCTGCAATGAAAACCGGCGCCAGTATTGACCGATTCTGGATACTTGTTTCCAGTCTTCGCTCTTTCAGAGCTACGACCCGGCAGGCTGGATAATGGAAGGTTGGCTTTCTCTGCAACTTATGCCGCTAAGATATCCCTTATCTTATTCGACAATTCATGGGTTATGAACGGTTTTTGAATAAACCCGTTGCAGCCCCGCTGCAGGATTTCGGCCGCCTGGCCTTTCAGGCTGTATCCGCTGGAAAGAAGAACCTTGACATTGGCATTGATCTTTTTGAGGCTTTCATATACTTCCCCGCCACCCATCTCCGGCATAATCAAATCCAGGATCACAATCGCCACCTTATCCTGGTTCAACCGGTAAACATCAATGGCCTCCCGACCCCCTTTGGCGGTCAACACTTTGTAGCCGATCTTTTTAAGCATTTCGGCCGCCACGTCAATGATCATCTCTTCATCGTCTATCAGCAAAATCGTTTCAGTCCCGGTGACGATTTGCTGCACGGCCCGGGGCTGGTCGATGATCGGCTTATCGGAGATCGGCAAATAGATTTTGAAAGTCGCGCCCTTGCCTTTGGCACTTTCGGCGGTGATGATCCCGTCGTGATTTTTTATGATTCCATAGGCCGAAGCCAGACCGAGCCCGGTCCCTCTCTCTTTTTCCTTGGTGGTGAAAAATGGATCAAATACCCTTTTGGCCGTTTCATCATCCATTCCGATTCCAGTATCCGTTATGGTGACCTGGGCATATTTGCCGGGTTGCAGTCCGTAGGTGCTGACGAAGCTATCTATCAGAAAGGTTTCCTGGATCCGGATATACAGTTGCCCGACTCCCGACATGGCCTGCCACGCATTGACAAAAATGTTCAGCAATACCTGGTCGATCTGACTTTGATCGACTTCAACTGCACACGACTTGCATTGATAATCTTTGTAAATGGAGATTTCCTTCTTGGTCCTGGCAAACATCTGGGAACTTCTCTCAATTATTTGGACCAGATCCGTTGGCTTGGCCTCATATTTACCCCCCCCCCCCCCCCCCCCCCGGGGGCAAATCCCAAAAGCTGTTTGGTGAGCTTCTCGGCCCGCATAACATAACTCTCCGTCTCCTTGAGATGCTCGTAAAACGGATGGTCGGGCTCGGAATCGAACAGCATCAGCGAGTTTCGACCCTGGATGCCCATGAGAAGGTTATTGAAATCATGAGCAATTCCGCCCGCCAGAGTACCCACGGCCTCCATTTTTTGTGACAATTGAAGTTGTTGTTCCAATTGCCGTTGTAGAGTTATATCTCTTAAAAAATTGAGGGTCGCCGGGCCGTCTTTCCAATTGATCCGAACAGAGTGCAGCTCGACCCACATGATTTGACCGCCCTGGCCAACCAGCCTGATGGCGGATGAGTTCGGCAAATTCTCTTCCGCAATCCGGCCGAAATAGCGCTCATTGACCCGATCCCGGTCATCCGGATGTATGTATTCAGACAATGGCACCGTTGGAAGATCGAGAGCCAGAGACAGGCCGATTTGCCTGGCCTGCTGGTTGAAAAATTTGATATGCCCGTCCTGCAGGATAAAAATGGCGTCATTGGCATTTTCGACCAGAAGCCGATACTTGGCTTCACTTTCCCGCAATGCATCCTCGGCCCGTTGGCGATCATCAATTTCGCGCGTAAGATTTTTATTGGCTATTTCCAGTTCTGCGTTATGATCCTCCAACTGCTTAATCAGCGGGTTGCTGATTCGCAGCAGCAAGGAGACGCCGATCAGGACAACCACAATCCCCAACAGCAAGGCAATCACGCCGGCTTTTACGAATGGCGCCCGAATTTCAGACAGGTCGATTTTGGCCACAATTCCGAGATCCAGTTCTGCCACCGGTTCGTGGGCTGCCAGCACCCGCTCTCCCCGGTAATCTATCCCGACGATGGTTCCGGAGTGTCCGCGCAAGGCCTGCCGCATGGGTTCAGCTAAACTCGAATCGATTCCAATCGGTTTGGAAGGCTCGAGGCCGCCGTGCCGGTGCCGCAACAGAAATTTAATGGTGTCCCCTTTTTTTGGGCCAGGGTGAATTCGGTTGTGCGGCTGGAATGCTCGTAATTTTTGTGAGCCTCGATGATTTGCGCCAGGGTGGCCGCCCGCGCGCCACCCGGAAAATCAGGACTGAGATTTCCGGCGCCAAACCTGGCGACTGCCTCAATCAGGCGGGCCTGGCTCTGAACAGTTTCAATCAGCCGCTCCCGCTCCTCGCTGACAGCCGCGTTATAAAGTGAGGCAATCGTAATGCCGGCAACCAATAGGGAGCTCAATGCCAAGATTAAGATTAAAACGAAAATCCGCTTTCGCTCACTCATGACCGGTCTCCTGAATCGGGAATATTATTTTCGAAGATTAACGCGGGAAATTCAATTGATAAACCATCCGGTTTGAGCTGAGAAGTACAACGTTAAATAATACCATTATATCGTTCGGGAGGCTACTACTATTTGGACTGAAGTTTGAGTAGTAATTCGGAATTAAACAACCTTTCCCAATAGTGGACCCGAAAAAGTTCTACCGAACTGGTGGCAGTCAAATGTCGCTTCCAAAAAAGAAATACGAAACTCGAATCTCGAAATCCGAAACAAATCATAAATTCGAATGTCCAAATCTTCAAAACGTTAAAAACAAGGAGATCAAAGCAGTGCCTCAAATTGATCGACGTGCTGGTCCATAGTTTGCGTATTGGATCGGTTTTATTTTTGTCATTAGAATTTGTTTCGGATTTCGTGTTTCGGATTTCGGATTTAAAAGCTGCTTTATTGGTCTCGTCATCTTCCAGGGATTAGCCTGAGACCTCCCGCTCAGCACGAGGCGCGCAGGACGTCCGGCAAGTATTCTCCTCATGCTTGACATGCCGGACAAATTCGGACATAATCACGCCCGGTCCATCGAAAGCATTCCACTGTTTTGAGCTGTAGTTTCGCGTACCATTAAAATTGGGGCGGATACAATTGCAAGCCATTCATTTATTCCAGGACTATGCGGCTCAGTTTAAACTTCCCGAGGAGCCCGACCGGACACCGCCCTTTTCCGCGATAAATTCCCCGAAAATTGCTCTCCATCATCGGCGCACCGCCGCCGATATGCCGGCTGCCGTATATTTGAAGAAGCGCCGGAATGGAGATCTTTTTCTTTTTTAATACTACAAAGGAGGTGAAGCCTTGAAACGCAATTTACATGCAGGAAAAAGACACAGCGGCGGCTTACGCTTACAGGTCTTTTCGGATGAAGAGCTAAACGAGATCCACCTGGCAACCCTCGAAGTGCTCGAAAAAACAGGTTTGTACATCGGAGACGATGAGGCGCTGGACATATTTGACGGCGGCGGAGCCCGAGTCGATCGAAAAAACAGCATCGTCAAAATTCCGCCTTACATTGTAGAAGATGCCATCCGATCGGCGCCCTCCAAATTGGTGCTGGCCGGGCGAAATCCCCACAATGATTATGTCATGGAAAGCAACCGGGTCGGATTCACCAATTTCGGTGAAGGCGTTTTCGTTATAGATCCATATACGGGAAATCTGCGGGAGACCACCAAAGCGGATGTGGCGGATTCGGCCAAACTATGCGATTATTTGAGCGAGATAGACGTCTACGAGCGGGCGATCGGCGCCGGAGATGTGCCGCAAAAAACGGTTCAGCTGCACAATGCCGAAGCCATGTTGTCAAATACCTCCAAACACGTTTTCATGGGACCTGGTGATGGATACCTGCTGAAGCAGATCGTCAAGATGGTCACTGCCATTGTCGGCGGTCAGGAACAGCTGCGGGAGCGTCCCCTCATCACCTTTGTCACCTGCCCGGTCAGCCCGCTGCAGTTGATTAGAGAAAGCTGCGAAATCATCATTGAATCGGCCCGGGCCGGTCTGGCGGTCAACGTCCTGTCCATGGCCATGGCAGGCGGTTCCTCACCGGCAACCCTGGCCGGCACCCTGGTGGACCATAACGCCGAGGTTCTCGGGGGCATCGTCCTCAATCAGCTCACGCGCAAGGGATCGCCGGTCATCTACGGCAGTTCGACCACGGCAATGGACCTGCGCTGGGCCGCAGCTTCGGTGGGTTCCCCCGAATGTGCGATGATCAATGCCGGGGTAGCCCAGTTGTCGACCTACTACCTGTTGCCCAGTTGGGTCGCCGGTGGGTAGGGTGACTCCAAATTAAGTGATGCCCAATCCGGTCACGAAAAAACCCTCACAGGCTTACTACCGGCGTTGGCAGGTGCCAACCTGATTTACGGCCTGGGAATGATCGAAATGGGCATGACAATTGATTATGGTCAGCTGGTGATGGACAACGAGTTCGCCCGGATGATCAAGTACACAGTGCAGGGAATACCGGTCAATGATGAAACCCTGGCCGTGGATGTGATGCATGATGTCGGTCCGTCCAAGGATTTCCTGGGTCACGACCACACTTTTCGGCACATGCATGAACAGTCCCAACCGACCCTGATCGATCGCCGCATGCGGGAAGACTGGCAAGCCGACGGCGGCACCGATCTGCATCAACGTGCCACGGCCAAGGCGCGCGAAATTCTGGAGACCCACCAGCCGGAACCGCTGCCAGACGAGGTATTGGCGGAGATGCGCTCGATTGTTGAAGAAGCAGAAGCTCATTTAGGTATCGACTCCAGCCAATTGGAGAAGTAACTGATAACCGAAAAGTCAAATTTTGATGTAAACCTTGAAAATTCCAAATAACAAAACACAAATCACAAACAAATTACAATAACCAATTTTTCAAATTCAAAAGGGTCTATCAACGAACTTTATTTAGTGATTTATTGATAGCTGTATAAACCGCTGCGAGACCTTGCTATTCGACTGATGTTTTGGTCATTGGAAATTGAAATTTGATATTTATTTGTTATTTGGTGCTTGTATTTTGGGATTTTGCGGTTTCAAGAAACTCACAGCTACAAAACTTATCGACATTAATTAGGGAACAAAGATGATCAAGATAAAGACGCGCTATGGTGACGGTACCCCGCTTGAACTAAGCGAAGCGGAGCTCAGAGAAGATCTCGCAAACGGCACGGCTGACGCGGCGGAATGCGGTGACGTGCCCCCGCTTTCAAAGGAGGAGCTGCAGCATCTGTTCGACATATTCAGCGCACCCTACAGTTTTGTCAGTGTCGAACCCGGCAGCGAGGTGGTGCTCAGTTATGACGGCGGCACACTGAAAATCCGACGGGTCGGGGTAAACGTTGAGCGAATTCAGGCCCTGCAGATCTACGAAAAACTGCTGGGAGCGGACAGCATGGAATTGTGCCACTTCGACTACAGCTTCAAACCGATCAAGTCCATTGTCACCATGGAGCAGCCGGTCCTGGAGCAGGCCTTGCTGTCCACCCATATTCCGCTATTTTACGGAGCGATGCCCAATCTTGGCCTGTACAGCCGGCCGGACGGACCTTTTGAAAATCCGGCCGAGCTCCTGCCCCAGGGCAAAATCGCCGAAGCCCAGACCGCCTATGAGGAGGTCGCCGACGAAGCCGTCAAGGATATGTTCTATGCCTGCGATAAAATGATTGCCTCCGGGGCAGACGGCGTCAATTTGGACACGGTCGGCGGCGCCGGCGATGCCGACTTCTTTGCGGCCCTGGGCGCCGCCCGAAAGCTGAAGGAGCGCTACCCTGATGCCTGCATTGAGATGGGCATGGCGGGCGAGTTCATCCTGGGAATGCACAGCGAATTGGAATTTGACGGCGTGCGCCTGGCAGGTCTTTATCCGCACGATCAGGTCAAACTGGCCCAGCAGGCCGGGGTGACCATCTTCGGCCCGGTGGTCAACACCAACACCTCTGAATCGAGCCCCTGGAATCTATCCCGCGCCATTACCTTCGTCAAGGCCTGCTGCAACGAGGCCCAAATTCCCGTGCATGCGAACATGGGCATGGGCGTCGGCGCGGTGACGGTCAATGATCACCCGCCGATCGACATGGTGTCACGGGCCTCCAAGGCCATGGTCGAAATCTGCCGTCTGGACGGATTGTAGGTGGGCGTGGGGGATCCCTTTGGGATGGCCCTCACGCATGCGCATGCCTCGGGAATGGGCGGAATGCGGGCAGCCGGAGATCTGGTAGCCCGGATGCAAATGGCCCGCGGCATGAAGATCGATCAAGCCAAAGCCTATGTGGCCGACAGACTGGGCGTTGCGGTGGCCGAGCTGACCGATCCGGTGATTATGTCGGAAGTTCGGGACGACCTGCAGATCGGGATTATGAGCCCTCTGCCGGGATGCGCCAAAGGAATTGAAGCCAAGTTCAGAATCGCCGATTTGCTGGGTATCGACATCGGCTGCGTAAAGCGGTTTCAGGATAGGGTCTCGATCTAGTCAACCGGACGTTGCCGGCATCATTTCTTAAGCAGCTCCTTCAATTTTCTCACCCCATCGCTGGCATCATGGGCATAGGCATCGGCGCCGATGCGATCGGCCCAACGCTGGGTCACCGGCGCGCCGCCGATGATTGTTTTGTACTTTTCCCTTAAACCCGCGCTTTTCAATTGCTCTTCCAGTTCCTTCTGGAGCACCATGGTGGTGGTCAGAAGCGTGCTGGTGCCGATGACGTCCGCACCGAATTTCTCAGCCTCTTCAATGATCTTATCATTGGCCACGTCGCGGCCGAGATCCAGCACCTCGAAGCCATTGGCTTTAAAAAGAGCCACCACAATGGTTTTGCCGATGTCATGCACATCACCCTGCACGGTTCCCAGAACGACCTTACCCTGGGCAATCTCCTCTTCCTGGGGAATGGCGGCATTGATGATTTCCGTAGCTTTCTCCATAGCGGCGGCCGATTTTATCAGCATCGGGATGAAGAGCTTGCCCTTGCTGAACAGGTCACCGACTTCGTTGATTCCGGGGACAAATCCCTGGTCCAGTAAGTTCAGCGGTTCAATTCCTTCGTCCAATCCCTGTTTGGCCAGATCGGCTGCTTTTGCGGCATCCCCGTTGATAATCGCCTTGGCTGCTTCCTCTAACGTTTTTTCTGACATTTTTTCCATCCTTAAATTTCGCTCGGTTAGCGTCTGATATCCCAGTCGACCACATCTCCTAACAAAGTGCTGAATGAAAATCAACAACAATGAAGTAATATTGGTTCAGGGGTTCAGGGGCTTAGGGTTCAGAGGTTCAGGGGTTCAAGGTTCAGAGGTTCAAGGTTCAGGGGTTCAAGGTTCAGGGGTTCAGGGGTTCAGGGTTCAGAGGTTCAGGGGTTCAGGGTTCAGAGGTTCAAGGTTTAAGGTTCAAGGTTCAAGGTTTAAGGTTTAAGGTTCAAGGTTGATGGAGTCGCTGCGCTCCGTCTCTTGAAAAAGTATCTAAAATTCGCTTTTTAGCCGGAGACACCGCTCTTATGAAACTACAAAAAATGACGAATGAAAAATGAATAATGACGAATGATGGAATCGCTTCGCTCTGTCTTTTAAAAATAGACAGAATACATTATTCGATGTTCGATGTTGGACGTTCGATGTTCGACGTTCATTAGTTTCTTTTATTGATCAGACAGGCTGTCCTTTAGCCGGCCTGCGACGAGCTCAGCCGAATCGAGGCCGCCGCTCTTTTGAAACTACATTTAAAGCGAACCGCAGAATATCGAATATCGAACCGCAGAATATCGAAGGGTGGAATCGCTTTGCTCAGTCTTTTTAATAAGATAGACAGAATACATTCCTTCGACATTCGACATTCATTATTCGATATTCGATATTCGCTTTTTCATAGTTTCTTTTCTTTGATCAGACAGGCTGTCCTTTAGCCGGCCTGCGACGAGCTCAGCCGAATCGAGGCCGCCGCTCGTGTGAAACTACGCCTATATTAACCCCAAGAAAGGGATTTTAAATCGTCCTCGTGCTCGTCCTCGTCCTCGGGTTTGAAAGCGGCGCAAAAGCTTCGAGCACGAGTACGAAACGGCAATAGATTTCCAAGGAAACTGCATTGCTTTGACACAGTTTCTTTCACGAACAGAATGGACGCTCGCACCCAGAGGCCGCTCGGGTGAAACTGCATTTTAAAGTTGGAGTTGCACCCGTCCCGGGCCACTTTGCATATCGTGTTGTAGGTTAGGTAAAGACTGCTCCAAGCTTTGTCGGGTTTCGTTGCACTCAACCCAACCTACATTCTGCCGGCGTTCTTGCGAACTACGAAACCCAACATTGAACTTCTGAACCGCTGAACCCATGAACCTTGAACCTTGAACCCTAAACCTCTGAACCCCTGAACCTTAGAACCCTGCGACACTTTATTCTTGAATAACCCCAAAATTTTATTTATAGAGCCTCAATCTAGCCCTTGCTGTTGGCGGTTGCCGGCGATGTATCCGTCGTCTGTCAACAATAAATATCATCCGTCCTTCTTTCCATACAGGAGTTGTCGCCATGGCAGATCGACTTCCCGATGTTGTGCCCCACATCAATGTTCTGTCCCTGGAGCAGATCGAACATGTTCATTCACAATCCCTGGAAATTCTGGCGACAGTCGGGCTCCGGGTCGACTCGGCCCATGCCAGAGACATCTTCGCCAAGGCCGGTTGTAAACCAAACCCTGACAATACGGTACGGATACCGGCCGATATCGTCTCCGCCGCGCTGAATTCCGCCCCTTCCTCTTTAGACATTTACAACCGGCTTGGGCAGCGAGCCTTCCGCCTGGGAGGCATCCCCAAGCCCCGGACCCGCTTCGGTGTCGGGGTAACCAATTTGTATTACCAGGATCCCCTGACCGATTCGGTGGAACCCTTTACCCGGAGACATATGGAAATTGGCACCAGACTCGGCCAGTCCCTGTCCTATTTCGATTTTATCTCCACCATCGGCGTTTTGCAGGACGTTGCACCGGAAATCGGCGATCTCTTTGGCAGCCTTGAAATGGCAGCCAATACCAGTAAACCGCTGGTACTGTTGGTTTCTGAAGAACAGCGTTTTCCCGCCGTTCTCGATCTCATGGAGCATCTGGCGGGCGACTTATCCGCCCGACCCTTTGTCATTCCATACTTAAACCCCTTATCACCACTGATTTTGAACGAGGGCACCACCGATAAAATGGTGACAGCCATTACCCGCGGCCTGCCGATTATTTTCAGCAACTACGGCATGTCCGGTGCATCGACCCCCATCACAGCGGCCGGCACCATTGCCCTGCAGAATGCCGAACTCCTGGCGGGCCTGGTTTTCAGTCAATTGGTCAAAGAAGGCAGCCCGATAATATTGGGCAGCTTCCCGGCAAGGTTCGATATGAAGGACATGGTGAATCGATATACCCCGCAAAGCCTGGTAATCAATCTGGCCTGCGCCGAATTGATGGCCCATTACGGACTGCCGCACTGCGGAACTTCAGCCAACGGCAACGGCTGGGGGGCCGATTTGTTCGCCAGTGACTTGCACTGGATGAATCACCTGACCAGTTGCCTGGGCAAGGTCGGGCTGGCGCCGTTTGTCGGCGGCAACTTTTTTTCGGTGGTTTTCTCACCGGCGACACTGGTTTATGCCAATGAGGTAATTCGCAAGGTGCGTATTTTCGAACAGGGATTCTCGCTGGCAGATGACTCGGATATCCTGGCGGAAATCAAGTCAGCCGGGCCGGGCGGCAACTTTTTAACGGCTGAATCGACCTTAAAATACTGCCGAAAAATACCACGGGACAATATTGTCTGGCCCCACATCGGCTTGGAAAAATGGCAAAACCAGGGATGCCCCAAAGCCGAAGAATTTCTCCAGAAATACACCGTGCAAATAATGGAAGATATGAGAGCCCCCGAAGATCACGATGAAATCATCGCCAAGGGTGAGGAATTTATCGCCAAACTCGGGTTGCCCAGTTAGAACCGGCGCTGCCTCTCGCCGCGGGCGTACAGTCTGATCGGAAAAGAAACTATGAAAAAGCGAATATCGAATATCGAATAATGAATGTCGAATGTCGAAGGAATGTATTCTGTCTATCTTATTAAAAAGACTGAGCAAAGCGATTCCACCCTTCGATATTCTGCGGTTCGATATTCGATATTCTGCGGTTCGCTTTAAATGTAGTTTCAAAAGAGCGGCAGCCTCCGGCTAAAGGACAGCCGGTCTGATCAAAGAAAAGAAACTATGAAAAAGCGAATATCGAATATCGAATAATGAATGTCGAATGTCGAAGGAATGTATTCTGTCTATCTTATTAAAAAGACTGAGCAAAGCGATTCCATCATTCGTCATTATTCATTTTTCATTCGTCATTTTTTGTAGTTTCATAGGAGTATTCAGGTGTCAGCGTCAGGACATAACCCCTTAACTCCCAGCTACCGAACAACTCAAAGTTTTCTGCGATAAATAAATACCGTCATTCGGAGCCATGTCGCCCGGCAGACTGTTCGCTCAATGCGGCATATTCCCGGGCTAGGGAGAGATAGAACTCAGGGGTCGACCAGATGGGGTCATCGTCATCCGGCACTTGCTCCATCCGGGTTTCTATTTTGCAGATTGAAAAACCCCGGGCCAGGTAGTTGTTCAGGGCATATTTATGATCAAGGGTGCAGGTGTGGACCCACACCCGTCGGGGTTCCAGGTCCCAGGCCAGGCGGATGGCTTCCGACAATAAAAAACCGCCCAGCCCTTTTTCGACATACTGGGGTAAGAGTCCGAAAAATGCTATTTCGACGTTATCGCCCTGTTGATCGAGTTCGATGTAGCCGAACGGAGATCCTTGAATATATCCGATCCAGGTCGGGGTCGTCTCCTTCTCGACCAGGGCCTTCCAGTCGGCCAGCGTCCATTTCAAACGGCTGTACCACTTCCAGGGCCGGCCGACGTTGACGAAAAAGAAATGGTTGATGGCCGGCGTCGGTATTTCAACTTTTATGACGGCAACCTCGCTGCGCGGCGGCGTTTTGGGTTTGAATTCCCTGGGCGACAGCATTTCAAGCTCGGTGGTAGTGACTTCGATTTCCATTTAGCTATCCTGGTTGAACGGCAATGTTTTCAGCCCATCCGACAATGCGGCTTAGTGCTCTATTTCGTAAATACGGTAACGTATGTCGGTAATATCTTTCACCGCTGAGACGCAGAGGGCGCAAAGAATTTTTATCTCTGCGTTCTTTGCGACTTTGCGGTGAAATCAAATAAGTACGAGAACATCAACCAATAATATGTCACTGTATTTAAGAAACTATGTACTTAGTTAATTATTGGAAACAACAATGACGTACGGCCCGCTTTTTTTACACCATAAATTGCTTCCGATCAATTAGGAATTTGCACGGTTGACAGTCATCCGGGGTATTGTTAAAAATCAGAACATCACTTTTCCGGCTTGGGAGGCATCAAGCATCGAGAAGCTTGGACATCCGTACTACCTCATCGTTAACCTGGGAGCGAAATAAATGAGCTCGATCATCAAAGGACTTTTTGGCAAAACCCCGGACGGAACCCCGGTGGATCTTTATACGTTGATCAACGATCGCGGAATCGAAATGAAAATAACCAACTACGGCGGGATAATTGTTTCACTAATCTGTCCGGATCGGCATGGAAAGCAGGCTGACGTTGTCCTGGGATACGACAGCCTGAGCGACTATCTCCATCAAAAAACGTATTTCGGCTGCATTGTCGGACGCTATGCCAATCGGATTGCAAACAGCAGCTTTTGTCTGAACGACCAGGAATATGAGCTCAACAACAATGAGGGCCGCAATCATCTCCACGGCGGCATTGAAGGATTTGACAAGAAAATTTGGCAAACCGGCCCAATAGACACCTCGGAAGGCCGCGGTTTGGAATTCACCGGTGTCAGCGCCGATCGTGAAGAGGGGTATCCGGGCCGGCTGGCAATCACCTTTTGCTACATTTTAAGCGATGACAATGAATTGATCATCCGCTACAAGGCCACAACGGACAAGCCTACTATCGTCAACCTGACCCAGCATTCCATGTTCAATCTTTGCGGTGACATGTCCCATAATATCCTCGATCACGAACTGATGCTGAATGCTGACCGGATGACCCCGGTGGCCGCCGACCTGATACCCACCGGTGAGCTGCGGGATGTGGCCGACACCCCCTTTGACTTCCGGCAGCCGGTGCCCATCGGTGCCCGCATCAAGACCGATGATGTTCAATTGAGCTACGGCAACGGCTATGACCACAACTGGGTGCTTGACAATCAAGACGGGTCCCTGAAACTGGCAGCCAGGGTTACGGAGCCGACAACGGGGAGAATTATGACGGTATATACCACCAAGCCGGGCATCCAGGTGTACACCGGCAACTACCTGGAAGGCAGCCCCCGCGGCAAGGGCGGCATCGCATACAAACAGCACGCCGGTTTCGCCCTGGAAACCCAGCATTTTCCGGATTCTCCCAACCGGCCTGAATTCCCAAGCACGGTTCTCAACCCGCACGACATTTATTCCCAGACGACGATATACAAGTTTTCCACGGACGCAACTTTCTAAATCCGAAATCCGAATCTCGAAATACGAAACAAATTCGAATAACATAAACATCAATGACAAAAACAAATTCCGATCCAGTGCGCAATCTAGCGATCGGCGCGTTGATCGGATTCAGACCCTGCGATGATCGTTTTGATTGGGCCGTTTTTAAATTTGGACATTCGAATTTAATATTTGTTTCGGATTTCGAAATTCGGGTTTCGTATTTTTTTTGGAAGCATCATTTGGGCTCCGCGACCGGAAGCCTTGGCTAAATACCGGAAAAGTCATGCCGTTGTGTCTGTTTAAACGGATATGGAACCTTTGCGAAAATCCGTTTTGCCGATCAGGGCGTTGATCAGGACCGGGACTCCTTGGGCGGCAGCCTGTCTGGCTTCCTGAAGCACCCGGCCGATATCTTCAGCCTTGTCCAGCAAAAATCCCCTGCCGCCGAAGGCTTCGGCCACCCGGTGGTAATCAGACCGTCCCAGCACCGTGGCGACATCATCGTCGAATAACTCGACTTGATCCCGCGCGATCTGACTCCAGGCGGCATCATTACCGATTACGGCAATCACCGGCGCCGCATGTCTCACAAAGGTATCAAATTCCTGCAGGCTGAATCCGGCGGCCCCGTCACCGTATATCAGCCAGGTCTCCGATTGGGGCCGCAGAAGTTTGGCGGCCAGGGCAAAGCCCGCCCCGACCCCGAGAGTGCCGAAAACGCCCGGGTCCAGCCAGGTCAACGGCCCCGGGGGCTGCAGTATATTGGCGGCGCTGCCCACGAAATCACCGCCATCAGCCACAATCACGCTATTGTCGTCTAGCTCCTCATTTAGCGCTTTAAGCAGAAAAAGGGGATTAATAAACTCCGTTGTTTGCTCGCTTGAGCCGGCAATAAACTTCTCCCGCTCTTTATCATTATTGTTAAGCTCTTGAATCCATGGCTGCCAGTCGGCCGACTCGGAAGCTGAGTCTTCGGCCAGCGCACACAGGAATAGAAATGGGTTTGACAGGACCGCTTGATCCGGCCGGCAATTCATTCTCAGGTCCGTCTTGCTCCGATTCACCGATAGTATCTTGGTGCCGGAACCGAAGGATCGCCCGTAATCGAGGCGAAAATCACAGGGCATCCCGGCCAGGATCACCAAGTCTGCATTTTTGAGCGCTTTTTTCCGACGATGGCGCATGTTTAGCGGGTGTTGTCTTCCCAATAGGCCACGGGCCATGCCGGCTAAAAATACCGGAATGCCCAGCGAATTTAAGGCCTCGGCCAATTTATCGATTTCAGCTGCGTTCAGCATGGCCTGGCTGCCGACGATCAGGACCGGTCGGCGCGATACGGCAATCATTTCCGCGGCCTGGGCCACCTGGCTTTCTGCCAGGTCCGTTGGCCGCGGCGAAGTCACGCTGCAGGCGTGACGAAGACGGGTGCCCACCGCCAACATCAAAGTATTCAACCACGGATGAGATCCGGGGATGTGATTCCAATTTCGAATTATCTCTGAATTATAGGGAAAGCGAACGTTGCCAGGATTATTCAGGCATCTAATGGAAATTCTAAACATTCATCGATTGGATTTCAGTCATCTGGTAATCCATAACCGGCACCCAGTATCCAGCATCCAGTATCCAGAATCGAGCACCCAGTATCCAGCATCCAGCATCGAGCATCGAGCATCCAGCATCCAGTATCAACGCTATCTATCCAATAAATTCTATGATAAGAAGTCTGAGTTTCGATACAAAGAAACACGGAGGAACTACAATGACCGGAAAAGCATATATCAACGGCATAATTTACACGGTTAACCCAAAGCAGCCAACCGCGGATACGGTCGTTACCGTCGGCAACAAAATTCTCTTTGTCGGGAAGAAAGAAGATGCGCGGGACTATATCGGTAAGCACACCGAAATAATTGACCTGGACGGCAAATTAATGCTGCCTGGCTTTATCGACAACCACACCCATTTCACCTGCGGCGGATTTTACCTGCTGGGGATTGATTTACGCCCCGCCGAATCAGTTGAGGAATTCCGACAAATACTACGGGATTATGTGCATACGCATAAAGGGCAATGGATTACCGGAGGAAACTGGGATCATGAGAAATGGGAAACCAAGGCTGAGCCGGTCAAAGAGATGATCGATGACTTCTCACCGGACACGCCCATTGCCGTGGGCCGCTTTGACGGCCACATGCTGCTTGCCAATTCGCTGGCGTTAAAATTGGCCGGGATCACCAAAGATAAGCCCTCGCCGGACGGCGGCCTGATCGTTAAAGATCCGCAAACCGACGAACCGGTCGGAATATTAAAAGACAGAGCCATGGACCTGGTAAAAGCGGTAATTCCTGAACCCACGACTGCCCAGCACGAACAGGCGGTGGTGGCCGGGTTAGATGAAGCCAAAAGAAACGGCATTACCGGCGTTCACGATATAACGGATCCCCGTGATTTGATCGTTTATCAGAATCTTGAAAAGCGGGGGGATCTCACCTGCCGGTTTTATACCCGGCTTCCGATCGACGAGTATAAAAACCTGGCATACGCCGGCATTAAATACGGCTTCGGCAGCGATCGGCTGAAGATCGGTTCGATGAAAGCATTTGCCGATGGATCCATCGGCTCCAGGACAGCCTGGTTTTTCGATCCATACCTTCATGATCCGACCAATTGCGGACTGCCCATGGATATCGTCAATACCGGTGAGTTGCGCCGATGGTGCCTGTCAGCCGATCGTCGGCAGCTGCAGCTATCGGTCCATGCCATCGGTGACAAGGCCAATGATGTCGTGCTGGATCTGTTTGAAGAGATTGTCAGAACCAATCCCAGGTGGGACCGCCGATTCAGAATCGAGCATGCCCAACACGTCAAGCCCGCTGATTTCGAACGGTTCAAGCGTCTGAGTGTCATCGCCTCCATGCACCCTTATCATTGTATCGACGATGGCGTCTGGCTGGAAAAGAAAATCGGCGACCGCGTTAAAAGTGCCTATGCTTTCAAAACGTTTCTAGACACCGGGATCAAGTTGTGCTTCGGCAGTGACTGGGAGGTCGCACCTTTAAACGCCCTGGCCGGCATCTACGCCGCTGTAACCCGGCGAACGCTGGACGGAAAAAATCCGGACGGCTGGCTTCCCGAACAAAAAATCTCCGTCGAAGAGGCCGTTCAATGCTATACCATCAACAGCGCCTATGCAGCCTTTGAAGAAAAAGAAAAGGGCAGCATCGAACCGGGAAAACTGGCTGACTTGGTCGTCTTGACAGAGGATATACTGACCATAGATCCTGCAGAAATCATCAACGCTGAAGTCGATCAAACGATATTTGATGGGCAGGTGATATATCAAAAATAATGGCATAAATATTGGAGAACGATACTTGTAAGTGATTGAAATTAAGATTCTAAATTTGAAGTCGCACCAAAATGGAACACGGCCAACTAATGATTAAACTTAATAGCAAGACCGATTTCAGAGTCTAAAATGTCCTTTTTTGCTGTCAATCGTATGATTTGCGTTTGATGCGTATCCTTAGTAAATGTAAAATATTTTTTTTGAAGGATTTGAGAAATAACACGGTTTCCAATTGGGCGAGATTCGATTGAATAAAAGATAGTATTGAAAGCAATAACCATGACAAATCAGGAAATACTGTCCGCTTCATCCGCCATTCTAAAAAAGGCTATGTATTTCGGGGCACATCTGGCGGGAATTGCCAATGTAGACGATCTGAAGATGGCACCATCATTTGTTTTCGCTCCCCAATTACCGGTCCTTGACAAAGTCATAGGAACCCTTGAAGGCGAGATGGAACTCAATCCAGGTGAAGTGAAATGGCCGGAAGAGGCTAAATCGATCCTCGCCGTTGCCGTGGAGCATCCGGAGGACAGGCCTGAGTTGGACTGGTGGTACGGGCAGATATCGCCATCGGGGAACAAGTTGCTGATCAATGCCGTTAAAGCGCTGTGTGAATGGATTCCGGCTAATTTCGATATCAATGTATTTCACTTTCCTTACTTCATTGAGCAAGGTGGGATCTATTTGAAAGATGCCGCAGTCATGGCCGGATTGGGCTGTATCGGGAGGAACAATATGGTCGTGACGCCTGAGTTCGGCCCCCGAGTCCGCTTGCGTGCCATGGCACTCAGTGTTCCCATTCCGTCTACCGGGCCTTCAGGATTCGATCCATGCGTTCAATGTGAAGATCTTTGTCGCAAGGCGTGCCCACAACATGCTTTCGATGAGCCAAACTATTCACCAAAGACTTATACTCTGGACATCTTGCCGGGAAGAGATGGCAGCTACGCTCGACCAGTCTGCCATATTCAGATTCGCAAAGATAACAATGAAGCCAAAAAGCAAGTCTTGGAAGGATTCTCAAAATCGGCTAGGGTCCTTAAATTTTGCCGAAATTATGAATGGAGTTGTCCTGTTGGAAAGTAAAAGTATTCGGCTAACAAGTCGCTTTGACGGACGACAAATCACCCATGCTGAGCTTGGCGTTAATCAAAATTTTTTGCCATTCGTAAATGAACCGAAATTCCAGTTATCTGTATCAAAAACATCTTGCTCTTCTAATAATTGCCGATACTTTAAACCTATCTAACTTCCAGAATAACGCAAATGCGATTTAAAAATTTATCAAAAATCATTATCCAAGGTTCAGCACTCTGCCTACTTGGGTTTGTCACGATATCCTTTGCAGCAAAATTCAAAATTACCGGTGTCTTTGATGGTGATACGCTCACGGCCGAGGGCCAGGGAACTAAAATCACGGTCCGCCTGGTTGGTATAGATGCTCCAGAATTATCCAAGAAAAAGCACCTTCCCGGACAACCCTTCAGCCTAAAAGCAAAAGACCATCTCGCCGCCCTCGTTCTGAACAAGACGGTTACTATCAAATTTTATGAAATGGATCGGCATGGACAATCATTGGGGGAGGTCTTTGAAGGTGGGACCAACGTAAATCTTGAAATGCTGAAGGCCGGACTGGCAGAGGTATACCGGGGCCAGCCGGCCGAAGGGCTGGATATTGCCGCCTACCGAGATGCTGAAAGTACAGCAAAGAAAAAAGCAATAGGAATATGGGAACTCCGTGATCAGTATTTTTCCCCGATGGATTGGCGGGAAATATATCAATAATGAAACCCAAGATCGGAAATTTTCATGATAAAGCAATAAAAGCACACGTGATCCGCAGTCCGGGTGTTATACAAAGATCGAGCTAAATACGCCCATATATGCCCTTAATTGGGAAACCTTTGTATCTTATGAGAATTTTTTATCACGAAAATACGAAAGTTGGAAAACACGAAAATTCTCTCGGCTTTATTTCTTGCTTTCGTCATTTCGTGCTTTCGTGATTGTTTTTATTGGGTCGGGATTATCCGGCTTAGATCGTTAACGGGCTTTATCTGACAACATGTTGTGAGTTACGGAAGGTGTTCCGCCTGCGGCGGAAGACCTAAAATCAATGTAGTTCGCTATTGCTGCCCGTAGGGGCAATTTTTTCCGAATGTCGTCTCGGAAAAAACTTATTCCCTATTTTGGCAAATCCGGATGATTCCAACTATGTTAGAGATAGGTGTGAGATTGGATGACCCCGCTCGATATAGCAGGGTCTTATTTGAATTTGCGGGATTAAAGCTCGCGAGGATCACAAAGATTGTCAGAGCTGTTTGCAACCCTACCACAACCGCCACAAACAAATTGCCCATTGGAAACCAATTTTTTCCACTCTTCAAAATGATCCTTTAACAAACCTTCTTCATGCAGGGCACATAGATGCTTATCATGTCCCTCATGCGGCATTTCATGGTGGCTCATATTTACCTCCAGTGTACTAAACTGTACTGATTTTTATTCATATTTTGGATCAACTATTTTTCGAGATTATTATAATAACCTCTGAAAAAGTAGGTTGCGGATGGCAATTTGTCAATTACTTGAATTAAATAAGTTCGCCGCTAATACCACAAAACGCTGTCTTTAAAAATACTTGGTCAGATAATTATTCTAATCATAAGATCTTGGATTCTCAGCAAAGTTTTTTTTGGGTATATTTCGCGTTGTGCAACCAGTAAGAAAAAGGATCAGCATGAGTATGAAAATTTTTTCGAGCCTATCTACATTTTTAAGGTTAGTGTGACCGTATCTGTCACACCCATGGTGTAAGATCTCCTTAAAAGAACAAACGAAAGGAGATCTTATGAATATCGATCAATTAAGACAACAGTTTCCGGA